>ERZ1026800.1157-NODE-1157-length-18178-cov-4.220320_pt1 | contig 18178 bp, 19 predicted proteins | sample MGYA00520873_ERZ1026800 | MGnify/ENA primary metagenome ERZ1026800 (study PRJEB33270, sample SAMEA104284475) | anaerobic digester metagenome | biome: Anaerobic digester microbiome; feature: mesophilic sludge digester; material: Anaerobic digester biomass...
GTCTACCGGAAATATGAGCACCAAATTTTGATGCTACAATTGACGAAAACATCTCGGAGGCAGCATGAGTTCTTTACAATGGCAGTCAGAACCAGAAATGCAATTGGACCCCACCAAGAAATATCAGGCAACCCTGCATACCAGCAAAGGCGACATCATCATCGACCTGTATGCCAAAAACGTTCCCCACACCGTGAATAATTTTGTCTTTCTCGCCCGCCAGGGCTTCTACGACGGTACCATTTTCCACCGCGTTATCGCGGATTTTATGGCCCAGGGCGGCGACCCGACCGGCACCGGCCGCGGAGGTCCTGGTTACAAATTCCGGGATGAATTTGACCCAAAACTGCGCCACAATATGCCCGGCGTGCTTTCCATGGCGAACGCCGGCCCAAACACAAACGGCTCGCAGTTTTTCATCACGCACGTTCCCACGCCCTGGCTCGACGGCAAGCATGCCGTTTTTGGGCAGGTGGTGGGCGGGCTGGATGTCCTCTTCGCGATTCCACCACGCGACCCGAATCTGATTAACGCGCCGGCTGTCACAATAAACTCAATTGATATCACCGAATCGTAAACAAAGTTCGCGCGGAGAGGGCACAATGACGCATGTTTTCCTTGACGGTCAGTCGCTGACAATCGAGCAGGTTCATCTTGTCGCGCATCATCCCGAAGTGCAGGTGTGGCTCTCAGAAACCTGCCTCCCTGGCATTCAAAAATCAGCCGATGCGGTGGCACAGCTGGTCGCCAGGGGAGAAGTCGCCTACGGTATCACCACCGGTTTTGGCGCCTTCATGGCATCCATTCTGGCATTAATTGACATTTATCTGATCTGGCAATTTATTTTGCTGCTGGTGGGGGTCATCCCTCTTTCCGGTTTGAAACGCGGTAAAGCCTGGATCATCACCACCATCATTTTCCTGATCATCCTTTCCCTGCGCGCGCTTCCCGCCTACATCAGCATGCAGCTGAGCAGCCTGAAAATGGGTGGGGGCTTCTTCTTCTTCTAAAAAATGGAAAACAGCACCTTCATCCAAATCCGACAACTCCGAAAAACCTACATCATGGGTCGCTCCAAGGTTCACGCCCTTGACGGTGTGGATCTTGATATTCCATTGCATTCCTTTACCGTGGTCATGGGACCATCCGGTTCCGGCAAAAGCACCCTGCTGTACCTGTTGGGCGGACTGGACCGCCCAACTTCCGGCACCATTCAGGTCAACAGCCAGACAATAGAAAAACTCGATGAAAATGCGCTTGCCATTTATCGCCGCCAGCAGGTGGGATTCATCTTCCAGTCCTTCAACCTGATTGCCACCATGAGCGCTCTGGACAATGTGGCTTTCCCGATGCGCTTTTCCGGGATTGCCGGCAAGGAACGCCGCAAACGCTCGCTGACCGCGCTGCAGCAGGTGGGGCTTGAAAAACGTGTCCACCACCGCCCCACCGAATTATCCGGTGGGCAGCAGCAGCGGGTTGCCATCGCCCGTTCGATGGTGAACAATCCCTCCCTCATCCTCGCCGACGAACCCACCGGCAATTTGGATACCACCACCGGCTATGCCATCATGCTGCTCCTGTCGGAACTTCACCGTTCAGGGCGCACGATTGTTGTCGTCACCCATGATATCCGCATCAAACATTTTGCCACGCATTTTGTTTATCTGCTTGATGGCAAAATCGTCTCTGAAGCCGAGTACGATGCCGCCTCAGTATTTCAAGGAGAAAATATTTCCCAATGAAAACACGCCCCATTCTTCCCCTTCTTTTTGTTCTTGTCCTCTCCCTTGTTCTTTGCCCAACGGTGGGCGTGCAGGCTCAAGAGGCGACCGGCACACCAACCTCAACCATCACACCCACGCCGACCCGGACCAACACGGCTGTGATACCGGTGTATAACCGCCCCATCGTGGTGATTTCCTCATACGGTGCAGGGGACAACCCCATCGAGCCGGGTCATGAATTCAACCTGCAGGTGATCTTCCACAACTCGGGCGGGGAGGATGCCACCAACCTGATTGTGGTTTTCCAATCCACCGACTTCTTCCCCAAGGAAACCGGCGGGGTGCATGCCATCCCGTTGTTGGGCGCGGGCGGCTCCAAAACCGTCAACCAGCGGATGCTTGCCACGGATGATCTGTGGGGCAGGGCGATCGGTTCGGTCACGGTGAGTGTCTCCTATGACCTGCCGGATGGCAGCACTTCCTTCAGCGAAACCTTCCATCTCACCATCGATCTCAAGCAGCCCAATTGGGGACCTCTGGCTCCCACCAGCACCCCCACCCCCATGCAGGTCAACCGTCCCCAGATCGTGGTGGATGGTTATTCCTCGGATATTGATCCCCTGCAGCCGGGCACCATCTTTGATTTGACATTAAACCTGCGCAACCTGGGTAATGCCGACGCCCGCAACGTGACCATGGTTCTGGGCGGCGGAGTCAGTATTGATGCTTCCGGCACTCCCCAGCCCGGCGGCGTTTCCGGGGGCAGCAGCGATCTGGCAACCTTTGCCCCGCTGGGTTCTTCCAATGTCGTTTTTCTGGGAGACATGACCGCCGGTTCCGTACTGGCGCCCACCCAAAAGCTGATTGTCAATGTATCCGCCCTCCCAGGTGCCTACCCGTTTAAAATTTCCTTCGTGTACAACGACCCAAAGGGGTACCGCCTTTTGGATGACCAGGTGATCACCCTGCTCATCTATCGCCTGCCGCAGGTTGACATCAGTTATTACCGTGATCCGGGTGTCTTTTTCTCAGGCATGCCCGGCACCATTCCCCTGCAAATCACCAACCTGGGTAAAAATACCACCGTCCTGGGTAATATGAAGATCACCTCGGAGAATGCTGATCTCACCAACAATGTGTCATTGGTGGGCAACCTGGATCCCGGCGGGTACTTCACCCTGGATGCCAACATTGTGCCCTTCATGCCCGGTCCCCTTGACCTGCTGGTGAGCATCAACTACACCGACGATTTCAACCAATCCCGCACCATTGAACAAACCCTGACCATTAACGTGGAGGAGATGGCAACCGAGGAAGTGGTGCCCGGCATGGACGATGGATTCATCCCCGAACCGGAGCCGGAGACATTCTGGCAAAAGGTGGTGCGGTTCTTCAAAGGCTTGTTTGGTCTGGACAGCGGTCAACCGGAGACGGAGCCGACTCTGATTGAACCCGCCCCACAGGAGGAAGAACCGCTGATTAATCCCAAGGGATAGGAGTTCAGTCATCATCATGCGTTTTTTTGACCTGATAACCCTCATCTTTACTAATCTGGGGCGGCGCAAGGGACGCGTTGCCCTCACCGCCGTGGGTGTGGTGATTGGCACAGCGGCTGTCATCATCCTCGTATCGCTTGCCATTGGCTTGCAGCGTTCCGCAACCAGCCAGTTGTACGGCATTTCAGACCTGACCCGGATTGAAGTCTATCCTGATTACAGCGAGGCAGCCATGGATAAAATTCCCATGCCCGAGGGTAATGGCAGGGCAGGTCAGGTGCAAATGATCACCCCCAAAACCATTGAAGACATCAAAGCCATTCCCGGCGTGAAGGAAGTCATTGCCCGTGATTATCTGAATGGTTCAGCCGTGATGAAATACGGCAGGTTGGAGAATTGGGCATCCGTCATCGGCGTCAGTGTGGATAACCTTGATGTTCTCGATTACACCCTGAAGGAAGGAATCACTGAACTGGAGCATGGTACGGCTGTCATCGGCGGCTGGGTGGCGAAAAATTTCTATGATCCCCAGATGCGTCCGGGGCAGGAACCACCTGAACAACCCGAACTCCTGGGAGAAAATATCCGGCTCGTGATCAGCAAATGGACCATGGATGGGATGGAAGTGAAGAAAACGGTCAATCTGCGAATCGTGGGGGTGCTGGCTGAAACCCGCAGCGAGAGTGACAGCTTCCTCTTTGTCCGTCTCGATGATATTACCCCGTGGAACGAATGGATCAACGGACGCAGAATCAACCGCAACAAGGACGGCTTCAACAACCTGGTGGTCAAGGCATACTCCGCAGATGAAGTGATTGACATTACCGAAGAAATCAACAACCTGGGTTACATGGCGTATGCCTCGCAGTCCTACGTGGAAGGCATCAACAGCTTTTTCATCGTCCTGCAAATTGTGTTTGGCGGAGTGGGCGCCATTGCCCTATTGGTGGCTGCCATCGGCATCGCCAATACAATGACCATGGCAATTCTGGAGCGCACCCGCGAGATCGGCTTGATGAAAGCCATTGGCGCCTCCAACCGGGATGTTCTCAGCATCTTTCTGGGAGAATCCGCCGGGATTGGTCTTCTGGGCGGGCTGGGAGGTGTTCTGATCGGCTGGCTCGCCGGACAAATGCTGAACGCCGTCGCCCTCAACTTCCTTGCCAACCAGGCAGCCGAGGGAGGTGCAGCTGTACCCTCGGCAGTGGTTGTTTCACCCCCCTGGTTGCTGCTATTTGCACTGGCATTTTCAATTCTCGTGGGTTTGATTTCCGGATTGTACCCCTCACTGCGCGCCGCCGCCCTGGTGCCCGTAACTGCCTTAAAATACGAATAACAGGCAGGCAGGTGTGCCTGCCTATCAACCCCAATGCAGGAAAAACCCGAAATCCAGGAAAAAATCATTCTGACCTGCCTGTGGGAGGAATATGGACTGGCTGTTGACCGGCTGGAATTCCTCCCATGGGGAGCTGATGTTAATACTGCGGTTTACCGGGCTGTCGCCAATGGCAAAACTGATTACTTTATTAAATTAAGGAAGGGGGATTTCTCTGAAATCTCCGTTTCCCTGCCTCACTTTCTGAATGCCAACGGCATCCAAGCAGTCATTCCCCCGCTGGAAACCCGGGATCACCGCCTGTGGGTCAACCTGGAACCCTTCCGGTTGATCCTCCAGCCCTATGTGGAGGGCAGAAACGGCTATGAAGTGCAGCCTTCCACCGCACAATGGATTGAGTTCGGTCAGGCTCTCAAGCAAATTCATTCGCTCTCTCTGCCTGCCGCCCTGGTCAGTCGTATTCCCAGTGAAACCTTTTCCTCCGCATGGCGGGAGATGGTGCTTGATTTCCTGCAGCAGGTTGAAGTGAAACAATTTTCGGAGCCGACTTCGGCAAAGCTGGCGGTGTTCATGAAGGAGCATGGTGCAGTCATCCGCAGGATTGTGATGCGAGCCAATCAACTCGGAGAGTGGATATCCAGCCGCCCGCTGAAATTCGTCCTCTGTCATTCCGATATCCATCCCGGCAATCTGCTGATCTGCCCGGACAATCAAATTTACATCGTGGATTGGGACAGCCCCATCCTGGCACCGCCTGAACGCGACCTGCAGTTGATTGGCGGCTGCCCAACCTGGAACCAGCCGGATGAAATCACTTCCTTCCGTCTGGGTTATGGTGATTCGAAGCCGGACCCAACCCTGCTGGCATATTACCGCTATGAACGCGTGATCCAGGATATGGCTGCATTTTGTCAGCAAATTCTGCTGACCGGAACTGGCGGGAAGGACCGCCAGCAGGGATACCAGTACTTCTGCAGCAATTTTCTGCCGGGGCATGAAATTGACCTGGCGCATGAAGTGGACCGCTTGTCGGGAAGAAAACAGCCCTGAAGATTGGAATTTTCCAATCCTGTAACACGGTTTTACTGTTTCATGATTTAATCAATCCACGATGACCAATTTTGAAGGTTCTCCCCGTAATCATGGATTGTTCACCCGTCTGCACAACCCCCAAACCCGCCGCAGCACCATCCTCATGCTGGTCATTGGGGGCATCTTCACACTTTCCACCTGCCTTCTGCTGGTTTTTGCCTCCCTGGTTCCGCCGCTGCACTCGGTTGAATCGCCTTATGCGCCACTTTTGGAGGGCACCTGGGTATTGGCAGCGGACAGCCCGCGGCCTTCCGGGTATGATGTTCAAATCACCTTCCACCGTGGACGAAGCCTCAGCCTGGTGGATCGTTCCACGGGGGAGGGTTTGAGAGCGACCTATTCTTTTATAACGGAGGACCGGATCGCCATATCCATCATGATTGGTTTGCCCACTTATGAATTTCAATTTTCAGTATCGGATGATACCCTGCATGTCATTCCCCCGGCTGAATTAGGCTGGCAGCCCATCACGTTGATTAAAAAACAATAGTCAGACCTCCGGCGGCAATTTTCCTTTATAATGAATGCAGGGAACCATAACAGATAGACAATTGGTATATTTGTTTTCAAGTACGATGACGCATGACACTATTCGCGTCAGCGAAACGGACGCATAATTTTATTGGATTTCATATCCTACCTGTTTTGTCCAATTTTTATTGGATCATTTATGTAAGGAGGAAACGATGCCCCCAAAGGGACGAATTGTTGTAAATGAACTTATTTGCAAAGGGTGTGAGTTGTGCGTGGACGCCTGCCCCCAGCAAGTCATCGCCCTGGCGGTTGAGCGTATCAATGCCAAAGGCTACCATCCAGCTGAACTGGTGAAGGAAGGTTGCACCGGCTGCGCCATCTGCGCCACTGTCTGCCCGGAAGCCGCCATTACGGTCTACCGGCAACCTGCACCTGCCAAGTAAATCCATAGGAGAGAAAAATGGCTCGTCAATTGATGAAAGGCAATGAAGCAGTCGCAGAGGCAGCCGTACGCGCCGGACTGCACGCCTATTTTGGTTACCCCATCACTCCACAGACTGAACTGCTCGAATACCTCTCCCGCCGCATGCCGGAACTGGGGCGGGCATTCGTCCAGGCGGAAAGCGAAGTGGCAGCCATCAACATGGTGTACGGTGCTGCCTGCACTGGAAGCCGTGTGATGACCTCCTCTTCCAGCCCGGGCGTCAGTCTGATGATGGAAGGTGTATCGTACATAGCCGCCACGGAAGTTCCCATCGTGATGATTAATGTCATGCGCGGTGGTCCCGGGCTTGGCAATATCTCCCCATCCCAGGGTGATTACAACCAGGCGGTTCACGGTGGTGGTCATGGTGATTACCGTCAGATTGTCCTGGCTCCCGGCAGTGTTCAGGAATCCGTGGACCTGATGGGTGAGGCGTTTGACCTCGCCGAGAAATACCGTTCGATTGTTGTCATCCTCAGCGACGGCAATATCGGACAGATGATGGAACCCTGCGAACTGCCCGAAATGCAGCCCCTGCGGGGTGTCTCCACAGCCGACTGGGCGGTTACAGGCATGATGGGGGAGCGCGAACGCCGCATGCTCTCATCCATCTACCTGAAGGTTGCAGACGAAGAATTGACAAACCTCCGCCTGCTCAACCGCTGGCGCCAGATTGAAGAAAACGAAGTCCGCTACAAGGAATATTACCTGGATGATGCTGAATTTGCCATCATCGGTTTTGGCTCAACCGGTCGGGTTGCACTGACAGCCGTCCGGCAGGCACGTGCCGAGGGCATCAAGGTCGGTTTGCTGCGTCCCATCACCCTGGCTCCCTTCCCCGTCAAACGGGTGCTGGAGCTGAGCAAGCGGGTTCAGGGCATCCTGGTCACGGAAATGAATGGCGGTCAGATGCTGGATGATGTCTGCCGCATCGTGAAGGACAATGCCCCGATCGAGTTTTATGCCCGGTTGGGCGGTGTGGTTCCCTTCCCGGATGAAATCCTGAGCGAGATCCATCGCATCGTCAAGGGACCGCTCACGGTTGGTAGCGATCCGCGCCGCAAATGGCTCGATCGCATGGCTGAAATTCTTAAATAGCACGTCAAATGAGACGAGGAGGAAACATGACCTCTCAACCAATTACGGAACAACTTGTCTACCAACGCCCCGAGTCCCTGACGGATGTCAGCACCCACTACTGCCCGGGCTGCACCCATGGTGTGGCGCACCGCCTGGTGGCGGAAGTGCTGGATGAAATGGACCTGCGCCAGAAGACGATTGGCGTTGCCTCAGTGGGCTGCTCGGTGTTTGCCTATAATTATTTTGACTTTGACTTCGTCCAGACTGCCCATGGGCGCGCCCCCGCCATGGCTACCGGCGTCAAGCGCAGCCTGCCCGACCGGGTGGTCTTCACCTACCAGGGCGATGGCGACCTGGCATCCATCGGCATGGCGGAAATTGTACACGCCGCCGCCCGCGGTGAGAACATCACAGTCATTTTCATCAACAACACCAACTACGGCATGACCGGCGGTCAGATGGCTCCCACCACCCTGCCCGGTCAGAAGACCACATCCTCACCCAATGGTCGTGATGTGGAGCAGCAGGGCTTCCCCATCCGCGTATCAGAAATGCTCTCCAAACTCGACGGCGCCAGCTACATCGTGCGCCGCAGCATGCACGACCCCAAGAACATCCGGCTTGCCAAGAAAGCCATCCGCATCGCTTTCGAAACCCAGGTGCGTGGTTTGGGCTTTTCATTGGTGGAACTGTTGTCAACCTGCCCCACCAACTGGAATCTGACCCCGGTGAATGCCAAGGCATGGCTGGAAGAACACATGGTCACCTACTATCCCCTGGGCGATTACAAGGTCCATCCGGCAGTCGCCGAGATCCGCATTTAAATCCGGAGGAAAACGATGCAAAATGAAATTATCATATCTGGATTTGGCGGTCAGGGCACCCTGTTTGCAGGACAGGTGCTTGCCTATGCCGCCATGGATAATGGTCTCGAAGTCACCTGGATTCCATCCTATGGACCCGAGATGCGCGGCGGCACTGCCAACTGCACTGTCATCATAGCCGATGAAGAAATTGGTTCCCCGCTGGTGCGCTATCCATCCGCCGTCATCGCCATGAACCTGCCCTCACTCGATAAATACGAGTCGCTGGTCAAGCCTGGCGGAGTGCTGTTAATCAATTCCTCGATGGTTGACCGGGTTCCCACCCGCAAGGATATCCGCGTGGCACAGGTTCCCGGCAATGACATTGCGGAAAAATTGGGCGACAAGCGCCTGACCAACATGGTCATGGTGGGCGCCCTGCTGGCGAACCTGCCCATCCTCACCCTGGAAATGATGGAAAAGGCTCTGCAGGAACACCTCCCCGCCCGCCATCACCGCTTCCTGCCCGCCAACTATCAAGCCCTGCGCCAGGGAGCAGAATACAAGGCGAAACCTGTTCAATAAATTGATCTGTCCATTATCGGTATTTGGATAACGGGTTGGGTTTTGTCGAAGTCCTGATCTCCTTCAGGGCTTCGACGCTTTTAATGGATCCGGTGCGGTCCATGCCAAACCACTTGGTTATGGTTTCCATGCAGGAAAGCATTCCTCAGGGTAATTTAATCCCTCCACCCTCCTGGTGAAATTAACTGTTAAAATAGAGTCAACCTGGTATTCCAAGGGATCTTATCGATGGAGCAGGATATGACCACGTTTAGCACACCCGAATGGGTTCATCATGCAGTTTTTTACCAGATTTTTCCGGACCGGTTCGCCTCCGCCCGGCATCCGCAAATCCCCAAGCCAGCCAACCTGGAACCTTGGGATTCACCCCCCACCGTGCATGGCTTCAAGGGCGGTGACCTGATCGGGGTTTTGGAAAAGCTGGATTATTTACAGGACCTGGGAATCAATGCCATTTACTTCACACCGGTGTTCCAGTCCGCCTCCAACCACCGCTATCATACTCATGACTACTTCAAGGTGGATCCCATCCTGGGGGGCGATCTGGCTCTGCACCGGCTGCTTAAAGAAGCCCACCGCCGCAATATCCGCATTGTGCTGGATGGGGTTTTCAACCATGCCAGCCGGGGTTTTTTCCAGTTCAACCACATCCTCGAATGCGGCTCCTCCTCGCCCTACGTGGACTGGTTCCAGGTGCACGGTTATCCGCTGCATGCCTACGAGGGCACACCCCGGTACGCCTGCTGGTGGAACCTGCCCGCTCTTCCCACCTTTAACCATGCCAACCCCCAGGTGAGGCAATTCATATACGATGCCGCCCGCTACTGGCTTGACCAGGGAATTGACGGCTGGCGGCTGGATGTACCCTTTGAAATCAAGGATGACGCCTTCTGGCAGGGCTTTCGCCAGGTGGTTAAATCTGCCAACCCGCAGGCTTACATCACCGGTGAAATCCCCTGGGATGCAACCCGCTGGCTCCAGGGCGATCAGTTTGATGCGGTGATGAACTATCTCTTCACCTACTCCTGCTGGAGCTTTTTTGGCGGTGACGAGCTCCGCACGAAGCTGGTGGGGCATTGGAAGGGTCATGGACCGGAGTATTTCTCAACCACGGGGACGGGCTTCCTCACCAGCCTGGAGAAACTGCTCCACATCTACCCCCAGCCGGCTGTCCTGGCACAACTCAACCTGCTGGACAGTCACGATACCGCCCGTTATCTCAGCATCACCGGCGGAGACCGGCGCCGGTTAAAGCTGGCGGCTCTGGTTCAGTTCACCTACCCCGGCGCGCCCAGCATTTATTACGGTGACGAGATCGGCATGGAGGGTGGGCAGGATCCGGATTGCCGCCGTTCATTCCCGTGGGACGAAACCCGCTGGGACCATGACCTGCACTCCTATTTCCAATCACTCATCCAGCTGCGGCTTGCCCACCCCGCCCTGCGCACCGGAGAATTTATCCCGCTGGGCGCCACAGATGGCAGCGCCGCCTACCTGCGGTGCCTGGATGGGACTCGTTTTATGATCGTCATCAACAATACGGCAGGCACCCTGCACCTGGAAATTCCCGCCGGTCCGCTGGCGGATGGCACCCTTCTGCATGATCTGTTGGGGAGCGGTACAGCGCGGGTGGAGCATGGAACCCTCAACGGCATGTCACTGCCGCCGCTCAGCGGCGCCCTGCTGGAAGCTGCCGGGGTGGGATGAGATGGATTGGCTGGAGCGCCTGGAAGAGCTGGAGCTGGAGGTTCAGTATCGCACGCCGCCCCCGTCCGGTGAGTCCGAATTCCGTCATTTTCCAGGCAAACGCCCGCTGTTGATCTCGGCACCCCACGGCGCGGCGCATACCCGCAATGGACTGCTCAAGGATGAAGAGGATTATACAACCGGCATGGCATTGCTGCTGGCGGAAATGACCGGCTGCCATGTCCTGGCTTCATTTGCCCTCTCCCCCACCGATCCCAACTGGTACTCCGCTGCCCCGTACAAACTCCAGCTGGCGAAGGTGGTCCGCCAATACGACATCCGGTTTGTCCTTGACCTGCATGGCGCTGCCGCCTACCGCGATTTCGGCATTGCCATTGGCACCCTGTATGGTCAATCCTGTCCACCCGCTGTCATCCTGGAGGTCCTGCAGGCGCATGGATTTGGAGAGGAAACCACCTGGCTTTCCCGCCTGGATGTGGATGACACCTTCCCCGGCATCGGCATGGAGGGGCAGGAAACCGTGACACGCTTTGTGGCGGAAAAACTGCATATCAGGGCTGCCCAGCTGGAGCTGAATGCCTACCTGCGGGTGGTGCGCCGCCTGCCCACCGCTGTCGAACGTGAGCCGTTCGCCAGTGATCCGGAACTCATCCGGCGCACATTAAAAGCCCTGGCGGATCTGATTGAGAAATTAATCCGCCTGCGGTGGAGGTAAGTGTCAAACACCCATCATGGTATTCCCTGTGAACAGCCACACCCCATGCCGGAAGCCAAGCCCCCGCTGCCTGGCAGCAACCTTTCTACATCTGCAAAATCCGCCCATCCTCGATATACAGGTGGCGCTGCGCCTTCCTGGCGATCTTCGCATCGTGAGTAATCATTAATATTGTCTGGTTCAACCGTTGATTCAACAACCCAAACAAAGTCAGAATTTCAGCCCCATTCTGAGAATCCAGGTTCCCGGTCGGTTCATCCGCCAGCAGGAGGGTCGGGGTATTTATCAATGCCCGCGCAATAGCCACCCGCTGACATTCCCCGCCGGAAAGTTGAGCTGGAAAATGACCAAAACGATCCTTCAAGCCCACTGTTGCCAGAAGATCCCTGGCACGTTTTTCCACATTAAAATTTAACCGCCTCTTGATTGGCAGCAGCGGCATGATCACATTTTCCAGGGCTGTCAGAGCCGGAAAGAGGTAAAACAATTGAAATATAAAACCAATTTCATTCCGGCGGAAATTTGCCAGTTCGTTTTCAGAAAAACCGCTTAATTTATTCCCCTTGAAAATTATCTCCCCTTCGGTGGGAACATCCAGAGTGCCAATTAAATTAAGCAGGGTGGTTTTTCCACTTCCTGAGGGTCCCAGCAGGGCAATGAATTCACCGGAGTGAATACTCAAATTGACCTGATGGACAGCTGTCACGGGTTTTTCAGAGGAATAAATTTTGGTCAGGTTTTTGGTCTGGACTAAAATACTCATTTGATTTCTCCCAGAAGTGCTTGAAGGCTGGCATAGGCGAGGGTGGCAGCCCTGTATAAAGCATCCCTGTCAATATTGGCAGGATCATCAAAGGGGGTTCCCACGAGGTCATTACCCCGCCCGCAGATGGCAGCGGTTGGAAAACCACCCGCCAGCAGCGGGCTTTGATTCATGCAAGGGTGGGCACTCATTTTCACGGGAATCCCCAATTGTTCCGCAACATCCACCAGCGTATTCATGATTGGATTGGGGGTTTCAGCAATGCCCATTTTTCGGGTTTGCATCGTGCTCAACCAGCCCGGCAAATCCGGTTGATCGAGATTTGTCCGGATAAACCAGTGATTCCTCAGGTAAAAGCGACCCTCCTCCTGCAATTGCCTCCGCAGTTCAGGGTTAACCTCTGCTGGGTCATCCCCCAACGCCAGCGAGTTGGAGACTACCAGGGTTGACCAGGCTCCCAGGTCATCCAGGTAGATGACACCTTCCACCCGCTCGATTTCATCCGCATGGGAATTTACATAGGTGATTACGCCTTCGTAACCGGCAGTGGTTTGTGAAAAAATAATGAAGCGCACAGTCATCCCAGGTTGATGATCCGCCAACAGCCGGGCAAGTTCCAATGCCACCGCTGCACCGGAGGCGCCATCATCGGCACCCGGGCTGCCTGGATTGGTGTCAAAATGGGTTGCGATCCAGAGCTCCCGTTCAGGATGCCGGGTTCCGGGGAGAGTTGCCACAATCGTTTCACCCACTGCAATGGAAGCGATGGCGCCTCCCCCGGCATGAGCCATCAGCATCTCACGTTCATCCGGGTTTGGCTTGATGAAAACAACCGCCCGAATTGTATCCTGATAATTATTTTCCGCCATCGAAATCACCGTGTTCCTGATAAATTCAGGAGCTGACCGGGGCATCTCCAGCAGCAGGATCCTGTCCCGTAGAATATCAACCGGTGGCAGGGATTCACCTGACGCATGAAAAATAAATTCACCAGCAATCACCACATCCGGCACCAGCTGCGACTCGTGATAAAAACCTCCATCCGCTTTCATTGCCAGGGATGACTCCCCACTGAGGATGGTGACCGAATTGGTCGCCACCGCTTCGGTATGGACCGAAAAACCGAATTTTTGGAATGCGGAAAACAAATAGGCAGCTGCCTGGATCTCAGCCTGGTTTCGATCCACCCGCTCACCAGACCCGGTGATTTCCTGGATGTGAAAAATCATGTTTTCCAGTGAAATCCCATAATCCGGAAGTACAACCACCTGCCTGTTAATTTCCTCTCCACTGGTGCCTTCCTGTACAACGGGCGATTGCCTGCCAAGCAGGAATATCGATCCAAGCATCAGAACCAATACAGCGCCCAATCCCAGGATTTTCCAGGAAAGTGCAACCGGTTTACCTTTTTGAATTCCCATCCCGGAATAGGAAATGATTTCCTGCGGGTTAAACCGGCTGGCTTGCCATGCCGGATAATAGGCGCACAATCCACCCCAAAGACACATTCCAAACCAGACAACCAACGCAACCATCACATCGGTCCAGTTGAGGGAATGCATGATGACGCCAATCACATTCAACCCCACCAGGGCACCCAACCCTCCACCGATGATCCCCAGCAGCACCCCTTCCAGGATGATTTCCATAAAAATTTGGAATCGGCTCCAGCCAAAGGCTTTCAACAAACCAATCTCGCGTTTGCGTTCCAATACACTGAGGTACAGGTTCTCCAAAACCACCAGCCCGCTCATAAATATGGCAACGAGAACCATCAGAATATGAAATCGTTCAATGACCAGGGCGACATAATTGCCCAGGAAAGTGACCTTCAATATTCCCTGTAAATTGACCAAAACATTGATGACCAGCGAGGACAATGTCGCACCAGCCACGATCAGGATAAGGGTCAGGGCAAACCGGATACGTCGGCGTGACAATTGGCGAAACGCCAGGCGGATCATGTTCATTCCCCCCACCGGATTACCATGATGAAGCGCTTCCTCAATCTGACCTCCGGATCGTAGATTTTCGATTGGCAGCCTGCCGACCATCGCTTGAATCGGATAAATCCCTCCCAAAATATACAGGAGGGGAGCCAGAGTGGCGGTCAATGCAAGAATTTTCCAATCCGGCATCATTCCCAAGGACCGGGTCAAACCCCAGCCTGCCGCAAGGGACAGCACCATCCCAATCCCTCCGAAGACCAACAACTCTCCCATTAATTTCCAGATCATTTCCTTCGGCTGCCAGCCAAAGGCTTTCAATATTCCAAACTCCTCGCGTCGAGCCTGCATGTTGAGTTGAACGCTGTTGGTGATAAAAAGGATGGCTGCCACGAAAAATATTGCCAACAGCAGGATATTGGCTGCGTTTACACCTCCGGTAATGGCTTTGGCAGCTCCCAGGGTTGTCCAATTTTCCTCCACATACCCCACCCCGGGCACCAGCACCAGCACCTTTTGCGGAGAAGATCCGGCAACGATATCCACATGAAGCTGGGTGCGTTCGGTAATTTCGGAGGCAATTTTTTCAACTTTTGCCAGATTTTCCGGCGTGTATTCTTCAATCCCGGAAAGGCGCACACGAACAGCATCAATATAATCCTCGCGTTCCAATAAATAATGGGCACCCTCCAGGTTGGTCAAACCCAGGGGTGGTCTGGGGATAAAGCCCGCCGGGTTTAAATCCGGGGTCAACTGAACCGGCTCCAGAGGGTTATAGTATTCGTCATAAAGTAATTCAACATAAGGCGGCTGATAGATTCCCATGGGAACATACGAGAGAGGATCGTCCGGGACAATCAATTCTTTAAAATCGTACCTGCCTTTTACATCCAGGACAAAAGGTGGCGGTGAATATACCATCATCTGGCGGTAGATATTCGACCCGGGAGGTACATCCACCGGTTGTTGCAGGAAGATTTCCGGTTGGGCAGCCTGAATGGATGGGGAAATTACCTCTCCCCAGATCCCCTTGGATTCCAGCGCCAATACCAGACCCTCCCTGTGCGGATCAGGGGATTGAATTCGCTGGTAGGTATAAGGAGCCGGGTAGAGCAGTACATTGGTATTGGTCACGTGCAAGTATCCGGAATCAGATATTTCCATCCCTTGTTCCGGTTGGAAAATCAGGTTTTGCTGGGAAAGCGGCTGCACCCAATCCTTGAGATTCAAACTGGCTTCTTGATGAACGGTTGGTTGTCCCGTTGTAAAACTCGAAAATATTTTTCCCCAGGCATCCTGGTAAGCCAACTCGGATTCCGGGTTGAACAATTGCTCCCAGTCCATCTCCACCGTGGAGAGATCAAGCGATTCAACTTTCACCTGAAAGGTTTGATCCAAAAAGGATTGCGAACTGACAATGATGGGAATTTTTGAGGCTCTCTGATCATCGAACGCAGTGCGGATTGTCTGCTCAAGGTCATGATCATCCGGCAAAAATTCGCCGGATATGGTCTGGTCCAATCCGGTCAAGGCTGCTTCTGCAGCCGGATCAACACCGACAACCAGTGTCCACATGACAGGCAGGTTTCCCATGGTATTAAACAGTTCCCCCCGGGGACCCCGGCTGCCGCCGCTTGAACCATGAGTGGCAAACATCCAGGGGCTGGATTCATACTCCACCCCCACAGCAACAAAACCGGTTCGTTCCGTCACCAGGTTTCCGAGTTGATCAGTCAGGGCATATTCCATTCTATAAATCATGCCCGGTTGTGGATCGGGAATGGATAAATTGATACCTCCGGTGGAATTCAGCAGATATCCGATTGTCGATACCGGCGCGGCAACTTCAACACCGGAAACGGTGCGAATCAGGTCAAGTTGCTCCCGGCTGATTCCCCCGCGGGGTGTACCCAGATAATTTCCCTCCACCAACCCGGTTTCCTGTTCAATCTGCGAAATTGCCGATGGTGGTCTGACCAACAAATCGTACGCCCCCCGCCAGTGCTCCGAGACAACCAATTGGGTTGTCACCGACATGGATTGAGCGGAGGCGGAAAAGGTTGCCAAACCGGTGCAGATGACCAGCAAACCGACCATCTGGATTAAAAACCGCTCCTGGCGGACCATATCCCGCACAGATTTATTCCACAGCCAATCCACAATACGTCGAAGATGATATATCATAAGCAATCCAGGCAATCCATTCTGTATTAATTCGTATTGGGTGGGCACTCCTGAAAATAAGAGGAATTCCAGGGGTGTCCAGTTTTACACAAGACAATAAAATAACCAACAGGATTAAATAATTAATTTATTATTTTCTGAATCCATGATATTACTCCTCTCATTATTGGTTACGGTAGATAGCCAAATTCCCACTCAATGAGGAATATATGTCAGAATTATCGTAGCATATTAAACATGCTATTAATTCCACATCCCACAATCTCATATATTATTAATGGATTAAGGTAATTTGTTTTTAATTTGATTTATTACTATTTTCCAGAATAAATTCTTGACATCAAAGAGGATATATACTATACTATACCCCAGTATGGTATATATCCGGGAGAATATTGACAATGCCTCTGTACGAATATCAGTGCGATCAATGCCAGCACACCTTTGAGAAAATGGTTCCTTTCAGCCAGGCGGATTCTTCGCCCGAATGCCCCCGCTGCCATCACGACATCACCCGGCGCAGAATTTCCACCATTGCCGCCCGGCTCACCTCAAGCGGCGGTTCCTCCAACTCCTCCGACAGCTCGTGCAGCTCCGGCAGCCGCGGGCGCTTCACCTGAGGTGGTTGACCTTGCTCCCGCGTTGCGGGTGCTTACGATATCCGAATGGATGACACCCCATGAAACTGGAAAACGAAACCTCCAAATCAGCCATCCTCAAGCGTCTCAATCGCATTGAGGGTCAGGTGCGCGGCATCAGTGGAATGATCCTGGCTGACCGTGACTGCACTGAAATCATCCAGCAGTTTAACGCGGTGCGTTCAGCCACCCAGGGAGCCATGAATGCCTTCCTGGAGGAATACGCCGCTGCCTGCCTGCGCCGCAGCAGTGAAGCATCACCCGCTGAACGTGAGGAGTTGATGCAAAACCTGCTCAGCCTGCTGAACAAAGCCGTCTGATGATCAGAAACGAGGAATAAATGAGTAACGCATTCGTCCGATGGATTGACGGAAAACAATTTATCGGCATCGATTCCACCAACCATTCCGTGGTTCTTTCCACCCCGGATGAAGGGGTGGGGATGAAGCCCTCCGACCTGCTTTTGGTTGCACTGGCATCCTGCACCGCGGTGGATGTGGTGGAAATCCTCGCCAAAAAACGCCTGCATCTGCAATCGCTGGAAATCTCCGCCAATGGTGAACAGGAGACCGATCCCCCATGGACCTTCCGTCGGATTCAACTCCATTACGTTCTGCGCGGCGCCGACCTGACCGAAACTGCCGTCAGGCAGGCAATTGATCTCTCCCAGGGAAAATATTGCTCGGTGGCAGCCACCCTGCGCGGGGTGGCAGAAATTACCACCAGTTTTACGATCCTACATGGTTAAGTACCCTGCTGGCGGGCTTGATCGCGGTACCGGCACCAATCGCATTGATCCCCCGGGTCCGGCGGAGCGGGATTTTCCAGCACAGCCATCACCTGCCCCAGGAATGCCAGGAAGGTGTCATCATCGCGCGGAATTTCCTGCCAGGTGACATCCCCCAGGTAGGCAATCCGCCCGCTGACCTGCTCCATCGCCATTGGCTCCACAACCAGCAGACCCAGCCGGCTGATGGGATGCAGACCCAGCTTCCCGGCAGCCGGGTTCTCCAGTGCCCACGCATAGGAATGAAGCTGCCGCCCATAAAATGCCAGGTGTGATTTGCGCGGCGTGGATGTCTTAAAATCCACAATCCCATACGAACCATCCTCGAACTCAACCACGGAATCAAACCTGCCCTGCAGGTAGC
>ERZ1026800.1158-NODE-1158-length-18174-cov-12.347925_pt1 | contig 18174 bp, 27 predicted proteins | sample MGYA00520873_ERZ1026800 | MGnify/ENA primary metagenome ERZ1026800 (study PRJEB33270, sample SAMEA104284475) | anaerobic digester metagenome | biome: Anaerobic digester microbiome; feature: mesophilic sludge digester; material: Anaerobic digester biomass...
CCTGTGTATAGGCGAGCACACGGCTGCTCGCACCCCATCGCCCCTCATCATGCGCGCATCCGTCCCCACCCAGCGGATTCCACTTGCCGTTGCGGAGGCGGTACGGGTTGTGGAACGGCATGCCGTGTTTGCGCAGGCATGCAACGAGCTTGTCGAGCATGTAGCCGCACGATGCCAGCAGCATGACACTGCGTCCGGCCTGTATGTGATCCTCGAGCTCCGGCAGCACGCTCTCAGGGTATGTCAGCACGTGGCCTCGCATCACCACCTCGCCAGCCTCATCTCGCGGCTCGTAGTCCTTGGCTTGCCGCACTCTGATCTGCGATACCCACCGCTGTGCATACCTGTGCACGGCTCGCGGTAGGCGGTACGAGCGAGTGAGCACCCGCCTGTGCTCGTCGTCGCTGAACGCAAGGAAGTCCTCGATGCTCGCACCACGCCAGCGGTACAGCGCTTGATCGTCGTCGCCGGCGATACGCGTGTGATCCGTGTGTGCGGCCCACTGACGGATCAACGCGAGCTCAAGAGCGCTGCCGTCCTGTGCCTCGTCGTAATAGATCGCTGCCGGATCACCGATCGCACGCTCATACTGCGCGAGTGTCCGCTCGATCATGTCCGTGAAGTCGATCGTCCCCGTGTACGCCTTCCACGCGTCCCACTCATCGGCGAACCGTCGGACACTCGCATTCCACAGCTCGCGCGGCACCATCCTCGCGCGTAGCACGTCCATCTCTTCCCGCAGCTTGTCACTTCCCGTCTTCTCGGCCGGTGCATCCGTGGCTAGGTCGTCAACATCCGGGTTGCTCGCCGTGACGTTGCGGTGGTAGTGCTCGTTGAACTCGCCGATAGTTTTGTACACGAGCTCAGGCTTGCCGAGCATCCGGTGGCAGATCGCGTGCAGTGTCCCCACGTGCTCTCGGTTCACCTGGATCCCTCGGCCGATGATCTCACTGGCTGCCGTCTTCGTGAGCGAGGCGACGACTACACGGTTCGCACCGAAGCGCTTCACGGCGCCGTCAATGAGCTTCGCGAGCTCTGTGGTCTTCCCTGTGCCTGGCGGTCCGAAAATCGTCACAATATCAGACACACTACACCCCCGTTCGGTTTGACGCGTATCTCCGTATAGAGCCAGTCACAACCTCGATCGCCTCATCGACACTCGAAACAAGCGCCGCGCGTGCGCCGGCGTGGTCCGAAAATTGTCACAATATCAGACACACTACACCCCGTTCGGTTTTACGCGTATAAACACTAGTAATACGCCATTTGCACTAACTATTGAAATCATTGAAAACAAACAACTACACCACATACGCCTGTTGATTTTGAAAATCGTTTTGAAAAAATTTTTTTCGACTGCGTTTTCCCCTGTATAGAAGGACTGATTCATGGCGTACTCCAGAACACGAGCTTCGCTCGCTTCCCACCGCGCAACAAATTGTCCATCACGCGTTTGCGTGATCCGATGGCCGTCAAGAGCGTCGGCAGGTTGCGGAACCCCGCGCGAACGCCTTTTCGGATCCGGCACCACTCGGCGAACCGTGAGATCGAGAACCAGAGCGCGCCGTCCATCTGCAGCGCCATGTGGCCGTCGTACGCGTGCACCGGGTCTTCACACACCCCCATGTGCTCGAGGTACTCGGCGATGTGTTGGCGCACCTGCTCGTACTCTGAGGTCTCGATCGGCGCTTCTACCGTCACTGCGACAGCCAGCAGCGCCTTCGCCACAGCCGGCCAGTCCTTGGCGCTGATCTCGACGTACCGCTGCAGGTGTCCGGCGATCCGGTTGCGGAAAATCGTCCGTGAGAGCAGCTCGTCCGCCGAGTCGAACCGCACCGCTCCAGCTTCCGTGTACAGCATGTAGCTCGGGTCCGTCGTCGCGCCGCTCGGGTCGAGGATGAAAAACCGCACGAGCCGCAGCACACGGAACCCGACCATCTCGGACAGCACCGCGAGCATCTCATCAGGCTCAGCAGCTTCTTCGAGACGTTCAGCCGCCGCGCGCGACTGCGCCGGCGCCAGCTGCGTCTGCCGTGCCTTGCCGAGCGTGAGAGCATACCACCCCGCCGGCTTGGTCTTCGCGCCGGCCTGCGCGCGCCACGCCGCGAGCAGATCGGCGATCTCTTGATCCGTCCACCCCGCGGTGGCGGCGATCGACGCCAACGCCATGCACACACCCGACGGCGAGCTGTCCTTGAGATCCTTGCGCCGGCCGTCCCAGGTGTCGCGGAAGCGCCGGTCGTTCTCACGCAGCGCCGCGAACTTCAACGCCGGCGGCTGAGCGTCCGCGCGCAGCGTGAACGCCTGCAACGTGTCCCGCACCTGTGGGCTCTCGTACTCGGCGAACTCCTCGAAGTCACTCGGGTTGTACCTCGGACCGTCCGTCCACAGCGGTTGCACCGGCACCGGCCTGCCGTTCTTCCGGTTCCACGTGCCGGCCGGCCTCAGCACCCGTGCCAGATCGTGCGTGTAGTCCACCGCGTAGCCCGCGGCCTCGGCGCGTGAGCGGATGAACCCCTGCCAGCCACGTAGCAACGCCGCCGCGTAGTCACGCTCGTCGGCCTCGAACTCCCACAGCTCACGGAACAGCCAGTAGGCGTGCAACCCGCCGCCGCTGTCGACGATCGCCGATGGCCTGTGTGGCAGCGCATCGAGAAACGCGCGCGCGTCCTGCTTGCTCGGAAAGTACGCCTTCCCTGACGCGTGGACGCCGGTCGCGCAGTCAACCTCCACCCACAGCCCTGGCAGCGTGCCGACATCCTGCGACGTACCGCGCTGGCCGTCCGCGAGACGCTCGCGCCGCAGTCCCACGCCGAAGTAGACGTTGTACTCATCGGCGAGCGCCTCGGCGCGCTGGCCGGCGCGATCAAGCGCCGACACGTGCACCCACTCAGTCAAAAACGGGTCGTTGAGATCCTGCCTCGTGGCCGCGTCGCGCTTGTAGGACAGCGTAATCCACCCGGCCTCGGCACCTGGATAGAGCAAGTTGAACCATTCGAGCGGCCTCATATCTCGTCCAGGTAGGGGCGGAACCGAAGTCCCGCCCCCGATCACCTAGTGAATCTCCGCGTCGACGGCGTCGACGCGCACCTGACGGAACACCGGCAGCAGCGCCTCGCGGTAGGCCGCAATGCGCGCCGCCTCGTCGGCGCTGAGCCGCTCTTTGAGCGTCGGCACGATCCGTGAGTAGACGATCCCCGTCTCGCTCTTCGTCTTCTCAAGTCCGAAGCCCGTGACAACCTGGTGGTACGCCGTGGCGCCGCTCGCGAGCCGCAGCATGTACTGCCGCACCGCTCTGAGGCTCGATGGCGGCACGACGAGCACCATCGGTAGCAGCGACTCCGGCCGCAGCAAGAACATCAGCCGCATGAGCCGGCACGCCTGCCCCTTACCTTGGCCACTGCGCGCCGAGCCGAACGCCGCCATCGGGCACGTGGCGCACGCACCCCCAGGGTTGCCGTAGCCGATCTCGCCGTCCGGGCTCGCGCAGTCCGGCGGCGCGTTGCCGCCGGTGAACTCGCTCGCCCAGTACGCGCGTACCTCCCGCTGCTCGACAATCACGCCGCAGATCTCTTTTTCCTGCTCGACGCCATCGAGCGACGGGATCTCCCACGCCAAACCACCGCCGGCCGGCACCCGCACCCGGTCGAGATCCGCGGCAGTGATCGTGCCGACGTTGTCTCGGATGATCGTCGCAATGCCGCGTGTGTCCGTGATCTGCGCGAGGTACCGCGGCGCGTGCTCGATCGCTTCCAGTGCTTTTTTCGGGTTGCTCATCTCTCCTCCTACGCGGATTTCCGCATCCGCAACGCGTATTTTTCCGTGATCTTGATCGCCGGCCGCAGCGCCTCCGGCAGCAGCGCCTTGAGGTCATCCTGCCGGCCAGCCGCACGCTCGAGCTCGCGCACCCACGAGCTGAGCTGCTGGACGTTGACGCTCGGCCGCACGAAATCGCCGAGCCCCTCGGCCTCGAGCGCCGCGCACGTCGCGGCCGTGTCGCCGTTCTCGGCGCCGGCCCACAGCTTGCGGTCGAGGTACACAGTGTGGCCGTCCATCGACACGCGATCGACGCCGCGGTCCATGAACGACGCCATGAGCTTGGCCTCAAGCTCGGCGATCTGCTGTCCGAGCTCCTCGGCCGCATCCTCGTGCTGGCGCTTTTTCAGCGTCAGCCGGATGAACTTCTTCAGATCCGCGTCACGCATTCTCGTCCTCCGTTTCGTCGCATCCCCGCAGCCGCAGCAGCACCGCCTCGATGGTGTCGCGCTTCCGCTCGAGCGCTTTGTACACCACCTCATCGACCGTGCCCTTGGCAGGCAGGTGGATGTAGATCACCGGCCGTTCCTGCCCCGGCCGGTGGACGCGCGCGAGGCTCTGCTCATACTCACCGAGGCTCCATGAGGTCGAGAAGTAGATCGCGTACCTCGCTCGCGTCAAGTCGATTCCCACGCCGCCACTTTGTATTTGCACCGCCAGCACATCAGCGCCGCCGTCCTGCCAGTGTGCGAGCTCGTTGCGCCTCCCTGATAGCTCGGCGCACGAGCGGCCGGCGTCCCGGCACACCTCAGCGATGCTGTCGAGGTCGTGCCGGAACCGGCAGAACACTACGAGCGGCTCGCGCTGTGGCAGATCCTCGAGCACGTCGGCGAGCATCGCGCGCTTCGATGTGCCGACTTGCACCTCGCGGCCGTCGTCCGGGTCCACGTCACTCGGATCAACCCTCACGTAGCCACTGCAGACCTGCTGTAACCGCAGCAACCGCACGAGCGCGTTGCTTGCCGTCACGGTCCCCTCGCGCACCTCCGCGATTAGATCGGCCTCTAGGCCGGCATACACTTTTGCTTCCTCGACGCCCAGTGCGAAGGTCCGTGTGATGTGCTGCACCGGCGGCAAGTCCAGCACCTCGCCGGCCATCACACGGTACGCGATCGAGCCGAAGCGCTCGGCGAGCTCGTCCTGATTCTGAAACGCCACCACCTGATGCTGGAGATAGCCGCCCATCACGGCATACCGCATCCGGAACCGCTGGTAGCTCGTGCCGAAGATCCCCGGATCAAGAAACCGATACTGTGCGTAGATATCCAGCGGCGAGTGCGGCATCGGTGTCCCCGTGAGACACCCACGCCGCGCGGCGCGATCTCGCAACCTCGCGAGGTACAGCGAGAGCTGGCCGCCTGGCGCCTTCGCTCTATGGCTCTCGTCGACGACGACAAGATCCCACTGCTGCCGCAGTGCGAACGCGCCGAACGGCTCGCGCCACAGCGACTCGTGATTGATCACCAGCACCACGGGTCCAGACCACCGGGATAGCTCGCTCTCGGCGTGCTGCGCCTTCGCTCGCACCCCGTTGATCTCGTTGCCGAGCAGCACCACCCGCACGTCGTCGCGGCCGGCGTGTAGCTTGAACTGCTTTTTCCACGCCGGGACGACGCTCAGCGGACACGTGACGAGCACACGCCGCAGTGCGAGCGAGCACACGAGGTCGACGACTACCTTTGTCTTGCCAACGCCCATGTCGAGCGCGAGCATCCACGCATGCAAGTCACGGACGAAGTGGTACGCGCGAAGCTGGTGCAGCCACGGCCGCGTTGCTGTGCACGGGATCGGCGGCAACTCGTCGGCCTCACGATGCGCCTGCGCCTCGATGGCGAGCTTCGCGGCCGCGAGCAGCCGCTCGACCTCGGCGTCTGTGTCGGCGGTGCCGAGCACCTCGACGAGTGTCTGAGCGATCGTCGGGCTCGCCGGGTACGTCCACGCGCGCGCGTCCGGCGCCCAGCGAGCGCCGGCGATCGCCTTGAGCCGCTCTTTCATCGCGAACGGCGCCCGCGCGTGGATGCGGCCGTTGACAACCTGTAGCGTGGCTGTCATCGCCGCCTCAGTTGACCGTGTAACCCGGATCGCGGCCATCCGGCTCGTGTCTGTTGATCGAGCGATCCGGTAGCACGTCCGCCGGGTTCTCGGCGCGCAGATCCCACCCCCGTCGGCGCGCGAGACACTCGACATGCCAAATCGCATCGTTCCACACGATCCACGACGCATCGCCTGCGATCCTGCGCCGGCACGCCGGACACTCGGCGGCGAGCTCGAGGCTCTCGAGTCGCGCCGGGTAGATCCTGGCGAGCGCCCATGCCTTGACGCGCCGCCACAATCGGCCGATACTACCCTTGTACACAGCACACCTCCCTCTCCGCCTCGGTCGCCGCCGAGGCTAGTCTGTCTCGGCCGCTGGTGCGGCGCGAGAATGGTCCCGCCGCCCCGGAGCGGCGGGTGCAAGGTGAAAGTCCAAGCGGGAGCTATGGCGAACCCCTTTCGGGGTGGCATCGGCCGTCCGGGCGGCCAGTTGCGCAGGCTGGTCCTGCGCGCCCGGTGCCGGCACCCCGGCACCACGACTCAATTCTGCCGCGAGCAGCGCCATGTCCTCACGTGTCAGCGCCGCGGCGCTGCCGCGCGCCGCGATGAGCTCACGGTAGAGCGCCACCCACGCCGCCGCCTGTGGCGACTGACGCGGGATCGGCCTCGGGTCCTGCTCTCGCATGTGGCTACTCGTTGACGGCCGCCGGCAGCTCGGCGCCGTACAGATCTTCGAAGGTGATCGCGGCGTCGTACTTGCGCAGCGCCGCGAGGATGGCGACGAGGCTGCGAGAGCTTGGCGCGTGGTGGCCGCGCACCCACTCGCTGACCTGGTCGTCGCCGACGCCGAGCTCGCGTGCCAGCGCTCGCTGTGATACCCCGAGGCGCTGTAGGATCGGTCCTAGGTTCACGCTGCCGTCCTCCTGCACCCCAACGTAGAGCACCGCGTCCAGTTTGTCAAGTTTCCCAAACCGCACCCCGTCGCCGAGCGTCCGCCGACACGCCGCGTGCATCTCGCGCACCAAACCCCTTGACAATTTCTAGGCATGGGTTTATATTGTTTCTAGGAGGCGACCATGAGCTACGCGATGGACAGACACCAGACCATGAGGCAGCTCGCAGCAGTGGCCAGGGAGTACGACCGCCGACACGATGTGGTGCTCCGCCGACAGGCCGCCACGGAGTGGCGCGAACTGGCGACCGCGGCCGAGGCTGCGCGGGCGCCGCGCTACCTGACCTGGGCGGGGCGGAGGCTCGCATGACTGACCGCACCTCAATCTACATCGGCCAACAGCGCTAGCTGCTGCAGCAGTTGCGATGTGCGCAGCCGCGGAAGAGCAGTAGCCCAGGCCCGGCCCCCTCTCCGGAGGGGGCCTCGCTCTCGGCTCAGCCTGCTGGAGGTAACACATGAAAGCAGCGACACCGACTACCATCGCCGATCGCCGAGCGGCCGTCATCGAACAACTCAACGAGGTGGCAGCGAAGTACCGCAGCGAGCCGCTGGTCGCGGCACTCATCCGCGACACGCAGCGCATCGTGAGGCACTCCAAGCGCCCCGAGGCGGTGCTCGGCGCGCTGTCGACGCTCGACGATCTCGTGCATGTGCGCCGGCGCGTCTTCGCCGCGCACATGAGATATCACATGGAGGCTGCTCGGCACGTGCAGCCAGTAGAGCACCAGGCGGAACTGCTCGAATCACGGCTCGCCATCGAGCGGCGGCTCGGCGCGTCGGCTGAGGAGCTCGCCGCGCTGCGCAGTGAGCTCGCCGGTCTTGCGGCGACGATCGAGCGCATCGAGCGCGAGGAACCAGAGCTCATCGAGGCTCGTGAGGCTGCATTCGCGTGCGAGGAAGAATGGCGCGAGCGCGTCGAGCGGTTTGAAGCGATGGTTCGCGCCCTGCTCCGCATCAACGAGGTAACCCTGTGATCATGCGCAGCATGCCAGCACCCCACGCCTCCTGGGTGCCGGCGTTGGCCGGTCGCCATCGTGGCGGCCGGCCGTTTTTTGTTGGAGGCCAACAAGGAGAGCAGACATGGGAAAAAGAGGACCGCAGATCGGCGGCGCTGGTCGTAGAAAAGACGCCCCTGTCATGTGCACACTGCATGAGGCGCGCACCGCGCGCGGCATGACACAGCGGATGCTCGCCGAGATGCTTACCACCGCTCCGCAAACCGTCGCACTCTGGGAAAGCGGTAAATACTGGCCGCACCCCCGAATGATGTTCGCGCTCGCCTACATCCTCGGCGTGACGGTGCCGGACCTCTGGCCGGTGCTCCGCCGCGAGGTGATCCTCGGCGAGCTCGGCCTTGAGCCGCCGGCTGGTGCACCATGAACCCGCTCGCAGTCGCTCTGTGGCTGTGGCTGTTCACCGGCCTGCTTGCGGTGCTCGCCGCTGCGATCGGCTGGCTGTCCAAAGGCCGCGCTGGCCTCGGCACCCTCGCGATGGCCGCGCGGTTCGCAATCCTGCTACCGTTCTGGCCGGTGCTGTTGTTGCTCGGCGCGTACGTCGTCGGCGCCGCCGAGGCGAGCCGAGAGGAGGCCGACAATGATGCATGAGCTGCTGCCGAAGTCAATCGCCGAGTGGCACCTGCTGCTCGCCGGCGCCCTGCTCGGCGTCACCGTGATGCTCGCGGTGATGGCCGCCATCATCCACGGCCTGCGCCGGCACTACGAGCGCGGCCGCATGGATGGCCGGATCACCCGCCGCTGTGTGGCGATCAAGTCCGGCGCCTGGTCGGACTCGTCCACGTGGCTCTGGGGCGACGTGCCGGCCGAAGGCGACACCGTCGTCATCCCCGAACACATCACCGTCAAGGTCGACGCCGATGCCTACTTCGACTGAGCGCCGCGCCGGGTACCGTGACCTGCGCTTCGCGACGCGGCAGCGGGCCGAGCTCGACATCGGCCTGGTGCGTGCGCAGCTCCTCAAGGGTCGCACCATCGACGAGGTCGAGCGCCTGCACGCCGCGGCACTCGCGACGCTGCCGGCACGCATGCAACGCGACGGCCGCGTGACGAGCCTCAAGGCCGCGCGCCGTCTGATCGCCGAGCTTGAGCAGCACATCCTACCCGATGAGCCGGTATGCGTGTCGCGGCAGCGCGCCATGCTGCGGCGCTTCGCCGGGTTCGAGGCCGACGAACAATGAGTGCCACCGAGCTACCAGTCGAGCCGTGGCGGCGCCTTGGCGCGCTGCTGCGATCCGGCGAGATGTTGCGTGTCGAGACGCTCGGCGTCGACGCCGGCCGTGTGTGCTGGGTGTCCGGCACCGTCCTAGCCGTCGAGACTGTGCACGTTGCCGGCCAGCTGCGCCGGCACGGCGTTGCCATCACCCGGTGCTGTGGCGCCGAGGATCTCGACGCCGGCGGCTGTGTCCTCTTGCTGCGCTTCATCACCGACGCCATCGGCGCCGCGGCGGCCGACGATTTCCGCGCGCGGATTGCGCGAGGTATTGCTCATGCCCGCCGGTGACCGCGAGCCCGACATCGTGCTACCGATGCCACAGCCGCACCGTGTCGGCGACTTCCTGGTCCGCGCCACGCTCGGCGGCGGCCTCGGCACCGGCGCGGTGGCGGCCGGCGGCGGCGATGGCGAGCGTCCAGAGCCGTTCGGCGTCGCCGCGGCGCTCGTGATCGCGGCCGGCTGGCGGTGGGCACGCCGGTGGCATCCGGCGCTCTACGCGCGGTGGCGCCGGCAGTGCAGTCCCGCTGAGCTGTGGGCGCGCGCCGAGGTGCGCGCCTCTAGCGCCGTCACCCATGCCGCGCTGTGGCATGCACGCTGGTGCCGGCCTGGCTGGGGTACGCACTTGCCGGCGCGCGAGGATTCACCGCGCGAGGCGCACGCGCGCACGCTCTACCACGTCGCCGACCGCCTGCAGGATCGTGCCGAGCGCCTGTGGCAGTCACCGCAGGTCGCCGTCGCCGTCGACTGGGTTGGCTTGGCACTGATGCTCGCCGTGTGGCATGAGCGCGAGGAGCGCTTCGCGGCGTACGTGATGTGACGGGTTACCTGAGCAGCGCCAGCTCGGTTGACTCGCTCGGCTGATCTGATAGGATTGTGCCACTCATAGGCCTCTGACCTCCTCCTATGGGTCACGCCACCGGACGGCACATCCCGTCGCGGTGGTACTTACGTCAGTGTATCACACCGCTACTGCGGATCGTCCGCGAGCCAGTAATCGAGCATGTCGAGCAGCAGCCGCGAGACGAGTGTGAGCACCATCGCGAGGATGCCGGCGAGCTCCGGAGACAGCGGCGGCGTCGAGATGTAGCCGCCGAGGAGGCCGACCGCCGCGGCAATGATGAGCTTGATCTCTGAGATCTGCTTGCGCAGCCACGTTTTCCAGTTCCACCCCTCGAACGAGAGCCTCATGGTTCCACCTCCGGCTGCCAGTGATCGGCCGCCAACGCCGCTTCCATCCGCAGCCTGAACGCCGCGGCCTGCTCAGGAGTCCACTCGCCGGACTTCTGTAGCGCCTCGGCGATCGCTGCCGCGAGCGGTGGCAGCACCTGCGCGAGCGCGAGTAGCAGCTGAATGATCGCCGGGTTCATCGTGCACCTCCCCCCCACGCGGCGAGGATCGCCTGCGCGTCGTGCGCGAGCTGCTCGCACACTGCAAGCCACGTGATGAGCGTCGCGCGTCGCTCCGGCGTCCGGTGCGCGCGATACGCCGTGATCGCGGCCTCGAGCGCGCGGAAGCTCGCCGGCCCGCGTGTACGCATCGACTCGGCGACGGCGTGTGCGCCTGGCACCACCTCGTCGAGCGCGTGCTGGTTCTCGTGCTCGACGCGTAGGAACGCATCGACGGTCTCGAAGCTCACCACGAGCGCCTGCTCGGCTCGCACGAGCACCGGGTCCGCGCCTGGCTGGATCGTCGCGCACCCCACGAGCGCCACCAGCGCAAGCGCGGCTACTATCACTAGCCACTGTTTCTCTCTCATATATCCCTCCATCACTGCGTCGGCGGCGCGATCGGCGTCGGCGGTATCACACGCACCGTCAACGGCCCCCTGACGCGGTAGATGTCACTGAGAACGAACTCACACTTTTCCGGCTCGCATTCAATGCGCACCTCATGGCCTTCCGGCAGCCGGTACACGAGCACCGCATCCCCTGGAGTGCCTGGCGTGGCCGTAGGCGGCCCTACAGTCGGCGTGTGTGTCGCGGTAGGGGTAGGACTACCCCCCGGCGTAGATGTCGGCTCTGGAGCCAACGTCGGCGCAGGGGTGCGGGTTGGTAGCGGCTCTGTCACCGGCGTGAGCACCGAGGCGATGGCCGTCGGGATCGTTGCGCCGACTGGCTGCCACACGCACAGCTCCCACGCGCCGGTCTCCGGCCCTCGACCGTCGCCGCACATGTGGACGATGTACTGCCCCGCGAGATCGCCGGACTCGGTACGCGCGAAGCCTGGATCCCAGGCTGTCATCACCCCAGGCCGGATGCGCCGGCCAGTCGGCTCCCACACCACCCCGACGTCAGCCATCACTGGATGCGTCTGCGCCACTGAGCGCCACTCGGCCAGCTCATACCATGCCCATGGCGGCACCGGCCACTCGGACACCTCCTCGAGCGCGTACCAGACGCCGCCCGAGCGGACGACGTCCGTGATGCTCGGGTGCATGTCCGCCGGGTAGCCGCGCCAGCTCGTGGACTTCGGCGAGCCCGGCACGCCGGTCGGCATGATCTGTCGCCGGACGATGCGCTGCGACCCGGTGTCGTCCGTCTCTCGCGTGTACAGCCACTGCCGGCCGGTGGCCTGATCCTCGACGATGCCGATGTTCCAGTGCCCCGTGCCCGCCAGCCAGGACTCGTCCGGCCGTGTCCACGAGCTACCCCACGAGCCAGTCAGTGCCGACACCCTGGCCCGCTCATGCGGTGGCTTGGCGCGCTCACCCCAGTGCGTCGCCGTGTACGAGATCCGTCCCGCGTGGTAGGCAGGAAACGCCAATTCGTGCTCGTCGCGCGGCGTCGCACCCCAGTCATTGCAGACTGCGAGCCATTCCCACGCGCCGCCTGGCAGTGTCAGTCGTGCGATCCCCTCGAACCCTGGTCCCCACGGCAGCGGCACGTCACAGCAGTAGCCGGCGTTGACGAGCAGCGACCATGCGCTGCCAGAGTGCCGGATGAGCTGCGGCCCCTGCACATAGTTTGTCGCGTTGGCCACCTGCGACGGCGGCCGTCGCTGCCCCTGTGGCCCGACGAGCCGCCACAGTTGGCCGGCCTCGATGCTCGGTGGCTCAGCGGCGCTGATCGCTGCCGTCGGCCTCGGTGGCGGCACCGGCGGCATGAGCTTCGACGGCTCCCACCGCTCGATCCGCCCGACGATCGCCGCCCCCACGAGCGCGCCGCCGACGGCGAGCCCGATCCCGACTTTGCGCCCTGTCGTCATACCTCCTCCAGTACCGGCGACGGCCGGCCGCCTCGTCCTCGTCGCGGTGCGCCGCCGCTACTGCCTCAGCCTCTTCGAGTATCACTGTCAGCACGCCGAGGTGTGGCTTGACGGTGCCGCGCGCAAGCCTGACACGCAGCCGCGCGCCGAGTTCGGCGCCGCGCTGCCACGCCCATGAGTGCGTCACGACTCGACGACCTCGGTGGCCTGTGGCTCGGGAATCTCGAAGTGCGGCCTATCCCTCGGCGTCTTCCATCGGCCGCCCCATCGCAACCCGAGCCGCTTGCCGATCTCGGCCACGAGCTGCCACCGATACCCCTCGCCTGACCAGTCCGGCCGGCCGGCGTCGTCGAGCGGACAGCAGTCGTACGCCAGCGCTGCCGGCGCGCCATCCAGCATGTAGCTGTGCCGGCTCGTCCGCGCGTTCGTGACGCGCCGTCGATTCTCGCCATCCGTGATCGCCGACAACCCGACCGCCTTGCGCAGCGCATTGACGGCGTGCAACGGCCTGCGGCCCTGCGCGTACAGCGCGGCTTGCTCATCCGGTGAGCGCCACGTGCAGTAGATGAGCAGCCGGACGCCGGACGCCGCACAAATGTCGATGTGCTGCTGTGCGAGCACCCGCAACACCGGATGCAGATCGGCGAGATCCCGCGAGGCCACGTCAGTCTGACTCCACGGTACCCTGTAGCGCCTCGACCTGTGCCGCCGTGGTTGCCTCAGCCGCCGCCTTGTTAACAGCTGCGATACGTGCATACTGCCACTTGCGGAACTGCTCCATCATCATCTCGCCGACGATCTGACGGCGGCACCGAGCGTCACACTCGGCGTACGGGATCTCCTTCGCGTCGGCGACCTGGTGCCAGGCATACACCCACTGCGTCTGCCCGCCGAGCGCCGGGATCGCCGTGGTGTTGTCCCACTTGAGCGTGATCTTCACCCACGTGATCGATTGCGCCCACACCGTCACCGCGACGCCAACCAGCAGCGCCGCAACCATGCAGAGAATCGCAGTTGTCTTTTTCATCTCATCCCCCCTCACTGAATGTTCACGATCGCCTGTGGCAGCCGCTGCACGTACTGCGTTGCGTCGTTACCGGCTGAGGTCAAGTCCACCTTTACCGTCGCATCCTTCGTCGCCTTGAGCGTCACGGCCGCGCCGGTGATGCTGTGAATCCAGTACACGTGGCCACTCACGAGCCCACCGATTGACGTACCGCCGGACGCCCAGTACACCACCGGATCATCGACCGCCCAGTCTGGTGCCGATGCAAGCGTGATCGTGTCCGTGCTGGTGTTGACACATGAGCCACCGCAGCCAGCCGGGTCGATGGTGTAGCTCACTGGCTCGCTGTAGAGCGCCTTGCCGATGCCCTTGCCTTGTGCGCACAGACTCGATGACGGCGCGGCATAGCCTGCCGTGCTCGCGTCGATGCATAGATACTGCCCTCGCGTCACCGCCTGATCCTCAGCCAGCACCACGTGTGCGAGGCCGGTGAGGACGATGTTGTACTTGGTGCCGGACGCCGACGGCCCGAGTCCTGAGAACACGCCAATCGCGAGCGTATCGTCCTTCGTGGCAGCAACAAACCTGCCATCGGTGCTCGCCGATGGCATGACCACCTGGCCGTACTGCACCGTGGCGTCAGCTACGAGCGGGACCATGTAGTTGCGTGCAGTGATGCTGCCAGCGCCTGCTGCGTCGCCTCGCGTGATGCCGAGGACGTTCGGCGAATTGCGACCAATGCTGAGATCCTTTGCATAGCTAAAACTACTCGTGCCCGACCACGAGTACGTATATACACTACTCATTGCCGCACCGTTTATTGAGAATTGGAAGTGAGGGCTAATCCGGAGCGCACTTGCAATCAGTATGCCTGTGCTCGAAAATTGAAACGCCGTATTCAATGGTCCGCCATTTTTAGATGACACGAACGTCGCCCAACTGCTTGTGCTTGGTCCCGCTTCCGGCTGTATATACTGATACCACTCCCATTTATCGTCCGAACCGGCGCCGGACGCCCACACATGCCCCTCAAGCCGCAGCGCTGGCGAGTACTGCATCGGTACCCCCGAGGTAGCCGGCGTCGTGTTGGCGAGCACCAGCCCATCCGTGAGCGTCGTCCGAATGTCCGGCTTGTTCACCGTGAGCGTCGAGGTGCCGGTCCTCAGCGCGAGCGTCCCAGCCTCTGACGGCAGCGTGACGCTGATGTCCGAGTCCAGTGAGGCGGGACCGTAGAGCGTCGCGGACTGCGTGCCATTGTCGCCATCCTCCAGACACCGGATGCGCCCCGCCGAGGTCGTGCCGTTGCTCAGCGTCTGCAGCCCCGTCCAGGTGTTCGCGTTGGCGAGGTTCAGCGCCAACGTGTACGGCGAGACGGCCGTCCCGGCACCAGATCGCACGAGCGTGCCATCGGTGGCGTTGACAACTTCGTTGCCGATGACCGAGTCGCCGTCTGCCGGGATGGCGGCCCAGATCGCACGCCGCAGTGTCGCGTCGTACGTCAGCACCTTGCCGCTGTCGCCGGTGAGCGGCAGCGCCATCCAGCACGGCCAGCCGTTGACGGTGCAGCCCCACAGCGAGCCGAACCCCTGCGCGCCGGCCACCGCCGGCATGCACGCCGCCGCGGCGGCCACGAGTGCGATGATGAGATGCTTGCGCATGATCCCCTCCTACTTATCCGTCATCCGGTCGAGTCGCGCCTGTAGGTAGTTGAGCCGCCGCAGGATCTCGCTGTACCGATCCTGCTCAAGCCGCGAGGCCGCATCGACGCGCTCGCGGATCTCGGCTCGCAGCGCGGCGTGCTCGTCCTTACCCCACGCCGTTTTCTCCACGTCGGCCTTGGCGATCTCCTCACGGACGATCGGCACCACCACGAGGCGTGCCGCGCCGTAGAGCGTACTCACGAACGTCACACACATGAGAATGAACGCCATCAGCACCTGTGCGCTCTTGAGGTTGACTGACCAGATGATGCCGTCTCCCGTCCGTTCTCGGCTCACAGTCGCTCGCGGTGTCATGGCTGCACCTCCGCCCCCCCATTGAGCGCTCGCCGGACGCGCTCCTGCTGTGATCGGATGCCGGCCAGCATCCGCTCGCCGGCGGTCCTCTGCACGCGTTCCAGCGTCGCCGCGAGCTTCGCCACCTCGCCGGCGAGGTGCGCGTTCTCGGCGCGCTCTTCGAGCAGCGCCTGCAGTGCCGCGGTGCTGGTCGCGAGCGCGGCCTCGAGCACTGTGCGGCTCACGGTCACGGTGTCATCTGTCATGTCCCCTCCCTACATCCCCTCACCGATCGGCAGTGCTACGAGCCGACTGCGTACGCTCGTGCCGACCGGGATGTCGAGCTTGACCTTGAGCGGTATACGACCACCGGCCGACACCGCGCCGAGCTGTACGCCGGCCTGCACGTCGGTGCCGAGCGGCGCCCAGCTCGTGCCGCCGTCGAGCGACACACTCAGCCACGAGGCCACGCCGGCCGCCATCCGCAGTACCCCAGCGCCGTAGTCCGTCGATGCCACGAGCTCGAGGTCCCACGTCCGCTCGGTGTGCAGCACGTACCACGGCGCCACGAGCAGCCGCGCCTCGATGTTGGTACCTGCCCAGCACAGTCGCGTGGCCATCAGTACCACCCCTCGGCGATGTAGGTACCGACGGCCTGCGTCGGGTAGACGCTCGACACATCGGCCTGCTGCACCGCCCACACACGCGATGCCCTGCCACTCACCAAATCCTCGCGCTCGATGCCCAGAACTGTTTCCCCCGGCTGCGGCGCGACAGCATCGATCACGAGCACCGCCCCCTCCACGTCCATGAGCACGTACGCCGCGCACGGTGACCACCATTGTTGTTGCACGATCTCATGGCGCATCTCGGCGGCCGTCACTGAGTGCTCGAACGCCCACTCGATACCCTGGTCGTACGAGCAATAGAGGCCGCCGAACCACTCATACCAGATCTCGGCGCTCTCACCAGTGACGACGATATTTTGCCGCACCGGCTCAAACGGCGGCCGATCCCAGTAAACGCGCGTAAACACCTCGTCGCTGTAGTACATCTCGAAGAAGTTGACGGCGACGTAGTGCGCAATCGTCCGCGCCCAGATCTTCCACGTGCGTGGCCGCAGGTACAGCCGCAGCCGCGCGCCGTCGCCCCACGTCGCCCAGCGGTGGCCGTCCTCGAGGTCCATGTGATCGTCGCCAACCCATTGATACCGCTCGGGTTGCGAGAGGTCGAATGGCGCGAAGAAGAGATTGTCCCTCAGCTCGACGGTGTACCGGCAGCCTGGCAGGCCATGCCACCGCAGCTCGACCGGCGGTTTCAGCGCACATGCCGAAACCTCGTTGCCGATCGGCTGCCGTACCCACTCGGTCGGCACCTGCGCCGGGTTGGCCTGCTGCTCGGCTACAGTTGCCGTCCGCGAGTGCCGCCACTGTGGCCGGCTCGATACCGCACCATCCGTTGCGTCGAGGCGGTTGTCACCCGCCGGCGCCGGCGCCCAACGCTGGCCGTCCTGATCCCACTGGTGTAGCCGCAACGTGAGCGCGCGGTAGCGATCGGTGAGGTCGACCGGCGCCACGCCGCGGAACGGCAGCGGCCACGGCCGCATGGTGACGCGCTGCCAGCTCTCGTCGCGTAGCCGCCGCTCGAAGTCAGTCGGCAGCGGCGTGGCAACGCTGTACTCGCACCGCCGCTGCGCCCACCGTAGCGCGTCCATCCCCGGCACTACGTCCGGCGTGTGGCGCGCCTGCGTGCCGAGGTCGTGCAGCGCCGCCGAGATCACGGCAGCACCTCGCACTCGATGTCGGCGAGCGTGAGCTTCGCCTCGCCGCCGTCGACCTGCACGGTGAAGCCGAACCCCTCGACGCGCCAATCCCGCGCACCCAGCGTGAGGTCATACACCGTGCCGGCCGTCGTGATCGTCGCCGCGAGATCCGGCAGACTCAGCGTCTGGCCGCGCTCGATCATCGGCAGCACCACCGTCGGCTTGACACGCGCTGCCTGCGCCGTGGGATCCGCGTAGCGATCGAAGATCCGCGCCGCGACCTCTGAGCCGAACGTCGTCACGTCTGAGAATCCGGCCGGGTACTCAGCGCCGAGCTGCCACTCGTCCTCGGCGCCGCTCTCGAGCTCGACGCCAAACGACGCGTCATCCGCGTCGGCGAACGCGCCGGGCCCGTCCGGCCAGCCGGCAAGTGCCGCCGGCACGTCGAGCACGAGCGTCTCGCCGTAGCCGGGATCGACGCCAACCGGCAGCGACGCCTCCACGGTGCGCTCACGGTGTGAGGCGAGCACACGCAGCGCGCCGGTGCGGTTGCCTGAGCCGCTGGTGGACACTGTGACGATCGCCGACGGCGGTGACTCGGATCGCTGCCAGATGGCGACGGCCTGATACTCGTACACGCCGCCGGCCGCTACGTCGCCGTCCCACAGCACAACCCGGCCACGGCGCCCTGGGTCCGTCTCTTGATTGTCGCCCTCGGCGACTTGCTGCCACTCATCGGCCACTGGATCGGTGACCTGATCCGGCTTGTCGATCGGCGTTGCCGTCGGCCGTGGGTCGGCCGGGTTGCCGTCGAAGTCCTCAGCAGTGCCGACGCTGATCACAGCCGCGCCTTGCGGTGTCGGCGGTGTGCCACTGCTATAGAGGCGGTATGCGTCCGCCGGCGCCGATGGCTCGGTGACGACGCGCCGATACACGACGTAGCGCTCGGGATGTATGTACTCGGTCATCTCGACCGGCCACACACGCGTGAACTCGGCCTCACCGCCGGTGACCTCGAGCATCACGCCCTGCGCGCCGGCGTCGGACGCATCGAGCTTCGGCGCTGTGAGCTCGACGGGCAGGTCGAACTCGAACGGTGCCTTGAGCGCCGCGCGCGGCCCGAACACCTCGGGTGGACACGCGCGTAGGTGGTCGTACCTCACGTCCCACTCGAGGA
>ERZ1026800.1161-NODE-1161-length-18126-cov-7.144119_pt1 | contig 18126 bp, 20 predicted proteins | sample MGYA00520873_ERZ1026800 | MGnify/ENA primary metagenome ERZ1026800 (study PRJEB33270, sample SAMEA104284475) | anaerobic digester metagenome | biome: Anaerobic digester microbiome; feature: mesophilic sludge digester; material: Anaerobic digester biomass...
CCGATGATAAATTTATTATAAACAACATCGTGCAGCCCAGCTTTGCCCAGAATGACGGGTATGTGAACGGCTTCGTTTACTGTTCCCGGCGCGATGGTAACGGTAATCCCGTCTTGTTTTTCACTGGCTTCTATATCAATGTTCGCCGTTGTGGAACGCGACAGGAGCTTGCCGTCTTTTCTGATATTGTAGGCGCCCTGGGGGAGATCTTCGAGATCGGCTACGGTCTTGAGTAAATTTTTATCGGTAGCATCGAGCATCTTTTTCTCCTTTTTTACACGGGCGGAAATTGCATATTCTGAAATCAGCCAGTATCGGCAAAGCTTTTTCCAAATTGCCTTTGTACACTATATTTCCGCCGTTTAAAATTAAAATTGTGTCCGCTACCTCGAAAAAGGATTTATTATGACTGACGACTATTGTTGTGGTGTCTTTATCCTTCTGCTCCTTTTTCAATAAAGTTACCATTGGCATAATCGTCCAAAGATCAATGCCGGTGTCCGGTTCGTCGTAAATGGCGAGTTTCGGATTTCTTGCTATTGTGGTCGCCAACTCAATTTTTTTTATTTCGCCGCCGGAGAGCGTAGCATCTACAGGCTTGTCCAGAAAAGAAAGCGGGCAAATGCCCATCCGTCGCACGATACTCAACAGCTTTTCTTCATCATCAGTTTGACTGGAAATGGCCAGAAGGTCACGAAACGTGATTCCTTTGAAACGCGCGGGATGCTGAAAGCTGTAAGAGATACCAAGTTTTGCGCGTTCGGTAATGGAAAGTTCGGTTATATCCTTATCTTCAAAAAAGATATTGCCGCCTGTTTGTCTGTTTATGCCCATGATTAATTTGGCCAAAGTGGTTTTGCCGCTGCCGTTGGGGCCGGTTATGGCGTAGAATTTACCTTTTTCAAATTTAAAATTGATCCCCTTGATTATGTCAATTTTTTGATCGTTGTTCTTTTCATCCTTTATGTTGACGGAAAAAACAAGGTCCTTTAATTCAAGCATATTTTTACCTTTTCTTTTTAAGGTTTGTAAAATCTTCGCATTTTTACAATATTTTCTATCAAGAAGCTAGAACTTTAAAATCAGCGGATTTGCGCCTGTTGGTTTTTTATCCAATAAAGGTTTATAAAAATACTTTTGTCTTTGAAAAAATTAATCTTGACGCCGATAGGTGAAAAATGCTTTTATAATTCCAATTCTTTCCAAACCTTCAGATTCGGTTACGTTTTGACAAGAAATGTTGTTAAAGGTCGCCGGGCATGACTCAATCCAAGAGAACTCAAATTCATAAAAGGGACATTAATCTTGCAGAAGACGGTTATCTTAGCCCGCTGATTTGTTAACTTTAAAGAAAGGAGACAATAAAAATGAATCTAACCAGTTTGATAGTTTTTTTGCTGATTGGTCTTGCGGCAGGCTGGTTCGCCGGTAAAATTATGAAGGGCGGCGGGTTCGGCCTGGTGGGCGACTTGGTTGTCGGAGTAATCGGTGCCTTGTTGGGGGGATGGTTATTCGGCTTGCTGAACATTTCCCTTGGAGGTATTTTCGGTTCATTCGTGATGGCGCTGATCGGTGCGATAATTTTACTGTTTATACTGCGCTTGGTCAAGAAAGCGTGAACCTGAAGTTTTCTGATTGTTTGCTCGAATAGATGCGGAAAACAGCGGCGGAAATTCATACAGCCGTTTGATATTTTATTATTGTACTACAGCCGGCTATTTGAGTAATAAGTTCAGGTTTCCCGCCAGAAGAATAGTCAAACAAAATCAATTTGTATTTGGAGACGATAAATGAAGTTTGGACGCCGTACGCCGTTTAATCTGGGTGCTGTCGTGCTTGTGGTTTTAGGAATAGCCGGTTGCACAACTGATGGTTGCAAAGAAGTGATTAATACCAAAGACGCGCCCGCGGCCATTGGGCCTTATTCCCAGGCAATTAAGTTTCGCAATATATTATTTCTTGCCGGGCAGATTCCGATTAATGCCGAGACAAATCAGACAATCAGTGGCTCCATCGAGGAGCAAACGACACGGGTTTTGGAGAATATCAAGGCGGTACTGGCCGCAAACGGCATGACCATGGGTGATGTTGTTTCCACAACGGTTTTTCTCAAGGACATGAATAACTTCAACGAAATGAATGCCATCTACGGCAGGTATTTTAAGGAAAAGCCGCCAGCGCGGGCCACCGTGGAGGTGTCCCGCTTGCCGCATGATGTGCTCGTGGAGATTTCCGCTATTGCCGCGAGGTAGTAGTTGATGTTTTTCGGTCAGGCGGCTAATATTCGAACAATTACTGGTGAAATGATAGAAATTGAATTTACGGACATTGAAGGAATCGAAGTGGGGCATGCTCATAATTTGGATGCTGCCACCGGCTGCACGGTTGTTATTTGCAAAGAAGGTGCGGTAGCCGGCGTGGATGTGCGCGGCGGCGCGCCGGGAACCCGTGAAACAGACCTTCTCAATCCCGTCAATATGGTGCAAAAAATCCACGCGATTGTGCTGTCCGGTGGCAGCGCTTTCGGTCTTGACGCCGCGTCAGGCGTTATGAAATTCCTGGAAGAAAAGAAAATTGGTTTTGATGTCGGCGTCACGCGCGTGCCGATTGTCTGTGGAGCGGTTTTGTTCGATTTGGCTATAGGGGATTTCAAAGTGAGGCCGGATGAGAAAATGGGCTATCAGGCCTGTCAAAACGCCACAAACAGGCCATGTTCACCCCATGGTAACGTGGGGGCGGGAACAGGCGCGACAGTCGGGAAAATCATGGATATGAACCGCGCCATGAAAAGCGGATTGGGGACTTATGCCGTGCGTATTGGCGATTTAAAAATCGGCGCGCTTGTGGTGGTCAATTGTCTTGGAGATGTGAACGATCCCCAGACCGGCGAAAAGCTTGCCGGGCCGCTGAGCGAAGACGGACAAAAAATTATTGATACGGAAACAATCATGGCAGATGCTTATGCCGAGAAGAAAAATCTTTTCGGCGGCAATACAACCATCGGCATAGTTGCCACCAATGCCGCGCTGGATAAAGCACAGGCGACAAAACTGGCTTCAATGGCGCAAAACGGCTATGCCCGCACGATGAGTCCGGCACACACCATGTTCGACGGAGATGCAATTTTTGCTCTTTCCACCGGAGTTGTCACCGCAGATTTAAGTGTCGTTGGCCTTTTGGCTGCGCGCGTTATGGAACGCGCCGTTGTTAGCGCAGTCAAAGACACTCAGGGCCTTTGTGGCTTGAAATGCTACAGCGACTTACAAAAAAAAATATAGCGATGCTCTTATGTGGGGGCATCACATGCGTCTTTCAGTTTAAAAGAGGTGACTGCTAATCAAACCGTGATCCTGTTGGTTTTTCCATCTACTAATAAATGACCACTTCTAAATTATGCCGTTTTTATCTCCTTATTGACTATCAGTCGCAAATTTGTTAGTTAAACCTTCATGTAATCGGATTTTTTACAAGATTTTCTTTAATGGTGTTTCAAGTGATTGATCTTCATACCCATTCGATTTTTAGTGACGGTGAATTGGTACCCGCGGAACTGGCCCAACGTGCCTGGGCGGCGGGCTATAAAACAATAGCCATTACCGATCATGCCGATCACTCCAATATAGATTTTGTTATTCCAAGAATTGTCAAAGTTTGTAATCTGATAACGGAAAAAGGCGATATAGAGATTATCCCCGGAATTGAACTTACGCATGTTCACCCCGGCGATATAGCCTCTCTTGCCGATGAAGCCCGGAAAATCGGAGCAAAAATTATTGTGGTACACGGAGAGACAATTTCGGAGCCGGTACCCGCGGGCACCAATCTTGCGGCGATAAAAGCGGAGGTGGATATTCTAGCCCATCCGGGATTAATTGGTGAAGAGGAAGTGAAACTGGCTGCGCAAAAAGGAGTTTATCTGGAAATTACCACCCGCCGCGGTCACGCTTACACCAATGGCCATGTTGCCAGTATGTCCAGAAAGTTTAAGGCCCAGCTTGTGCTCAACAATGACGCTCACGCGGCATCTGATTTTGTCGGCAAAACAATGGCTTTGAAAATTGCGCGCGGGGCGGGACTGACTGATGATGAAATATCCGCGATGCTGAACAATTCGGGCAAAATTATTCAGAGGGCCTGTGTGTGACCGAAACAAAGAAATCCCGTTCGCTTAAAATTTGTCTTCTTACTTACCGGGGGAATCCCACCTGTGGCGGACAAGGGGTTTATATCAAGCATTTGAGCAGAGCTCTTGCGGAGCTTGGGCATAAAGTTGATGTTCTTTCCGGCCCGCCCTATCCGCAGCTGGATGAGAAAGTTCGTCTGCATAAAATTCCCAGCCTTGATCTTTACAACCCCGAGCATTTCTTCCGCGTGGAAAAGGTGACTGATCTTTTCAATCCATTGAACATGTATGAATTTTTAAACATGTGCACCGGTAGTTTTCCGGAACCCTACACTTTCGGTCAACGCGCATATAAATATCTGCGTGAGAATAAAATGGATTATGACATCGTTCATGACAATCAATGTCTGTCCTATGGTATCGGAAAAATCGGAAGAGAACTTTATCCTACTATCGCAACAATTCATCACCCGATTACGGTTGACCGCCGCGAAGAATTGAATGCGGCAAAAACAATTTACCAAAAGTATAAGATTTATCGTTGGTACACGTTTATCAAAATGCAGATGAAGGTGGCCAGGGGCCTATCGCATATTGTGACGGTCTCGGAGTTTACAAAAAAGGATATCGCTCGGGAATTTTCCATTGGCGAGCAAAAATTCCGTGTTGTTTATAATGGTATCAATAAAGAATTTTTTTATCCCGTACAAAACGGGACGCGTCCGGAGAACACGATCATCGTCACCAACAGCGCGGATATACCCCTTAAAGGGCTGAGGTATTTACTGGAAGCCGTGGCCGAAGTCAGAAAAAGACAATCCGTAAAACTTACGGTTATCGGCGAACCGAAAAAGAACGGGGTGATTGAAAAATTGGTCGCCAAATTAAGGATTGGCGACATTGTCCATTTTACCGGGCGTATCGCTAATGAAGACTTTGCCGAATACTACAGCAAAGCGGCGATTGCCGTTGTCCCTTCACTGTATGAAGGCTTTGGCATACCGGCAGTGGAGGCCATGGCTTGCGGCGTGCCGCTGATATCAACTTCAGGCGGGGCCTTGCAGGAAGTAGTCGGAGACGGGGGGATAATTGTTCCGCCTGCCGACGCATCGGCGCTGGCCGGGGCGATAACTTATTTGCTGAACAATCCGGGCGAAAGAAAAAGATACGCCAAGGCTGGTTTGGAACGCGTCAACAATGTTTTCAGCTGGTCGAGGGCCGCTGAAGAAGTTACAAATATTTACTGGGAGGCGATTGATGCTTACCGTCGACTTCCCTGAGTTGGGATTACAACCGGGAAACGCGGTTCTGGATGCCGGTTGTGGTACGGGCCGGCATTTGCGTGGCTTGGCGGGAATTCCGGGTGTGAGGTACTTTGGTATCGATATGAAGAAGGAAGACCTTGATAAGGCTTATGCCTCGCTCGCGGAAATCCCAGGTTCCTCAGCAGATAATTGCCATATTGCCAGAGCGGATATAAGAAATCTTCCGTTTAACAACGATTTTTTCGATTGCGTTATTTGCTCGGAGGTGTTGGAGCACATTTGGGAGCATGAACAGGCGCTTGAGGAGCTTATCCGCGTTTTAAAGCCTAAAGGCTCTTTGGTCATCAGTGTGCCGCGTTATTTCCCGGAAAAAATTTGCTGGCTACTTTCGCGCGCTTATCGCAATGAAGAAGGAGGACATGTGCGGATTTACAGAAAGGATAAGCTCCTCGCTATGTTTAAAAAGCATGGTTTTAAATGCTGGAAGATTAATTATAAGCACGCTTTGCACGTGCCCTACTGGTGGATTAAATGCCTGGTTGGCCACAAAAATGAAAGTAACTTGCTGGTTAAATATTACAAAAAGTTTCTGGAATGGGATATTATGCATAAACCTTTTTGGGTGCGCTCTCTGGAAGAGTTTTTGAATCCATTCATGGGTAAAAGCATCGTTTTCTATTTTAAAAAGGACTAAGATTAATGAAAATCAATTTGCCCCAGCTGTCTGAAAAAAAAAGTAGGGTATCCGTAGAAAAAATGGGCGCTTTTATCGCGTCTATTCAAAAAGAAAATGGCGAAATTCCTTGGTCGATTGGCGGCAAAACGGATCCCTGGGATCATATAGAAAGCGCCATGGGTTTGTGTGTCGGAGGTTTTTATCAGGAAGCCCAAAGTGCTTATCGCTGGTTGATCGGCACTCAACTGTCTGACGGCAGCTGGTGGTCGGAAACACTCGATGGAAAAATTATCAACTCCACCAGAGAGGCAAATTTTTCATCATACGTGGCGGTGGGCTTGTTTCATTATTACCTTATTACCAAGGATTTGAATTTTTTGGAGGAAATGTGGCCGGTGATTTCCGGGGGGATTCGGTATGCAATAAAACTGCAGTCTCCGCAGGGGGAAATATACTGGGCAAAAAACAAAGACGGCAAAGTTGATAAAATGGCTTTGCTCACCGGCTCCAGTTCGGTTTATATGAGCATCAAGTGTGCCCTGGCTATTGCCAAACTTTTGGGTAAAAAAAGGCCCAGCTGGTATAAAGCCAAGGCTTCTCTGGGTGACGCAATCAGATTCAGGCCTGATCTCTTCAATATGATTAAATCACGCTACTCCATGGACTGGTATTATCCTGTTTTGTGTGGCGCAATTAGTGGCGAAGAAGCAAAAAGGAGAATTGATAAATCCTGGGAAAAATTTATTATTCCTGACTGGGGTGTGCGCTGCGTGAGTGATCGTCCCTGGATAACTATGGCGGAAACGGCGGAACTTGTTATGACTCTGGCAGCCATCGAAGATTATACGCGCGCGCGAGCCGTATTTAGCTGGCTTTCCGACAAAAGATTTTCCGATGATTCCTACTGGATGGGGGTAACATATCCTGATGGCATTATTTGGCCGGAAGAAAAAACGGGCTGGACGGCGGCGGCGGTTATACTTGCCTGGGATGCTTTGAACGAAATAACTCCCGCGGGGAGAATTTTCAATCATAAATTTTGGGATACATGGAAGTTGTGATTGATTTTGTCTTTGGCTGGGTAAAAAGCAAAAGATCATTTGATAATTTATAGCTAATCCATTTTTCAGTATCAATTTTAAAAGGCAAATTGAATGAACAAAGACCACCGGCCGTATTACCTAAAACGCTTGAGCCATAAATTTGAACAGTGGTATGCGTATCATTTTCTGGCGCCGCAATGTGAAAGTTTTGGGCATGGTATGGCGTTTATGAAACCTTGGCACGTGGAAATTTACGGCAGGTCTGTTTCCATAGGCGACTTTACCACATTAATCGCCACATCCGATAAAAAAGTCAGGCTGAGCGTGTGGACAAAAGATGAGAAATACGGAAAAATTGAAATCGGTAAATGCTGTTTGATATGTCCGGGCACCAGAATAACATCGGCGACAGCGGTTACACTGGGTGATGACTGCATGCTGGCACAGGATGTTTATATCACTGATTCCGACTGGCACGATTTGTATGACCGCACATCATCCGTGGGCAGCACCTACGAAGTTAAAATCGGCAACAATGTCTGGATCGGCGACAGCGCCATAGTTTGCAAGGGAGTGACCATCGGTGATAACGCAGTCATCGGAGCGGGAACCGTTGTGGTGAAAAATATTCCTGCTAATGCCATTGCCGTGGGCAACCCTGCGGCAGTGGTGAAGTACCTGGATGCGGATAAGCCGTTGAAATCAAGGTCGCAATGGATGGCCGAACCTGACAAGCTTAATCAATTTTATGATAATGTGGAACGCATGATGCGGGAAGGAAACACATTTTTTGGTTGGCTGAGGACAGTGTTTTTCCCCCGTAAAGGAGATTGATTCTTTGCGTATCGCTGTTGTGGCCACACCTTATCCCCTGGAAGAAAACCCTTCACCACCGCTAGGATTAACATATGTAGCGGCAGCATTTGTCGCGGTCGGTGCGGAAGTGCGCATTCTTGACTATATTGTCAGTGGCTATTCGAAGGAAAAAATCAGCAAACAGCTGGATAATTTTCAGCCCGATGCAGTAGGTGCGACTTCCGTCACCATGAATTTTTACGAAGCACAGAAAATTCTGCGGGATGTAAAAAACTGCAATTCTGATATTATCACAATGATAGGCGGGCCCCATGTTTCTTTTGCGGCGGCGCAAACCCTGCGTCAGTGTCCGGAAATAGATTTGATTGTTATCGGCGAGGCGGAAGACACTATCGCCGAACTTACACCCGTATTAAAGCAGAAAAAAAAATGGCGAGGGATCCCTGGCCTTGCGTACAGGGAAAACGGCGATGTTATCATTACGGACAAAAGGCCTTTTATTGACAATGTGGACAGAATCAGCCTGCCGTCGAGGAGTTTGCTGCCCATTTTCCGTTACCGCGCGTTGGGTTTTCCGGTCAGCATGATTACAAGCCGCGGTTGTCCCAATGCCTGCATTTTTTGTCTGGGGCGCAAAATGGTCGGCGCGAAAATCCGCCGCCGGACGGCAAATTGCGTGCTCGACGAGATTGAAGAGATACTTGGTTTGGGTTTTGAACGCATCAACATCGCTGATGATTTATTCACTTCCGATAAAGAAAGAGTTCTGGAAATCTGCGAGGGGATAAATAAGCGAGGCCTTAAACTCGGTTGGAGCGCTTTTGCCCGCGTCGATACAGTTAACCCGGAAATACTTGCGGCGATGGCGGCCGCCGGGTGCGACTCGATAAGTTTCGGCGTGGAAACAGGCGATCCGCAGATGCTCCAGCGTATCAGGAAGGGAATCAGACTGGAGCATGCCGCCCCTGCTATGCAAATGTGTAAAGACGTGGGAATACTTCCGCACGTTTCTTTTATGGTCGGCTTACCGGGAGAAACCAAAGAAACAATGCGAGCCACCGACCGGTTGGCGCGCAGTTTAGATGTAGTTTACGGATATCATTATCTGTCGCCGTTTCCGGGAACTACCGTGCGGGAGCAAATTGAAAAATACGATTTAGAAATACTCACCGATGATTGGAATAAATATGACGCCAATGACGCCATTGTCAGGACATCAGCTTTGTCGCCGGAAGATATGAGAGCTTTTGTCGCTATTTACGAGGAAGAGATGAACGCGGACTGGCAAAAAATATTAGCTGGCTATGAAAACAAAACCAACTCGCCTAGGGAAAATTTGCGGGTGATGGGACATTGGCGCATGCATTTAACTTATAAGATTTTAAAAAATGATTTGATTGAAAAATTAGGTTTGATTGACCACACGCTCTGCAACGGCTCTCGGGAAAGCGCTCTGATGGAGTTGTGTAATAGAATAATTGTTGCAACAGGAGATGAACCACAAATCGTGAATCATACGATGAATGATTTTGCACAGCGCGGGTACTTAACGGCAAAAATGTCTGATGAAGGATGCCGCTGGATCTGGTCTGACGACGTTTGATCGTGTTATAATACTATTTTTTGCGCTTTAATATTCCCAAAGACACAAAAAGCGGCAGTTCTTCATATTGTCGGGAGGCAACGGCAAGCTGATAAACCCGGTAAGGCGCCTGTCCACCCTTTTCCGGATCGGGAAAAATATCGTGAAAAACAAGGTAGCCGCCGGGCATCAGATGTTTTGACCAAATTTGATAATCTTTGAGCACGGATTCGTAAGCGTGGCTGCCGTCAATAAAAATCAAACTAAGCGGAGTCTGCCAGGCGCGCCCGATTGTTTCCGAGCGCCCGACAATCGGAATAACCGTGTCCTCCAAAGCAAAAACGGCAAGTGTATGGCGGAAAAGTGGCAAGGTGTCGATAAGACCGGTTTGCTCATTGAGTAAATCAGGGTCAAAATATTCCTGCCCCGGCTGCTGCTCTTCCGAACCGCGATGATGATCCAGGGAAAATAATACGGCATTATTTTCCTTACATGCCCCTCCTATATACACAGCGGATTTGCCACAGTAACTGCCGATTTCCAGACAGGGGCCTTTTTTGCTGGCTTTAAGTGCCAATTGATAGAGGTAATCTGACTCGCGTTCATCCAGAAACCCTTTTATTTTATCAATTTTTATTTTGTCTATGTTCAATTTGGCTCCTTTCCGGTGTGAAAGAGTTTTATTTTGAATAAACTTCCAAAGCGTAAAAAGCAAGGTTTATAGAACTATTTTTTGACAGATTGTGGGAAAAAATTTTCACTTTCCTCTTGAAAATAACTACATATAGTGGTAATGTGCTATAAAACCACAATATGTAGCGTTCCAAACGGAAGATAATAATTTCTTATTCATATGCTTACGGAGGGGGAATGAACACAAAGATCAGAAAGAGAGACGGTCGTCTAGTTAAATTCAATGCGGAAAAAATTACCAATGCCATCGCCAAAGCCGGTGCGGCTACTGGCGAATTCGATAAGAAGGAAGCGAAGAAGCTCACCATCAAGGTATTGAATCTGGCCGAACAATTGTTTAATGGCAAAATTTTAACAGTAGAAGAAATCCAGGATATAGTGGAAGAGGTTTTGCTTCAGTCCCCTTACCGGCAGACCGCCAAATCCTATATCATCTACCGAGATCAACACGCCCGCCTCAGGGATATTGCCAATAAAATGGAGGTCGATCTTGTTGACCAGTATTTAAAAAAATCAGATTGGAAAATAAACGAAAACAGCAATATGGATTACTCACTGCAGGGGCTGAACAATTATATTTCTTCGGAAGTGAGCAAGATTTACTGGCTGAATGAGATTTATACGCCGGAAATAAAGAAAGCACACAATGACGGTGATTTTCATATTCATGATTTGAGTCTGCTTTCCGTTTATTGTGTGGGGTGGGATCTGTACGACCTGCTTCTGCAGGGCTTTCGTGGTGTTTCCGGCAAGGTGGAAAGCAAACCGGCAAAGCATCTGCGCAGCGCTCTTGGACAAGTGGTTAATTTCTTTTACACGTTGCAGGGAGAAGCAGCCGGCGCGCAGGCATTTTCCAATTTCGACACTCTTTTGGCGCCGTTCATCCGCTATGATGGTTTGACTTTTCCAGAAATTAAACAGGCGTTGCAGGAATTTATTTTTAATATCAACGTACCGACCAGAGTCGGCTTTCAGACGCCTTTTACCAACGTGACTTTGGATGTAACCGTTCCTAAATACTACGCCGACCAAAGTGTGATTATCGGCGGTATGCCCCATAAGGAAACTTACAAGGAATTTCAGGAAGAAATGAACCTTTTCAACAAGGCTTTTCTACAGGTTATGGCGGAAGGTGACGCCAAGGGCAGGGTGTTTACTTTTCCCATTCCCACCTACAATGTCACACGCGATTTTAACTGGGAAGATCCTAATTTGAAGGATTTGTGGGAGATGACGGCAAAATACGGCGTTCCTTATTTTTCCAATTTCATCAACTCCGATATGAAGCCGGAAGATGCGCGCAGTATGTGTTGTCGACTGCGCATTGATAACCGTGAACTGGAGATGAGGGGTGGGGGGTTGTTTGGATCCAATCCGCTCACCGGTTCCATCGGCGTCATCACGATAAACATGCCGCGAATAGGTTATTTGGCCAAATCAAAGAATGATTTTATGCAACGACTGGGAAAGTTGATGGAATTGGCGCAGGAAAGCCTGGAAACAAAAAGAAAAGTGCTGGAAAAGTTCACCAATGGCAATCTTTATCCCTATACCAAGTATTATTTGCGCAGTGTAAAAGAGCGATTTAATGAATACTGGAAAAATCATTTTTCCACTATCGGTTTGGTCGGTATGAACGAGGCGTGTATGAATTTGCTGGGCAAAAACATTGCTTCAAAGGAAGGTCAGGAATTCACGAAAAACGTTCTCGATTTTATGAGAAATAAGCTGATTGATTTTCAGAAAGAAACGGGAAATAATTATAACCTGGAATCAACACCAGCGGAAGGGACTTCGTATCGCCTGGCCAAAATAGACAAGGAAAAATACCCCGATATTATTTGCGCCGGAAACGGCAACGGCAGGTTGAAGAAAGGCGAACCTTTTTACACTAATTCCACACAACTGCCGGTTAACTATACCGATGATATTTTTGAGGCGCTGGATTTGCAGGATGAAATTCAGACCCGCTATACAGGCGGAACCGTGTTTCATACTTTTGCTGGAGAACGTGTGGATAACCCACAGGCGGTAAAAACATTGGTTCGTAAAATTTGTTCCAACTACCATTTGCCCTATCTTACTTTCACGCCGACATTCAGCGTTTGTCCGTCGCACGGCTATATTAAAGGCGAACAAGAAAAATGTCCGAACTGCGGCGATGATTGTGAAGTTTACTCTCGCGTTGTTGGTTATTTACGACCGGTCAAACAATGGAACAAGGGAAAACAGGCGGAATTTAACGCGCGTCAAGTTTTCAAATTACAGTAAAATATAGTGGATTAATGTTTTTTAACCCTGTCTGCAGGAAGGGTTTTTGATGTTTAATTTCAGAGTCAAAAGAAAATGAAAATAGGTGGTTTCCAAAAGGTATCGCTTATCGATTACCCCGGCGCGATTTCTGCGGTTGTTTTTTCACAGGGATGCAATTTCAAGTGTGGATATTGCCACAATCCGGAACTGGTGGATCCGGAGAGATTCAGCCCCTGTATCGATGAGAAAAAAATCATGGAATTTTTGGCTACGCGCAGGGGCAAACTCGATGCCGTTTCCATTACCGGCGGTGAACCGACTATCCAAAAAGATTTAATTCCATTTGTAAAAAAAATCAAAAAGATGGGATTTGCTGTAAAGCTTGATACCAACGGCTCCCAGCCGCGAGTGATAAAAGAGCTGCTCAAGGCTAAACTGCTTGATTTTATCGCCATGGACATTAAGGCGCCGTGGGAAAAGTATGCCGACATTACGGGAGTTTCCGCGGATACGCAGTCGATTCAAGAAAGCATCAAGCTTATTTTACAAGCCAAGATTAACCATGAATTTCGTACCACCGTAGTGGAGTCGCGCTTGAACACCAATGATATCATGAAAATATCAAAAATCATCTCCGGCGCCCAAAGCTATGTCCTGCAAAAATTTATCACCACCGAAGTATTGGACAAAAAGTACCTGAAAGAAAAAACATTATCCGATGAAGAGCTGGAACAGCTTAAAAAACGCATTGAAAAAGAGATAGCCTATGTTATAGTTAGATAGCATCAAACATGGGTCATGAAGGTGCGTTATGCGTATGGAAAAAGAAAGTGAAAGCGGCAGTTATACTCACACTGGTCACATTAAGCGGTTGACCGAAATAGGTTTGGCTCTTTCCGCGGAAAAAAATATCAACCGGCTCATGGAAATGATTCTGTCAGAGGCGCGTGCGTTTACCAACGCGGATGGAGGGACGCTTTATATAATGTCCGATGACGAATCGAAACTCATTTTTACCATTATTCAAAACGATTCCATAAATGTTCGGATGGGTGGAACGCAAGGCAGAATTACCTGGCCTCCCGTTAAAATGAAAAATGACGATGGTTACCCCAATCATTCAAATGTTTCATCGCATGCCGCAATTACCGGGGAGGCAGTCAATATCGATGATGTTTACTCGGCTAAAGGGTTCAATTTTTCGGGAACGAAAAAATTTGACAGGGAAAACAGGTATCGTTCTAAATCGATGATGGTTGTTCCCATGCGCAATCATGAAAACGAAATTATAGGGGTATTGCAGCTGATTAACGCACTGGATCCAAAAACAGGGGAAGTAATAAGTTTTTCTCCGGAATCACAGGAAATGACATTATCTCTTGCTTCACAGGCAGCGGTTGCTTTGACCAACAATCAGTTGATACATGACTTGGAAAGCCTTCTGGAATCATTTATCAAGACAATAGCCGCTGCTATTGATGAAAAATCTCCATATACCGGCGGCCATATCCGCCGTGTCGCGCAACTCACTATGGCTATAGCGCATAAAATAAACGAGGTTAAAAGCGGGCCGTTTGCGGACACTGGCTTTTCGGCGGATCAACTCAAAGAATTGCGCATGGCCGCATGGCTGCATGACATGGGTAAGATTACGACGCCGGAGCATGTTATAGATAAAGCAAAGAAACTGCAAACAGTATATGACAGATTTAACGAAATTAAAGCGCGAATGGAAATTATTAAAAAAGATTATTTGATTAAAACCGGCGCGGCGGTAAAAAACAGAGTCCAACGTAAGGCTGATGTAAAAAGTACGCAAAAAGAAATAAAAAAGTTTGATGAGGAAATACGTTTTTTAGAAAAAACAAATACGGGCACAGTCTATATAGACAATAGAGATATTGCCAGGATTAAAAAAATAGCAAAACGCAAATGGAAATTAAACGGCAGGATCAAGCCGCTTCTGACTAAAGACGAAATCAGCAATCTCAGCGTGCCTTTTGGAACTCTTAATAAAAAAGAAAAAAAAATTATTACCAATCACGCCGCGGTAACGAAAAAGATGCTTTCCCAGATTCCCTTCCCCAAAAAAATGCGCCGTATAGCCGAATACGCCTCCGCTCACCATGAAAAAATGGACGGCACAGGTTATCCTACCGGGCTCAAGGGAAACGATATTACGCTGCAGTCGCGTATTATAGCTCTTGCCGATATTTTTGAGGCCATCACGGCTAAAGACAGGCCATATAAAAAAGGTAAAAGCGTCCCCGAAGTGCTCAGGATTATGAAAGGCATGGTTAAAGATAATTATATCGACGCTGATCTCTTCGAACTATTTGTTAAGGAAAAAATATACAGAAACTACTCTCGCCTTGTATAGCAAGGCTCGAAGGAATTATCGGCTATATGTCATTTTTTGAAGATTCTATTAGATTAATGCCAGACTGTCGGCCACAGCCATGCCGGCGAGAGTTGGGCGTAGAAAACCTTTTTTTAGTTCCAGCAATTTACTGTTTATCAAAGATTCAATAACCATTTTCTTTTCTTCAAGCAAATCCGTACGGAATCTTTTCTGGTAAGCTCTCAAGTCGATTCCATCTTTAGTACGTAAAGCCAAAAATAACGTCTCTAATTTTAATTGTTCCGCTGTAAGTATTTCTTCGCTTTCCACCGGCGATATTCCCTGAGGAACATTATTCAGATAATCTTTGGCAGACTTAACATTCCACCAGCGCCTGTTTTCTAAAAAAGAATGAGCCGCGGGGCCTATTCCTAAATATGGAGCGTGTTTCCAATATTTCATGTTGTGTCTGGATTTAAAATTATTCTTGCGCGCAAAATTGGATACTTCGTAATGGATATAGCCAACTTTTTCCAGTTCCTTCGCTGTGGTGAAAAAGAATTTTTTTTGCTGTTTTTCAGTTAGCTTTTTTATTTTATTTTCATGGTATCTCTTATAAAAAGGAGTGCTTGCTTCTAGGGTAAGCTCATAACAGGAAAAGTGTTCCGGCCTAAAAGTTGTGGCTTCTGCGAGTGTTTTTTTCCAGAGATTTATGCTTTGGCCGTAGACGCCATAGATAAGGTCGATTCCCAGATTCTTGAAACCCGCCGCGCGCGCGTACATGATAGCCTGGTGTGCTTCATTCGCGTTGTGCCTGCGCCCCAGGAATCTTAATATTTTGTCATCAAACGATTGCACGCCGATATTCAGACGGTTTATTCCCAGTGAAATCAGTAGCTTAAAATATTCAACGGAAACATCACCCGGATTAACCTCCATTGTAATTTCGGCTTCTTTGTCAAGTTTATGAAATTCATTTATAGCAGCTAAGATTTCAGATAATTGCCCAAAACTAAGGAGGGAAGGCGTCCCGCCGCCGATATAAACTGTGTCAAAAGCGTCAAATTGTCGCTGATGTAATTTTATTTCCTTAATGAGCGCCGCGACAAATTGCGGAATCAGATTTACGGATGTAACCGAATAAAAATTGCAGTAAGCGCATTTGCTCTGGCAAAAGGGTATGTGAATATAAAGGCCGGCTTTTTCGTTTTGCATAAGAATGCTTTGCCGATAATTGTTAATCGCTGTCCGATTTCAATACCGCCAGAAAAGCGCTTTGCGGAATACTCACGGAGCCGATCATTTTCATGCGCTTCTTTCCGGCTTTTTGTTTTTCCAACAGTTTCTTTTTACGGGTAATATCCCCACCATAACATTTGGCTAAAACGTCCTTACGCATTGCCTTGATAGTTTCGCGGGCAATTATTTTACTGCCAATAGCAGCCTGAATAACCACCTCATACATCTGACGGGGAATAATCTTGCGTAAACGTTCGGTAACTGCACGCGCCTGATAATAGGCCCGGTCATTATGAATGATGGTACTCAATGCATTCCAGTACAAGCTCCAGCAAGTGATTCTCACATCCTATTTCCGTCAGAAACTCTTCCGCCACCTGCCTGGATCTGGCTGCATGACTTACTCCGGGTTTTTCCCATTTGGCATATCCTCCCCAATCATGCAGGTAAGCAGCAATTGTCACAGCCTCATGATTATACTGCAGCCCTTCTCCAATGATTGAGATAAGCTTCAATAAACGTTTTGTATGGTTTATCCCCCATTGCCCGCCATATTCCTCTGTTAATCCGCTTATCTTGTTCAACAAGGTTTCCATAAACCGTCCCTCCTTTAAGCGTCGTATCGGCACAGGTATTAGTATTAATCTACGATAAATAGTTTGGCACCTTTCTCTGTATAAGATCGGTGAGGATTGACATTGTCTGCAACCTGGTAACTTGTTCCTGGTGTTAATATGAATTTCCTGCCATCATCAAGTTCAGTAACTAATTCCCCTTCCATAACAAGCAGTACATGTCCACGACTGCACCAATGGTCCGCTAAATAGCCAGGTGTGTATTCCACCATCCGTACTCTTATATTTCCCATTTCAAAAGTACGCCAATATGCTTCTCCAGTTATACCCGTATGTATTGTCGGTGTTACTGTATTCCAATCGATTGTACAAAAAGGAACATCTAGAATTTTCATAACTCAAATCCCTCCATTAAATTTTTATTATATTAAATACCATGATTAATAATATCTTTACCGCTAAGCATCGTATCGGCACAGGTATTGGTATGCCGGTACTTCATAAAGTAATATCTCAAGTATAAACTAAGGGCTTTGGCAGATAAATCGCAGGAAGGCAATATTAATATTCAAATAGGAAATTATTCTTTTACACCCCTGAATTCACTGCGGTATCGGCCCGGTGAATAGCCGGTCAGCTTCTGAAATGTCTTGTTGAAATGAGTGCTGTCGCTAAAGCCCAATCTATCTGCAATATGTGGTATGGTTATTGATGTGTCCTTCAGCATCAGCGTAGCCAGCTTTACACGCAGGGCTGCAAGATAAGCTATTACCGATTGGCCTGTGGCAAGCTTAAATTGCTTCTGCAGGGTAGTCTTATTGGTATTGAAGGTTGAGCATATCTGTGATATTGTTATTCTTTTATCATAATTTGAACTAATATATAATAACACATTGGTTACTAAAGCCGATGAGCCGTCTATATTATTGCAAACCTTTGATTCAGGCGCTTCATATATCCTCGCTAAGATAAAAAGCAGCTCCAGAAAATAGGATCTGGCACAGCAGGACCAGGTACGGTGGGACTGTTCTTCCACCTCATTCCTTGCACTATCAAAGGACCCCGGGGGCAACTATGGAAAGCCTGCATCCGTCAATATTCACAATGCCGGTACCCCTCTGAATCAGTATTAACCTCAGCCGTTCATCTGTCTTGTATAACTTCTCCAAGTCTTCATTGGCATTAAACCGGATAGGTATTTTGTTTTCTCGATGAAATCTGATTACGTCAGTGCTTAGTTCCATAAAATCACCTTCATCCCTATAAGTCGATAATAACAAAGCTGTACTCTTGAACCATTTGTTTTACCATATACCAGGGAAAAGCCTGTATTTCACTTCCTTTGCATATTGTGAGTATCCCGTTAATTCCTTTTGCAGCATTTTATCTTCCAATGCAGTACGGACAACCATAATGATAAAGACAGCAGCCGTGCAGATTAAGGCATAAAGAGAACCTATCATGAAGGGAATTGCAGCAAAGCTTAATATAACCGATGCATAACCAGGATGCCTGACAAT
>ERZ1026800.1166-NODE-1166-length-18077-cov-4.091532_pt1 | contig 18077 bp, 15 predicted proteins | sample MGYA00520873_ERZ1026800 | MGnify/ENA primary metagenome ERZ1026800 (study PRJEB33270, sample SAMEA104284475) | anaerobic digester metagenome | biome: Anaerobic digester microbiome; feature: mesophilic sludge digester; material: Anaerobic digester biomass...
TTCTCAACATTATCTTCAAATGCTTTAATTCCTTTGTTTGTTATTCTAAGAGAAGTGTTCTGGTAGTTATTTTTAAAGGATTTGATCACATCAATATATCCGGCATCCTGCAATTTTTTGATCTGAACACTGATATTGCCTGATGTGGCATTGGTTATATCTTTAATCTGATTAAAATCAACTTCCTCATGTACCATTAATAGTGAAATTATGGCAAGTCGTAATTGCGAATGTAGTAATGGATCTAAATCTTTATACATAACTTTCTTTATGTGAATAATTAATCACAATGCCAGGCAAGACAATCCCTATAAGGGAAACAGTTGAGAGAACCAAAGGATGGTATTCCATGCCAATAAAGAAAGAGCAATATGCAATGATATTTACTATCAACCCCAATGCAGTAAACAACCTGTTTCTGATTATAACCCCGGTTAACAAAGGCCACAGTGAAAACATGATCAACATAAATGGAAGCAAAGCAATATTAAATTTTTTCCAGAAGAAAAAGCCGGCAATCATCAGATTAAGACCCAATATTATACCAAACAAAGAAAGCAAAGTACCGATAATATTTTTTGATTTAACAGTGCTTCTTTTCTTTTTATAGTAAAAATAGGTAATAACACCGGCAACCGGCATAATAAAGTATGGGTAATAGCTGACTTGATAATATTCAAGTTTGAGAAGTATGAATTGGCCCAAACTGGAAATAAAACAACATAAGCCAATAAAAATGAATGCAAACCCATTGTCCTTGAATCTTGACTTAGCCTCCAGTATTATATTGGTAATTAAATTCAGGCTTTCTGATGGTGTAAATTCTTTGTGTGTCATAATATATTTTTTGCAAATATAAATTAGTTTATAATATAAACAAAATTTTATTGCGAGTATTTATGAAAAAATTTTGAGATAGTACCGCATACATGCTTTTTATTCTACTTCGGGGAAAACCGGACCTTCGTATTCTGAATCATAACCCGCTAATTTATAATCATGTGAACCAGTTCGTCCCTGTTCTATCAGGCATATAAGCAAAACTAAAGGATTCGTATATTGCAATGGTTATTGTGCATAAAATAACAGCAAACATGACAAAAAGGATAATAACAGCATTGATAATCTTAATTGGCTTAAAATCATACGGACAAGATGATAAAAAGCAGTTTATAGGATTGAATGTTTTACAATTGCCGGCTTCAACTATTAATTTCAATTATTCGTTCGGGTATAAACCATTCCTTACCCCGACAATTGACATTGGATATGCATTTGGATATAACCAGAATTACGATTTGATTGGCATCTTTCTGACACCGCACGTTAAATTGTATGATGGTTATTCGATAGATAAACAATCAGGCGTATACCTTAAGCTTGGAGGATATTTTAATCTGCGTAAGGACTTTGAAAAACAAAATTTCTTTCATCTCGGATTATTCTTAACAAATTCAATTGTTCATGAGAAAGGATTGTATTTATCTCCGATTGATTCAAGACCATATTCTTATGCAGACAAGATTGAGCACACAGTTTTCTTATTTGGTATTAGCTCATCACTTGGATACGAATTTAAACTAAGTAGTCGGTTAAAAACACATATTGACTTTCAGCTTTCGTTTCCAACTGACAAATATCTGGATCTGTACGGTTACTCTAATTTTATTCCCGGAATGGGGTTTAAGGATACGGAGGGAAAATGGTTTCCAATGGTGATATTAAACTTAAAATACATATTATGAATTTTGCAAATATGAGGGAGAATGTAGGGCGGGGGTAGTTTGTTCAAATAACAAGCCACTGAATTCCAGTGGCTTGTTATTTTTTGTCGCGGTGCGGACGGGACTCGAACCCGCGACCCCCGGCGTGACAGGCCGATATTCTAACCAACTGAACTACCGCACCAATTCAAAATCGCGATGCAAAATTAAAGGATTTTTTGATTAGTCAAAATTTATGCGGTGAAAAAATGCCGATTTTTCGGGTTGACCTGCAGATCAGATCTTTTCACCTTTCAGATTTGTCCCGGTACCATTATTTTCTATTACATCCACGATCCTGTTGAATATTAATCCGACCGCTTTTGAAGCAAATGCCGTGTTGGGATGCGAATCTGTATCGGATGTCGCGTATTCTTCCTTAAGGTATAGTCCGCCTTCAGTCTCAAGTTCATAGAAATCCCAGATATGAATGTTGTCATCCGGCAAATCCCATTCCTGTTTGACCCAGTTGAAGAACTCCCTTGCCCTGGTAGCTGATTCTTCAGAAACTGCCCCTTTTGCCAGGGCTGCTCCGGTCCATACAATGAATTTCGTATTTGGAAATTCATGCAGCTTATCCCTCAGAGCGTCATACTGCAGTTTGTAATTGCCCAGCGACTTGTAATCCGAATTGATATCGGCAGAATCTTTGTCAGCTTGTATGTCGCTTACCGGAAAACAATGCTTGAATACAATGACCTGATACTGTTTCGTAAGCATCTCCAGTGTTGGTTCCTCCATATATGGTTCATTTCCGGCATTCTTTACCCAAATGTTATAGTAGTCATATGGATAATTATGCCATCCGTATGGGGCTGCTTTGGGAAACGAGGTTTCTGTTATCAGATAGTTTTTGCCCTTATCCTTGTTGTATTGTTCAAAAAGAGCAGGCAATTTAGCCTGACTGCCAAGTTTGTCGGCAAGATTCGGACTTACTCTTTTGACAGCCCTGGTGAAAAGAGATGCTTTTTCTCCCTGCCAGATTACTCCCCCGGTACTGTGATGAATGTAAAGTATGTTCATATCAGATGTTTTTTCTTTTTCCTTGCATGAATTTAATGAAACAACCAATATAATCAGTATGGCTGGTATTAATCTTAACTTCATGATAAATTGTTTTTATGGTTTCTATGTTTAGCAACTTAATTAACAAATATAAGCAAAAAAGTTGTCAGAACGACTTATTCAGGAAGAACGGAGGATGAAAAGAAGCTGAAATTCACACTTCCGTAATTCCGGTGCTCAAAAAAGTATTTATGGTCTTTAAAACTGAAGGATCTGGGGTGCTCAAGGATTAAGAATCCATCAGCTTTCATAATCCCTGAACCGATTACCAGATCGGGTATGTCTTTAAGCCAGTCAAGGTCATAGGGAGGATCGGCATAGACAATGTCATATTTAAACTTGCATGTTTTTAAAAAGGCTTTTACATCAATGTGAACAGGTTTGACATTCGTAATTCCCAGTTTCTGTATGTTTTGCCTGATGCCTGTGATGTGTTTGCGCTCTTTTTCTATCATATGAACCACTTCGGCTCCTCTGGATGAAAACTCAAATCCGATTGCCCCGGTACCCGAAAAAAGATCCAGCATGCTTACTGATTCAAAATCAACCCTGTTGACCAATATGTTGAAAAGGCTCTCCCTGGCAAAATCGGTGGTTGGTCTGATTTTCAGTCCTGAAATCGGAGTAATTATCCTGCCTTTATATTTTCCTCCTATTATTCGCAATTCGCCGCGCTGAAAAGTAATAGAAACCTGTGGAGCTCCGCCTCGCTTAAGACGTAACTGAAGGTGTAATTTCCCTGAGGCAGCGCGAAACGGACATCATTAAGATAAGCTGAAAACCCCTGTACCAGGGCTTCCTTTTCCCGGGTCTTGCCACTCAGATAGACAGTCTCATCCTGTCTTATATTCATTTTTTTTAGTACATATAATACATAGTACTCGATATCCGACCTGCTCCTGAAATAGAAAGTGTTGCAGAACCTCAGTTCATTGGGGTCAAAAATGACAGCGTAAAAATACTCTTTCTCAAAATGTATGTGGATATTATTTCCGGTCGACCTCTTGTTGAAATTGATGTATTGAAACAGCGGCTTCAGTGAATGCATGATATTTGCTTCGGGGAACAATCCCCCGATCAAATCTGCAATTCCTTCCTGAAGCGAAAAAATATTGTAAATATCAGCATTCTTCATCTTGTCTATCAACACTTTCTCCCTGTCGTTCTTTTTCTGGTTGAAGTCGAGATATTCCTCGTTTCTTGAATCTTCATATAGTGGTCCGGGAACAAGGGTAGAACGTGACGTTGGCGTTATGATGCTGGTTTTTCTGAACTTTTTGGTGAGAAAGTCATCTTTCTTTATTATCTCAGACAGTCTGTATGGATCGAACCTGGAATTGTCCTCAGGTTCATATGACCTTAACATTACGAACTTGTTCCTGAGAGTATCCAGAATGCAAAAGGAAATATCATCGGAACTCATCTGAACAGATAGCTCATAGTTCTCGGTGGCATTGATGTCAAGCGTTTCGTCAAAGAGTTCCAGGAATGGCATGGTTTGGAATGATTTCAAACAAATGTAGAAAATATCAACGGGTTTGCAAGAAGGAAGGAGGAAATTATATGAGTCCGATTCGCGGTATGCGACTTGCGGTCTTACTTCTTTTGCTTGCCTCCTGCAGATTTTTATACTAATTTCGTACATCTCACTAACAGGCATTGACTAACCCGATAACCGACAACTTCCTGTAATGCGCGATACCATAATATATAAGGGTCTCTGCAAAAACCTCGGCAACACCCCGACTTCCGATCAGTCTGTGGCGCTGAAGCTGATTGCCAGGTATATAACTGAAGGTAGCAATGATGTTATAGTCCTGATCACTGGCTATGCAGGAACCGGTAAAACAAGTGTGATAAGTGCCATAGTCAAAACTCTGGATCTTCTAAGAATGAAATCAGTGTTGCTGGCTCCAACAGGACGGGCGGCAAAAGTACTTTCATCATTTGCAGGGAAGCCGGCATTCACGATTCATAAGAAGATATATCGTCAGAAATCGATGAAGGAGGGGATAGGAAGCTTCGTCCTTGACCGGAACCTGAGCAGGGACACTTTTTTTATTGTGGATGAAGCATCGATGATATCCAATAACTCCCATGATGATTCGGTTTTTGGCAGCGGCCGGCTTCTTGAGGATCTGATAGAATATGTTTATTCAGGTACCGACTGCCGGCTTATACTGGTAGGGGATACCGCCCAGCTGCCTCCGGTCGGCTCGATCCTGAGTCCCGCTCTCGATCCAAACGCCCTTATGAAATTCGGATTTGGCATTATTACCGCTGAACTTAAGGAAGTTGTAAGGCAAAGCGAGACCTCAGGCATACTTATGAATGCAACCAGTATCAGGCTACAGATTGCTGACGGAAATCTTGAGCGGCCAAAACTGGATTGTTCAGATTTCAAAGATGTAATCAGATTGTCAGGAGAAGACCTGATTGAGGAGATATCATCTGCTTATGGAAGATGCGGGCTGGAGGGAACGATAATCGTCGTTAATTCCAACAAACAGGCTAACCGTTATAACCAGGGGATACGTAACAGGATCTTTTTCAGGGAGGAAGAGATATCTGCAGGAGATATCGTGATGGTTGTAAAAAACAATTATTCCCTTGCGAGTGAGGAGGATCCGGATCGATTCATCGCGAACGGAGATATTGCCGAAGTGAAAAGGATAAGGAAGTATGAGGAATTATACGGCTTCAGGTTCGCGGAAATGGAACTCTGGTTCCCCGATTATGACATGGAAATAGAATCCAAAGTGATGCTTGATGTCCTGAATATGGATACTCCGGCTTTACCTTCCGAAAGAAACTCCGAACTATTCAGGAATATCCAGGCTGATTACCTTCATCTGAAAACCAGACAAAAGCAATATATGGCCGTCAGGGAAGATCCGTATTTCAATGCCCTCCAGATCAAATTTGCTTATGCAGTTACGTGCCATAAGGCTCAGGGCGGTCAATGGGAGAGGGTTTTCATCGATCAGGGAATGTTCAACCGAACCGAAATCACTATCGATTACCTCAGATGGTTTTATACAGCCCTTACAAGATCGACGGACAGGGTTTACCTGGTTAATTTTTCAGATGATTTTTTCTGACATTTCCCATGTATCCCCGGGCATGAAAGGCCTGGTATAACGGTCACTGTGCAGGCAGAATAAAGCATTATGCATGTTCTTGCTGAGGGATTGGGAGGGATCCGCTGGCAAATGGAGAAAATTCTTTTTTTCAGATTTGCCGGAATAATCCCGAATTGTATATTTACAGGACTCAATTTAAACTGAAACCTTATGGAAGAAAAAGACCTTGTATACCGCGGAAAATCGAAGGATGTATTCAATATCACAGAAGGCCCCCATGCCGGCAAATACCGGTTTGTGTTTACAGATAAAGCCACAGGGTACATTGAAAACGGGAAGCCTGTCTTTGATCCTGGTTACGATGTAGTTGTGGGAAGTATACCAGACAAGGGTTCCATAGCATGCAGATTTGCCACGTACTTCTTTAAGTTGCTGAAAGACAAAGGAATTCCCACGCACTATATTGATACCATTTCAGAAAATGAAATGATTGTCGAACCGGCACTTCCTCTCGGCATGGCTGTTGAATCACCGGAATTCAAGGGATCTGCACCTTTAACCAACCTGGAATTCACCTGGAGGAACAATGCAACCGGCAGCTTCTGGAGACGGTATCCCTTTGTAAAACCCTGCAGGAATATTCACAGGGTTGTTGAAGCATGGACCAAGGGAGACGCTGACATCCTGATCACTCTTGAAGCCCTTGAGGAAACAGGAGCAATGACCAGGGAAGAGATTGAATTCAGCGTAAAGCTGGTCAGTGATATTGCAGAGATTGTTTCCGTTGAATTTGCATCTAAGGGACTTCATGTTATCGACGGAAAATTTGAACTGGGACGACTTAAGTATGGTGACGGCAAAATTGTCCTTATCGATGAAATCTCTCCTGATGTGCTTCGCGTTTGTAAAGGCTATGCCCCCGATGGCAAGGGAGATTGCACCGTGTACAGGGAATGTGCTGTAACGAACTATTCCGAAGGAAAACGTACGATTAAAAACAAAAAGCAGGTAAAGGCGGCGGATTTTATAAATATCTTCCTGTAGGACTTCTGTAAGCAGCAACAATAAGCAATAAACTTTTTAAAAGTTATATATATATGAAATCTTATCGAAAAGAACTCTGGTTCGAAACAACCACCCGTCGTGCCTTTATCAACATCACTCCCGAGGTTGAAAAATGCCTTGTCGAATCAGGCATTAAAGAGGGTCTGATTCTTGTTAATGCCATGCATATTACAAGCAGTGTATTCATTAATGATGATGAATCCGGGCTGCATCATGATTTTGAGGTGTGGCTCGAAAAGCTTGCCCCGGAAAAACCATATTCCCAGTACCGGCATAATGGATTTGAAGACAATGCCGATGCCCATATCAAGAGAACCCTGATGGGCAGGGAGGTGGTTGTGGCTGTTACAAACGGCAGACTCGATTTCGGACCCTGGGAACAGATTTTCTACGGTGAATTCGACGGCAAAAGAAGAAAACGGGTGCTTGTCAAGATTATAGGTGAATAAAAAGGACCGTTTCTCTGATCGGGCAATATGTAGCTTGCCGGATGTTTGTATTTTATTTGTTATCTGATTTCATTTTCCTTGTAAAGAAGTATACCGATAAAAGGAAAAATAATATTGCATATCCTGAAACTATTAATAAATGAATCCAGATATTGTCCGGCCTGTCAGACAATATGATTCGTGAAAACTCTATTGCGTGAGAGAAAGGCAAAAGCTTTGCAATACTTTCAATAGTGCCTCCAAGTATTTTTATATCCATCCAAGCACCGCCAAGTAATGCACTCGCAATTATGTAAATATTTCCTATTGTCAGAATTTGAGCTTCATTGCATACGACTCCCAGGAGAATACCAATAAATATTGAAAACAGTATGTAAGGAATGAAAGAGATCAGCGTATAAACGATTTTCAATGATACTGGTAGTCCAACAAATACACCAACAATTAAGCACACAACACCTATAATCAGAGCAAATGGTAAAAGAGGAATGGAATATCCTATAATAAAATCCTTAGGTTTAAGTGGTGAAATAAAAAGCCTGGTTAAAAATGATGTACTTTTATCTTTTGCAATTACCCCCCCTAAAAACATTGTAATAAACGTGAATCCAAATATTGTTATTCCAGGTACAATGCTTACAGGTTTAAAAATTTCAATGGGAGCACTTTTTGATATTGTAGAAAACAATAAAATTAAGAAAACCGGTAACAGAACTCCCAATATCAGGGACAAAGGATCTCTTAATATTTCTTTGGAATTTCGCCGGGCAAAATAGATGTACTTCATATTGTATGCTCCTCCTCATTTAGTAAAACAAATGCATCCTCAAGCTTATTTGTATTGGTTTGATTGAGGATTTCTGCAACTGTGCCAACTGCTTTAATTCTGCCTTTTTGTATAATGGCAACCCTGTCAGAAAGGGCTTCTGCTTCTTCCAGATAATGTGTTGTCAGGATAATTGTGGTTTTTTCCTTAAGTTTTTTAATGTTACTCCATAACTCTCTTCGGGCGATTACATCCAGGCCCAATGTCGGTTCGTCAAGAAATAATATTTCAGGGTCGGTGATTAATGCCACAATTGTAAAAATCGGGATCTTCGTATTATATGTTTTTCCCCAGTTAGTGTTTTACAATGAATTTACCCGATGCAACATGCCTTGCTCCACTTGAGATGTTAACAATATATAATCCGTCGCTAAACCCTGTTGTTATTATCTTATCAGGAAATCCTTCATTTATATAGTCAAAATCCTTTTTGAATAAAACTTTCCCCCACGAATCTAGTACAGTTACAGTTCCCGAAGGTAATTCCATATCGGGGATGATAATATTAAGAATGTCAGACGCAGGATTAGGATAGGTGCTTATTAGTTTAGGGGAGCTGACAGATGACTCTCCTTCAGGAGGTATTGTATTTCGGGTGCGCACTAAGACTGTTCCATTGTTTCCTACAACATAATACTTGTTTCCTACTATATAAGAACCATTTAGTTTATTATTAACCGGGGATTCGTCTCTTTGCCATCCGCTTTCGTCGGTATAGGTCATAATCGTACCACCATGTCCTACAGTGATGCCCTCAGTTTTTCCCGTGAAGAATATATTTGTCAGGGCAGGTAACATTCCTTCAATTTCGATCCTTTGCCAGCCTGTCCCGTCTTTGCGGAAAATAGTTCCAGGTTTGCCGACAGCCCATACAATATCGATTTCGGGAGATGCCATACCAGCTATTTCAACATATCCGGGGTCGAATATTTTGGTAAAGCTATAGGAATTACGATATATGACATCCATAATCGGAACAGTCAGATTCTCACGTCCGCCGGCAATCATCGGTGTTCCGTTATTCAGTGCAATGGCATAAAAGTGCCAGGGAGTTTGTATTTCAGCCTTTTCCCAGATGCCATTTCTGTATGATAAAAAAGTACCGTTATTGCCAACTGCATATACGTTACCGGTGTTGCTGAAGCAAACAGTATGGAGTTCCTGCTTGGTAGGACTCTCTATTCTTTGCCAGTGTGACCCTTTCAGGTGGAGGATAGTGCCACGCGCACCAACAGCCCAACCTTCCGTCTTGCTTAATAGACAGACTGAATTAAGCTTTTCATCGGTTATGGCAGGATATTCCATCCATGAATTACCGCTCCGGTATAGCATTGTTCCCTTGTTCCCAACAATCCAGCCTGTTGTTTCCTCTGTAAAAGCAATAGCGTTAAGGTGATTCTTTGTCGGAACGTTTATTGCATTCCATTGTGCAATAGAGTTGATCACAATAAGTGAAGCAGAGATGGTGGTAAATAATACTTTCTTTATCGCTTTCATTCTTTATGGAATATCATTAATCATTGACACATATGTTTACAGGTATAGCTTTGTTTTGTACCCTGGGCAGGGTAACCAGTCTATGAGTAATCTGGCCTCCTGCTTCAGTGAAAAGATAACATTTGGTTTCCATGTCATTAGCACCTGCTACTGAAATAGTTACCAAGCCATTGTTTGAGCCCACAGCCCTTATCACCAGGTTGCTTTTAGCCCTGATATACTTAACTGCATCATCAGTTGACTTGTATTCAGGGTTATAGGGCGAGACACCGGTGGTAACACCTGAGAGTATCTGATGCCATTCAGAGGGAGTCATTGTAAACTGATCCTCATGAGTGAAAAGCACTGGAAGAGTCATGCTGTTCAGGGACCGCCTCAGATGGCGGACACCCCTTGCAATGACTTCGTCGACACTACCAGCGCCAGGATACCATTCATACTGTGAACTTGGTATTCCGTCATCTCCTATTTCGGACAGGCAAAGGAAAAACGGGGTGTTCAGCCAGTTAATGCTGTCGGCATAAAAATGCGGTACTCCCGTTCCGGCCCAGCCATCCCTGTTGATCCTGTAAGGTTTGTTATTCAGCCAGTTTCCGGGGTAGGGAACAGGATCATAAGGGATCTTTGTTCCAAGGAACTCCACCCCCATATCTCTTATTCCAGGCAGAGCATCGGCAGTGAGATAGTAATAATGAGGCACCAGAAAATTGGAGATTGTAATACCATTGGTAACAAAGATATTTCTTGCACGATCGATATTCTTGGTAACTGAGAATTCGGGATCGAGGGCTAAATTATAATAGATAAGACTATCGTATGTTAAAGAGTGAGGAGAAGCGGTAGCCAGATTGTTATCAACAAATGTTTTTAATTTGGGAAAGAAACCGTCAGGGTCATGCCCTTCAGGTACTGTAAAAACCCCAACCCAGGGTATGAGCCCGTAATCATTGCAAATACTTAACCATTCAAGATTGTTCATTGTTTGACTATGATCGTCAACATCGTCCACCCTCATTGTTACCATGGGGGGGAGACCCTGCATCACGAAAGGCTTTCTTGCCGCCCATACAATTCCCCTCCATATGAGGTCGTCCATTCCCCAGACAGGTCCCAGATATGCGTCAAAGGTCCACTGGTATGAGTTCCATTTTACTATGCGACCAATACCATATTCAGCAACTTGCATCAGAGCTTCATTGTTTTCACTTGTGCCAAGTGATGCCAGTACGGTGTTATTTATAAGATCGTAGCTGTAGGCCCCTACCTGTAGTGATGCTTTAGCTATAATTGTATCATTTCCGGGGTGGTAGTCATCCCTGGTATGGGCTTCAGTGATATAATGTGCCGTATTAAACCTGATCTCTGATGAAGAAAAGCTGGGATGGGAACCAACATTTGCACAAAATGCGCTTGGGAAGTCAAAAAGATGCGGATCAAAACTGTATAGGCCCGTACCTCCGCTTATCGCAGTTTCTAGTTGAGTCAAAGGATAAGAATTAGTGTATACCTCTCTGTGGCCCAATATTATAAGGGCATAGTCGCTTAAATCCGGCAAAGGTTCAGCGCTGTTGACATCATAAGTATCATATGGAATACCAAACCAATCGAAATATGGTTTGATGAAGTCAACATAACCAGAGTAATATATAGTAGATCCTGAATTGAACATTACCAGTGCATTCCTGTTATGGCTTACTGGATTTGTTCCTGAGGCTGTTACAGTTATAGGGGTCCCCGACGACAGAGGATGACAACCTAAAGCGTCAGTAACTGAAGTAATTTCAAATTCATAAGTGCCGGCTGTTAGCAATCCGGTATTGATGTCTGCGCCGCTTTGATAGTTGGGTATAGTGAAAGAAGATGTTTTGTTTATTGTATATTCAACCGTATATGGGGGAGTACCTCCAGTTATATCAACAGATAGGTTCGTCGATGTATTTTCATAAATGGATATGGAACTCTGCAACTGGGCCAATGGGAAAGGGTTGTCAACATTAATGAACACAGATGATGTATAAGATGTAAAGTCTCCGCTCATTACGGCTCTTCGGTAGTAGGTGCTGGAAGTAATGGAAGGTGGTTGGTATTCGGGATCAGTTGCTCCGTCAATGTCAACCCAGTTCTGATTATCAGCAGAGGATTGCCACTGATATACATAATTACCAGATCCGCCCGATGCAGGTATTGACTCTGTGAGAGCAGAGGGCATTGAGTTATAACATGTAATTTGGTTTTGTCCGGCCGATCCTGCTGAGAATGGTACAAAAACCACATCTCTGAAGAAGCATTCTTGCGGATCCTCAAGCTCCTGCAGAGGTACAGTCCCAATGCCTCCCCCCCCGGATTTGATGTATCTTATATATTCGTTTGAGACGAGAGGACTGAATGAATTACTATGAGACCAATAGCTATTATCTGCACTGTTTGTAACGCTGACAATATAATTCCGGTTTGCCTCAACTGTCAACGGGGCAGGAAGATTGAATTCACGCCAACCCTGAGTGCCTGGGGTAAATGACCAGTCATAGGGTCCGGCTATCAGCTCAAATACTGATTGATCATTCTGTCTCCAAAGTCTCACCTGGTGCAGTCCGGCTTCAGCTGAACATGTGAAAATTCTTGCACTTACAATAACTCCATTCACCAGAGGTTCAAAATGGGTCCCAAAATCCCATCTTATCCAGGTATAAAATAGGTTCGGAATCTCTGATGTGAAAAGGGTAATTGGATTTACGGATATTCTGATCGCGTTTCCGGCAGTCGATCCGCATGCTGCATCAATTACCCATTGTCTGAACCACCTATCTTCAATCAATGCGCCAGAACTGTATTCCGGTGCAGAAGCTCCTGGAATATCTGACCATGAAAGCCCGTCATCAGATACTTGCCATCTATAGGAATAGCTGCCACTACCTCCCGATGCTTCTGTGACTTGAATCAGCGGAACAGGTGCTGTGCCATTATATATCGTCTGATCAGTGCCAATTACAGGTGCAATGAGATCAGTGGCGACACTAATCGATACCGCATTTGTTGTAGCGCTTGCTGAAACATTATCAGTTACGCGGCAACGGAAATGGGCTGTTTTTCCCAGAACAGGAGGTGAATAAGTTTGCCTTTGAGCTGTTGTACCTGTGATGTCGTACCAGTCTGAACCGTTGTTTGATCGCTGCCAGCGATATGTGTATGGGGGAGTTCCTCCTGTTGGTTGTATCAAAAAGCTGAGAGTCTGAGGAGCAGATCTGTAGCATAAAACCTGATTATTGCCTATCTGGCCAGGAGAAAGCGATTGACCAAAAACAATAACATTGACTGAAGCAAATATAAGAAAGGCAACAACTTTATGCATATGTTGGATGTTTTAATGAGTGAAAGTAATCTGTTGCACAACTTTAGCAAAGTACAGAATAAAATTAATATGTAAAGGTAACAAAATACTGATTTTGACAAGTTGTATAAAAAAATTGATGAAAATATCATGTATTGATTTTATTTGTATTTCATATTGTTTATCAGTGAATTAGATGATTTGTTAATTATTCCCTTTTAGCTGATCAGACCTGTTTTTTTAGATGCAGGATAATGAACCTCTTCATTTGTTTAGTTCCGGAATCCACATTGTTTTATCTATTAGCTGAAGTCGTGCGAAATGTAGACAAAGGCTCAATCAAAAATTACATTTTCTCATTATGAATCCGAAAAAATATTAATTTGCTTTAATTGTTTCACAGTAAAGTAAAACGTATTTGCTATTATAGTTAAAATCCAAAAAATTCATCAGAAAAACCTGAATCTGCAACTTTTCTCTATGGAAAACGTTCAATGAACGTAAAGACATAAGTCAACATGATTTGATGAAAACCTAACTATCTGTAAACAATTAGATTTAAAATGTCATAATTCAGGCTTTTTTTGTATTTGGGATAAGATTAACTTTGACAGAAATATTTATATAATGACAAATCGTATTCTGCTGTTTTTATCATTGATTCTTTTAACGTTATCCTGCAGACCTGAACAGTCTGGCTCATTGCCTGTAGTTAATACGGATTTTGCTACTGAAATTACCTATAATTCAGCTAAATCAGGCGGGAATGTTATATCTGACGGTGGAACTGAAATCACGGCAAAAGGTGTCTGCTGGAATACTACAGGGAATCCAGCATTAACTGATTTTAATTCAAATGAAGGTCAGGGATCAGGTAGTTTTACAAGTAATCTGACAGGCCTTGCTGAGGGGACAAAATACTTTGTAAAAGCGTATGCCACTAATTCATCCGGAACTTCTTTCGGGGATGAAATAAACTTTACAACATTGACAAAATCCGATGGCCAGATTATAGCAGATCATTCAGTGGTTGACCGGTATGATGATATTCCTGCTGCTTACCTTAATGAGGTGAAAAAGATGTGGGTTTCAATAGCCGGTGAATCTCACAGTCAGGCTTACAGGGCAGGCTTGTTGTTGTTGGAATCATTAAATTCAGCTTATTCTGTTAGTGTGGTTGAATCCGGAACACCTGAACCATATACAACATCCCATCTCAGATTTAGCGGTGCGACATGGGGCGATAAGGATAATTCGTCTGGGTGGATTTATAGCTATGGTGAAGAGGATTGGTATACAAATTCAACAGCCATATCCAGGACCAAAGCAGGTTTGCTGTACTGTAAGAACAATGGTCCTGCTCTCACGGCATTAGGTTTTGGCTGGTGCTGGGATGCGACCTGGCAGAATGACGTAGGTGGTAGTTATGATCCTGTTTATCATACAAGATGGGCCGGAGCATCAATGGGAGGTCCTGAAGGTAATCTTAGATGGGGTCTGGATGCAGAAGATAAGGCATTGACGGGTAATTCGGTTTGCATGGACACTTATATTAATGCTACTCAATCATATATAGATTATTGTGCGGCTAACAATATTCCTACAAAGATAATCTGGACAACAGGGCCTGTGGATAATGAAAACAATTGGGCTATTGGAGAGAGTGGTTACCAGCAATACTTAAAATGGGAGTATCTCAGGAATCATGTCAGGAGTCTGAGTGAAGCTTATTTTTTTGATTATGCAGATATCTTAAGTTATAATGACGCCGGGGTTCAGGCTACAACAACATGGACGGATAATAGTGGAACCTTGAGGACTTTCCCGATAATCAGTCCTGAAAACATGACAAGTCTGGACCCAAATTATCATATTGGTACTAACGGAGCTATTAAACTGGCAAAAGCCATGTGGTGGCTGCTGGCCAGAATGGCTGGTTGGGATGGTAAATAATTATTCTTTGTGCTATCGAATTTATTAGTTTGAAGTCCTTTGGTAAGGGGAGTTTATTTTTTATCGCTTTCCCATGCCAAGGTAACAACCGGTTTTTATCCATGAGCCGGCAAACCTATTTCAATAGGAGGCCTTAGTTATTCACGCCAACTTCATATCCGCAATAATCCCTGATATTCTCTCGTCAAGCATTTTTTCAGTTGCTTCCAGCCTGTCAGCTGAAACCAATGGCGCATTGACACTGAAGTAGAATTTTATCTTGGGCTCGGTTCCTGAGGGCCTGACTGAAATTTTTGATCCGTCCTGCAGGAAGAACTGGACAACATCCGATTTCGCAAGATCTATCTTTCCGGTTTCACCGGTCAGACAGTTGGTCGAAACCAGAGTTGAATAATCATTCATCTTTACAACCGGACTGTTATTGATTACCTTCGGAGGATTGCTCCTGTAACCAGCCATCATTGCCTTTATTTCTCCGGCGCCTTCTGCTCCTTTCCTGACAAGGTTAATAAGTTTTTCTCTGTACAGGCCGTATTCCAAATAAATATCTGTCAACTGGTCAAACAGTGTCTTCCTATTTTCCTTGGCAAAAGCTGCCATTTCAGCAAATAATGCACATGAAGCAACAGCATCCTTGTCCCTTACATAATCACCGGGCAGGAATCCGTAGCTTTCTTCACCTCCTCCTATATACTTTTCCTTTCCTTCAAGTTCTCTGATCAGTTCAGCGAAGTATTTGAATCCGGTCAGGACATTGTAGCATTTTACATTGTAGCTCTCGGCAATCTTATCCATCAGATCGGTGGTTACTATCGTCTTGATTATGTATTCATTTCCCTTGTACTTGTTTTTCGCCTTGTACTGTGATAATATATAATGTATCAGAAGAACGGCAGTCTGGTTTCCGTTAAGGAGAATGAACTCATCCTGTGGATTCCTGAGTGCGATCCCGAGCCTGTCGGCATCAGGATCAGTGGCCATCACAATTTCTGCACCTATTTTTTTGGCTTTATCTATTGCCATTGAAAGTGCTGCCGGCTCTTCGGGATTAGGAGATTTTACCGTTGGGAAGTTACCGTCGGTTATATCCTGTTCAGGAACGGTATGAACATTCGAGAAACCATAAAGCCTGAGAGCATCAGGTACAAGTATCCCTCCTGTGCCATGGATAGGAGTGAATACTATCCCGGTTTCAGAGTGCTTCCTGTTTATTTCCGGATTGATGCTTATCTTGAGGATTTCGTCAAGGAAAAGCTGGTCAGTCTCTTTTCCTATTATTTTGATTTTGTCCTTCTTGCTGTCAAACCTTATCTGCGACACCGAAGTGATTTTCCTTACTTCATCGATAACACCCTTATCATGAGGAGGTACAACCTGACCGCCGTCGTCCCAGTAAGCCTTGTATCCGTTGTATTCGGGAGGATTGTGAGAAGCGGTTATCACAACACCGCTATTGCATCTGTAATGACGGATTGCGAATGACAGTTCGGGAGTGGGTCTGAGATCCTCGAAAAGAAAAACTTCAAATCCGTTTGCCGAAAAAATGTCGGCTGCTGTTTCTGCAAAATACCTGCTGTTATTCCTGCAGTCGTGTGCCACTGCAACCCTGATTCCTGTATCTCCAAAGGTTTTTATAAGGTAATTTGAAAGTCCCTGTGTCGCCATTCCAAGGGTGTAAATGTTCATCCTGTTGGTGCCGGCGCCCATGATTCCCCTTAAGCCACCGGTACCGAATTCAAGGTCCTGGTAAAAGGCATCGATGAGTTTTTTTTCGTCTTTTTCAAGCATCTCAGTGACTTCCTCGCGGGTTTCTTCATTGAATTCAGGTGAGAGCCATTGCCGGGCTCTGGATCTGATTTGGTCGAGTGATAACATATGTCGGTTATTTTAATTATTATTTCTATTCTGTTGATTTAAGTAATATCTCCATACATTTTTTCAGGCTGCATCTCCAGTACGGTATTGTCAGGTTATAAGCTTCCTTTATCTTGCTTTTGTCCAACACTGAATAAAACGGTCTTTTGGCAACTGAGGGAAAATCCCTCGAAAGTATTGCATTCACTTTGCAGTTCAGTCCAGCTTCCTGCATTATCTCCATAGCAAAATCATACCAGCTGCATACTCCCTCATTTGAATAATGATAAATACCCGCAACAAAGGCAATCTGGTTTCTGATTACCCTCGACACGATATGCATGATTGCCTCAGCCAGATCACCTGCATAAGTGGGTGTTCCAACCTGGTCGAAAACAACATCTACCGATTCCCTTTCCTTCCCCAGCCTGATCATAGTCTTTGTGAAATTGTTCCCGAACGGTGAATAAAGCCATGATGTCCTTATTATCATGGTTCTGTTATGAAGGAGTGCGTATTGTTCACCCTCAAGCTTCGAACGGCCATAGACCGACAGGGGATTGACAGCTGAAGTTTCACTGTATGGAGTATTGGAGGAACCATCGAAAACATAATCGGTCGACAGGTGGATCAACCGGGAACCGGCCTCGGCCGCGGCGACCGCCAGCGCGATCCAGAGCGCGCGCTTCGGCACGATGGCATGATCCTGCCGCATGGATTCCGGATTCAGTGGCGACGAAACCGGCAAGGACACAGGCGCCTTCGGTGTTTTGCTGCCTGATTTGCGTCGCTTGCTTGCCAAGGAGCGCCTTTTTCTAACCCTGTCGACCAACCACGATCACGCAATTCTTCGCCGGACTATTGTACCATCATCGGCTACACCGGGATCGTGTCCAGTGGAAGCAAGCAGATGACATACAGGCGCTTCCGTCGAACCGAACGAATAATGCTGCGGATCATTGGGCGGAACTCAAGTGGCATTGCGCGTTAATCGCGCGCTCAAGTGGCTTGATCTGTCTCAATTTGCGGATCGCCTAACCTCGTCATACTGGGAATCTTAACAATGGAGGACGCCAGGATGAGGCTATCGATTGCATTGTCGGCACTGCTGACCAACGGGCTGGTAGCCGGCTTCGTCACCGCAAGCACTGAAAAGGCCAGTGCGGTGGTCTACTGCCAGTACGTCTCATATCC
>ERZ1026800.1167-NODE-1167-length-18075-cov-2.938990_pt1 | contig 18075 bp, 17 predicted proteins | sample MGYA00520873_ERZ1026800 | MGnify/ENA primary metagenome ERZ1026800 (study PRJEB33270, sample SAMEA104284475) | anaerobic digester metagenome | biome: Anaerobic digester microbiome; feature: mesophilic sludge digester; material: Anaerobic digester biomass...
CTCCTGGCGGGTGGCCCGCAGGCTGGCCGCCTGCGCCTTGCCCCGGCCCTCGGCCATCGCCTCGGCGAAGTTGGCGAACAGCACGGTGAACCACAGCACCACGGTGACGATGACGTTGAAGGTGTTCTCCGACGCCGACGAGCCGCCCAGCCCCACGAACATCAAGACGGTGGACAGAACGGCACCCACCTCGACGACGAACATCACCGGATTCTTCGCCATCACCCGGGGGTTGAGCTTGACCACGCTGTCGCGGGCGGCGGGTCCGAGGATGGACCGGTCGAGCACCGACGCCTTGGCAGGGCGCCGGGTGTCGGATGGATCGTGGGAGACGGGATCGTCCGGGGATGGGGGTTGGGGTGGCGGAACAACGGTGGCGGTCATCAGGCTCCTCAGCGCATCGCCAGCGCTTCGACCACCGGGCCGAGCGCAAGTACGGGAAAGAACGTCAGGCCGGCGACGATCAACACGACGCCGGTCACCAGGCCGCCGAACAGCGGGGTGCCGGTTGGGAACGTGCCGGCGGTGATCGGCACCCGTTCCTTACGGGCCAGCGATCCGGCGATGGCCAGGGCCGGGATGATCAGCCCGAAGCGGCCGAGCAGCATGGCGATGCCCTGGGTGATCGTCATCCAGTTGGTGCTGGCGTCGAGGCCTGCGAACGCCGAGCCGTTGTTGTTGGCGGCGGAGGTATAGGCGTACAGCACCTCGCTCAGGCCGTGCGGCCCGACGTCCTGCATCGACTGGTCGAGCACGGTGCCCAAGCGGATGCTCACGGCCGTCATGCCCAGCACGGTCAGCGGCATGACCACGATGTACAGCACCACCAGCTTCATCTCGGTCGCCTGGATCTTCTTGCCCAGGTACTCCGGCGTTCGCCCGACCATCAGCCCGGCGATGAACACCGCCAACAGGGCATAGATCAGCAGACCCATCAACCCCACTCCCACGCCGCCCGGGCTCACCTCCCCGAGCAGCATGTTGACCATGACCACGCCGCCGCCGGCGCCGGTCATCGAGTCGTGCATGCAGTTGACCGCACCGGTGGAGGTGCCGGTGGTGGTGCCGGCATACAGCCCGCACGTCCCCGGCCCGAAGCGGGTCTCCTTGCCCTCCATGTTGCCGCCGGACTGTTGGGCCGCCACCGCCTGGTCGGCGCCGCGGTCGGTCAGCAGGGGGTTGCCGGCGGTCTCGGCGGTGCCGGCCAGCAGCACCGAGCCGAGCCACAGCACCATCATCACGCCCAGCAAGACATTGCCCTGTTTCCGGTCCTTCACCATGCGGCCGTAGGCCAGGGGGATGGCCAGCGGAATCGCCAGGATCAACCAGATCTGCAGCAGGTTGGTCCAGCCGTTGGGGTTCTCGAAGGGGTGGGTCGAGTTGGCGTTGAAGAACCCGCCGCCGTTGGTGCCCAGCTGCTTGATCGCCACCTGCGAGGCCGCCGGGCCACCGGGGATCGACTGGGAGACGCCGGCCACGCCCGACACCGTTTGGGTCCCCGAGAAGTTCTGGATGACGCCCTGGCTGACCAGCAGGATCGCTGCGATGAACGCCATCGGCACGAGCACCCGCACGACGATCCTGGTGAGGTCCACCCAGAAGTTGCCCAGGGTGGACGACCCCCGCCGGCTGATGCCCCGGATGATCGCCACGATCACCGCCATGCCGGCGGCCGCCGACACGAAGTTCTGCACGGTCAGGCCCACCATCTGGCTGAGGTGGCTCATCGTGGTCTCGCCGCCGTAGGCCTGCCAGTTGGTGTTGGTGAGAAACGAGATGGCCGTGTTGAACGCCACCGTCGGGCCGACGCCCGGGCGGCCATCGGGGTTCAGCGGTAGCACCCCCTGGAGTCGGAGCAGCGCGTACAGCGCCAGCACCGAGGCCAGGCTGAACGCCAGCAGGGAGGTGGCGTACCCGGTCCAACGCTGCTGCGATCCGGGGTCGATGCGACACGCCCGGTAGATCATGCGCTCGATAGGGCCAAACACCCGCTCGCCGGGGGTGGGCTCGGGCTCGCCGCCCAGCTCCGGGTCGCCGAACACCCCCGCCAGGTAGCGCCCGAGCGGCGGCACGGTGACGCCGAGCAACACCAACAGGACCAAGATCTGAAAAATGGCTGCGGCGGACATCAGAAGCGCTCCGGCCAGATCAGGGTGACGACCAGGTAGACGAACAGTCCGGCGGCGATCACCAGGCCGGCGATGCTCTCGAGGTTCACGATCCCTCCCCTGCGGCGGGGCTCGAGGACGAGAGCGACTCGGCCGGTGTCGTCGTGAAGTCGTGGGTGTCGTCCGGACCGACGATGCGGTCACACACGGTCACGTAACCGGCGAAGCCGATGAAGGCACCAACCAGCAGGATCAGCAGCAGCACATCTGTCATGCGAAGAGGTCTAGGCGCCCCTCGTCCTGCTGGGAATGGCCTTCACGCCTTCTTCACGGCCAATCGCCACATCTTGGCGTCGTGTTCGCGCTCGCCCAGCGTGGATGCCGACCTTTGGGATGATGACGGGCCAACAGGTGACCTCCAATCGTCCCAAAGGCGCACCGCCTCAGGCGTAGCGCACCGGAAGGCCCTTGATGCCGTTGATCCAGGCGCTGCGCAGCCGGCGGGGGTCGCCCAGCGGCTCGATGTCGGGTGCCAGGTCGGCGATGGCGTTGAACATCAGGTTGATCTCCATGCGGGCCAGGTTGGCGCCGATGCAGTAGTGCGCTCCGCCCCCGCCGAAGCCCACGTGATGGTTGGGGCTACGGGTGATGTCGAAGCGGTGCGGCTCGTCGAACACGGTCTCGTCGAAGTTGGCCGAGCTGTAGGACAACCCCACCCGCTGACCGGCCTTGATCTTCGTGCCGTGGATCTCGTGGTCGGTCGTGGCGGTGCGCTGGAAGATCACGATCGGGCTGGCCCAACGCACGATCTCATCAGCGGTCGTCTCGGGCCGTTCCCGCTTGAACAGCTCCCACTGGTCGGGGTTCTCGAAGAACGCCTGCATACCGTGGCTGATCGCGTTGCGGGTGGTCTCGTTGCCGGCGACCGCCAGAATCAAACAGAAGAAGGCGAACTCCTCCGAGGTCAGCAGCTCGCCGTCGAGGTCGGCGGTGAGCAACCGGGTGGCGATGTCGCCCTGCGGGTCCGCCTTGCGGGCCTCGCCCAGCCCCATGGCGTAGCCGAGGATCTCGGCGGCGGCGACGGCCGGTTCCACCTCGTACTCCGGGTCGTCGTAGGCCACCATCTGGTTGGACCAGTCGAAGATCCTCTTGCGGTCCTCCTGGGGGAACCCGACCAGGTCGGCGATCGCCTGAAGCGGCAGCTCACACGACACATCGGCCACCAGGTCGCCGCTGCCCTTGGCCACGGCGTCGGACACGATCTGACGCGCCCGCTGGTCGAGCGCTCCCTCGATCCGGCCGATCGCCCGGGGGGTGAAGCTGCCCCGGCCGATGATGCCCCGCAGCTTGGTGTGCCGGGGCGCATCCATGTTGAGGATCATCTCTCGCTGCATCGCCCGCTCGTCGGGGCCGACAGTCGCACCGTCGAAGCGGACGACCGCCGTGTTCTCCTCGGACGACCAGCCGTCCCGGGCGCCGGAGATCGCCCTCACGTCGGCGTGCCGGGTGACCATCCAGAAGCCGCCGTCGTCGAAGGACGACTCCTCGCGGGTCTGCGGGTTCCAGAAGATCGGGGCGCTTTGGCGCAGCGCGGCCAGCTCCTCGAGCGGGATGCGGTCGGCGATCAGATCGGGGTCGGTGAAGTCGAAGCCCGGCTCGACGGCGACCGGTTCGATCGGCCCACGGGCGACCGCGCCCGTGAAAGGACAGCCGCCGGTCGCGGGCGAACCGATCCCCTCGTCGCGGGAATCGGGGCTCGTCGTGGCGGTCATGCCGACGCCTCCGTGGTCGAGTTCATGAGGCCCTGGAGGCGCTCGGTGGCATCGATGCACTCGCTCACCAGGTCGAACACCACCTCGCGTGTCGGCCGCATCTTGTTCATGCGGCCGACGATCTGGCCGACCGGGTTGAAGTTCACGTCCTTGGCCTGCTCGGGATAGAGGTGGCCCCGCTGCACCGCATTGGAGGTGACCATGAACTGCATCGGCATGCCGAGCGGCTTGGGGTTGCCCTCGGCCTCCCAGGCCTCGGTCCACTCGTTGCGCAGCATGCGGCACGGCTTGCCGGTCCACGATCGCGAGCGCACCGTGTCGCGGCTGGTCGCCTCGAGCAGCGTCTTCATCTGCGCCGGTGGCACGTCGGCCTCGTCGACGGTGAGCCACAGCGACCCCGTCCACACGCCCTGGGCACCCAGGGCCAGCGCCGCCGCCATCTGGCGGCCGCTGCCGATGCCTCCCGCCGCCAGCATCGGCGTGTCGCCGATGGCGTCGATCACCTCGGGCCACAGCACCAGCGAGGCGACGTCGCCGGTGTGGCCGCCACCCTCGGTGCCTTGGGCGATCACGATGTCGACGCCGGCGTTGGCGTGGCGGGTGGCCTGCGAGGCCGTGCCGCACAGGGCGGCGACCAGGCGGCCGGACTCGTGGATCTCGTCGATCACGTCCGGCGGCGGCGTACCCAGGGCGTTGGCGAGCAACTTCACCTTGGGGTGCGACAGCGCCACCTGCACCTGCGGGCCGGCGGTCGCCTCGGTCCAGCCGAGCAGCTCCTGCATCTTGTCCTCGTCGGGGATGTCGGGCACGCCGTGGTCGTCGAGGATCTCCTCGACGAACGTGCGGTGCTGCTCGGGGATCAGGTCCTTCAACTCCTGCTCGAGTTTTTCGGCATCGCCCTCGCCCATCCCCTCGTACTTGCCGGGGATGACGATGTCGACGCCGTAGGGCAGGTCGCCGATGTGCTCGTCGATCCAGGTGAGCTCGGTCTCGAGCTGCTCGGGCGTGAACCCGACCGCACCGAGCACGCCGAAGCCGCCCGCCTTGCTGACGGCGACGACGACGTCCCGACAATGGGTGAAGGCGAAGATGGGAAACTCGATACCGAGGCGCTTGGCCAGTTCGGTCTGCATGGGATGGCTCCTGGATGGTGATGTGTCGGGTGTGGACGGGTGGTCAGATGGTCAGACGGGCCGGCTCGGGGGTCAATTCAAGAAGCCGGCGCAGCCCGGCGAGAACCGCCCCGGTCGAGATCGCAACCGGGTCGAGCCGGTGCTGAAACGCCATGCCGGTCAGCAGGGCGATCAGCTGCGACGCCACCTCGTCGCTCGGGCCGGGAAGGTGGAAGCCGAACTCGATTGCCCAGTCCTCCAGCGCCCCGGCCAGACCGTTGCGCATTTGACGGAAACGCTCGGCGCCGATCTGGCCGATCTCGGGGTCGCGGACGGCGTGCAGCCACAGCTCAAACTCGAGCAGCAGCCAGACGTCACCGCTCTCGCCGTCGTGGGAGATCAGGCCGGTCCACATCCCCGCCAACCGGCCGTTGAGGTCGGGCACTCCCCGCAGCCCGGCGGTGAGGCCGGCGACCGTCTGGGCGATCCAGTCCTCGAGCAGGGCGACCAACAGGCCGGACTTGCCGCCGAAGTGGTTGTACAGCGCTCCGGTGGTGCGGTCTGCCGCGGCGGCGACCGCCTCGACCGAGGTGGCGTGATAACCCTGCCGGGCAAACAGGTCGGTGGCGGCGTCGAGCAACCGGCGACGGGTCTCGGCGCGTCGTGCTTCCTGGGTGCGGCCCACGGTCGGGCAGGTTACATAATGAACACTACGTATGTCGACCGCTTGATATATCTGCGACTGCTCGGTGTGGCCGCCCGAGGTGCTCGGGGCCGATGAGCCCTCACGAGTTACGCCCGTTCGAGGCGATCAGTTGGCGCGCAGACGAGGGAGCACGTCGGACTCAAACAGTTCGAGGCTGGCCCACGACAGGTCGGGGTCGAGGCCGCCCATCAGCGGGTGCAGCGTCAGGGTGTGCACCTCCCGACACAACGCGACGCACTCGTCGGGGGTGAGCACCCGGTACGTGCCCTCCAAGCGCAGATCATGAAGCGTGGTCGCTGCGGAATCGACCAGCGAGCGGTTGCCGGCGGTCTGCCACGAGGCCATGATGGCGGCGTCGTCGAGGGCGATGGGACCGATCCGGGCCCAGTCCCGCTCGGGGTCGTCGCTGACGTGCACGAACATCGGACCGGACGGGATCATCGTCCAGCCGCCCTCGTGGCCCAGCCGGGCGCACTCGGCCTGATAGATCTCGCCCAGCTCCGGGTCGTTGTGACCGGCGAACAGCGGCAGCCCCAACCGCGCCGCCCGCTTCGCCGACGCCGCCACCGATCCGCCGACCGCCAGCATCGGCCCGCCCGGGGTGAGCGGCAAGGGCCGTACCACGATCGTCGCACCTCGGAACTCGAACGGCTCCCCCGCCCAGGCCTGGCGCAGCACGCCCACCAGCTCCTCGAGCAGCGGTCCGCGACGGCTGCGGTCGGCGCCGAACACCTCAAACTCGATCGGGCGATAGCCGATGCCGAGCACGGCCAGCACCCGGCCACTCGCCAGGTGGTCGAGCACCGCCAGGTCCTCAGCCAGGCGGATCGGGTGCTGCAGGCCGGCAACCAGCGCGGCGAGCATGATCGTGATGCGATCGGTCGCCCCGGCCACCGCACCGGCCATCACCAGCGGCGAGGGCAGATAGCCCTCCTCGCTGACGTGGTGCTCCGACAACACCACCGCGTCCAGCCCGAGCTGATCGGCCCAGCGGATCTGATCCATGGCCGTTTGGTAGAGCGCCTCGTGGTCCGCCCCGGTCGGGGTGGTCCGCATGTCGTAGCGAAGGGCGATGAAGGTCATGCGGTCCATCATCGCAAGAACTGCAAGGCGGCGCGCTCAAACGGGCACCGTCTCCCTGGTCACCGACCAGGCACGGCGGGAGAACCTGCCGACGTCACGACGATCACGCGGACACGGCGATCACGGTTGGAGACGGGGATGACGCAGCTCCCGGTGCTGCTGTCCCTTCGTGCAAAACTCTGACCGCCGATTTATGCATGGTGGTCATGCACAACTCGGCGGTCAGGCTTCTGCACGAAGGCTCCGGCCACCCACCCCGACGACCTCGTCCGTGCCGAGAAAGGAAGCCGCTGTGAGAAAAGCGGTCGCGCGTCGTCGGTTACTCGTGCCAGCATTTTCCAGTCCCGTTCGCACGTGGCGACGGGACGTGATCGTGGAGTCGCCCTCATGACATCTTCCTTAGCGGTCGAGGCCACCGGCCTCGTCAAGCACTACGGCGAGACGGTCGCCCTTTCCGGGGTGGACATCGACGTGCCCACGGGCACCGTCACCGGCGTGCTCGGCCCCAACGGGGCCGGCAAGACGACGGTGGTGCGTATCCTGACCACGCTCGCCCAGGCCACCGCTGGAACGGCGACTGTGGCCGGATTCGACGTGGCCACTCACCCGACCGAGGTGCGCCGCCGCATCGGTCTCGCAGCCCAGGACGCAACGGTGGACCCGCTGCTCACCGGCCACGAGAACCTGGTGATGAACGGTGAGCTGCACCAGCTGTCGGGCCGGGCCGCCAAGGCGCGGTCCCGGGAACTGCTGGAACAGTTCTCACTCGCCGATGCCGGCGACCGCGTGAGCTCCGGCTACTCGGGCGGCATGCGCCGGCGCTTGGACCTGGCGGCGACGCTGGTCGGCCGCCCGTCGGTGCTGTTCCTCGACGAGCCGACCACCGGGCTGGACCCCCGGGCCCGCACCGAGCTGTGGGGCGTGCTCGAGACGCTGGTCGGCGACGGCACCTCGATCCTGTTGACCACCCAGTACCTGGACGAGGCCGATCGTCTGGCCGACGACATCCTCGTCGTCGACCATGGTCGGGTGATCGCACGCGGTGATGCGCGCAGCCTCAAGCGTCAGGTGGGTGGCGACAACATCGGCGTGACGATCAACGATCCGTCGCAACTCGATGAGGTGGCTGCCATCCTGGCCCGAGTCACCGGCACCCATCCGGTGGTCGACCGCCCCGCACGCACCGCCACCTCACCCACGACCGAGGGCGTCGCCGCCCTCGCCTCGGTGGCCAACGCGCTGGCCGACAACCGGGTCGCCGTCGAGGACCTCAGCCTGCGCCAGCCCACCCTCGACGAGGTGTTCCTCACCCTGACCGGTGCTCCCGCCGAGGCCGACCAACCATCTGACGAGGCCGAGGAGGCCCACCGATGACCGCCATCACCAATCCAATCGAATCGAACGGCCGCCACGCCGCGAGCCGAGAAGGCGGCGAGGCCTTACCGAAGCCCAGAGGGGTGACCCACGACGTGTGGGTGATCGCACGGCGCGGCCTCATCCACATGCGTCGCCAACCCGAACAGCTCAGCGACGCCACGATCCAGCCGATCATGTTCGTCATCATGTTCGCCTACGTGTTCGGCGGCGCCATCGTCGTTCCCGGCGGAGGTGAGTCCACCCCACAGCGCTACCGCGAGTTTCTGATGGGCGGGATCATGGCCCAGACCCTGGTGTTCACCGCGTTCGGCGTGGCCCTCAGCATCGCCAACGATCGCAAGAACCAGGCGGTGGACCGGTTCCGGGCGCTGCCGATCTCCCGCGGTGCGGTGCTCGGCGGACACGCCGTCGCCAACGTCATCAAGGCCCTGTTGCCGATCGCGCTCATGTCGGCCACCGGCTACGTCGTCGGGTGGCGGATCCGCGGCAGCCTGTTCGACACGCTCAGCGCCTACGCCCTGATGGTGGCGTTTGCGTTCGCCATGATCTGGATCGGCGTGCTGTTGGGCAGCCTCGTTGCCACCCCGGAGGGGGTGAGCGGGATCGCGTTCGTTGCGCTGTTCCCGTTGACCTTCGTCGCTTCGACGTTCGTGCCGATCTCGTCGATGCCCGGCCCGCTGCGCACGGTCGCGTCGTGGAACCCGATCACAACCGTGGCCGACGCCCTGCGGACCCTGTTCGGCAACCCAAACACCCCGACCGAACCGGGCGCACCGTGGTCGCTCGTCCACCCGGTTGCGTACTCGTGGATCTGGATCGTCGCCATCGTCGTCATCTGCGCGCCGTTGGCGGTGCTCGCCTACCAGCGCTCGATCGACTCCTGACCACACGCCCGTGAGCGGCGAGGGGTGTGGAGGTGCCGGTTGTCGGCGCCTCCGAGTCACAACGATCGGGTTTGTTGTTTGGACGTTGCGACAGTGGGGTAGGTATTCGTCAGCTCCCCCCGGCTGTGCCCACTGTCACTCACTGTCCAACTCAAGGAAACTATGCGATGAGTCCCCGGGGACGTCCGCTGTGCACTGCGATTCTGGCGCTGGTCACGCTCGGTCTGAGCCTGTCCGCTTGTGGTGGCGACGAGGGCGGAGCCCCGACGCTCAACTGGTACGTCTTCGATGAGCCCGGCGGCTCGTTCACCAACGCCGCCAAGAACTGCTCGACCGACAGCTATGACATCAAGGTGCAGGTGCTGCCGGCAGACGCCGACCAGCAGCGAGAGCAGCTGGTGCGTCGCCTGGCCGCCGGCGACACGTCGATCGACCTGATCGGCATGGACGTCATCTGGACCGCAGAGTTTGCCGGCGCCGAGTGGATCCTGCCGCTGGAAGGCAAAGCGGCCGAAGCGGCGACCAAGGGCAAGCTCGAGGCCGCCGTCGAGAGCGCCACCTATGAGGACGAGGTGTACGGCGTCCCCTTCACCTCGAACACCCAGCTGCTCTGGTACCGCAAGGACCTGGTGAAGACACCACCCACAACCTGGGACGAGATGCTTGACATGTCGGCGAAGCTCGAGCAGGAGGGCAAACCCCACCTGATCCAGACGCAGGGCCAGCGCTACGAGGGGCTGACCGTGCTGTTCAACACCGTGTTGGCGTCGTCGGGCGGCAGCATCCTCAACGACGACGCCACCAAGGTGTCGCTCGAGGAGGAGCCCACGCGCACTGCGCTGGAGGTGCTGTCCAAGTACGCCCGCTCCGATGGGGCACCCGACACCCTGTCGACGTCGATCGAGGACGACAACCGGCTGAGTTTCGAGGCGGGCGAGTCGGCATTCATGTTGAACTACCCGTTCGTCTATCCGAGCGCCGAGGCCAACGCCCCGGAGGTGTTCAAGAACCTGGGGTGGGCGATGTTCCCCCGGGTGACGGCCGACGAGCCGGCCCACGTCACGCTCGGCGGGGTCAACATCGGCGTCGGCGCCATGTCGAAGCATCCCGACGAGGCCTTCGAGGCGGCGGCGTGCCTGGCCGGCGAGGACAATCAGGTTTACGCCGCCACCAACGGCGGCCTGCCCCCGACGATCGAGTCGCTCTACTCCGATGACACGGTGCGGGAGACCTACCCGTTCGCCGACGAGCTGGTGGCGACGTTCAAGGAGGCGACGCTCCGGCCCCAGACGCCGCTGTACAACGACGTGTCCCTGGCGGTGTCGGGAACGCTGCATCCGCTGGAGGACATCGACCCGGAGGCCGACGTGGACAAGCTGCGCGACGCCGTCACCCGGGCGCTCAACGGGGAGGGGTTGCTGTGAGTTCAACCGAGACGGCACACGAGGGCCGCAGCGCCCGGGCCAACGCCGAACGCCGCCTGGGGTGGATGCTGTGCGCTCCGGCGGTCACCGTCATGTTGGTGGTCACCGCCTACCCGATCGCCTACGCGGTTTGGCTCAGCCTGCAGCGCTACGACCTGCGCTTTCCCGACGACCGCGAGTTCATCGGCCTGGCCAACTACGCCTCGGTGCTGTCGGCCTCGCAGTGGTGGGACTCGGTGCTGAGCACGGTGATCATCACCGTCTTCTCGGTCATCATCGAGCTGGTGCTCGGCTTCACCCTGGCCTGGGTGATGCACCGCGCCATCTTCGGGCGCGGCCTGGTGCGGGCATCGACCCTGATCCCCTACGGCATCATCACCGTCGTCGCTGCGCTGGCCTGGAAGTTCGCCTTCGACCCGACCACCGGGTTCGTCAACGGGCTGCTCGGCACCGACACGGCGTGGTTCGGTGCACGATGGTCGTCGTTCTTCGTCATCATCCTCACCGAGATCTGGAAGACCACGCCGTTTATGGCCCTGCTACTCCTCGCCGGGCTGACGCTGGTACCCAACGACCTGTTACAGGCCGCACGGGTGGACGGAGCATCGGCATTCCAGCGGTTCACCCGGGTGACCCTGCCGCTGATGAAGCCGGCCATCCTGGTGGCGCTGCTGTTCCGCACGCTGGACGCCTTCCGGGTGTTCGACTCGGTGTACGTGCAGACCCGCGGCGCCGAGGGCACCGAAACCGTGTCGATCACCGGCTACAAGACGCTGATCACCCGCCTCAACCTCGGCCTGGGGTCGGCGGTGTCGGTGCTGGTGTTCATCGCCGTGCTCTTCATCGCCGCCCTGTTCGTCAAGGGCTTTGGCGCCAACCTCGATCAGCAGCAAGGAGACCTCTGACATGGCCAGCGACACGAAGGAGCGCACGGCGAAGGAGCGGGTGCTCTGGGCCGTCGGCCTGGCGGCGGTGATCTTCTACGCCCTTATCCCGGTGGCCTGGATCGTCTCGCTGTCGCTGAAGCCGAGCTCCCAGTTGACCGATGGAAAATTCTTTCCCCGCTCAACGACGCTCGAGAACTACCGAGCCATCTTCGAGGACTCCCAGTTTCCCTCGGCGCTGCGCAACTCGATCGGCATCGCGTTGATCTCGACCGTCCTGGCGGTGACGCTGGCGATGTTCGCCGCCTATGCGATCGTGCGGTTGGACTTCCCGGGCCGCAAGCTGGTGCTGGCCGGCGCTCTCGCCATCGCCATGTTCCCCCCGGTGTCGGTGATCGGTCCGCTGTTCAACATGTGGCGCACGCTCCACCTGTTCGACACCTGGGCGGGCCTGATCATCCCCTACATGACCTTCACGTTGCCCTTGGCCATCTGGACGCTGTCGGCGTTCTTCCGGGAGATCCCCTGGGACCTCGACCGGGCCGCCCGGGTCGACGGGGCCACCCCGTTTCAGGCCTTCCGCAAGGTGGTCGCACCGCTGGCCGCTCCGGGCGTGTTCACCTCGGCGATCCTCGTGTTCATCTTCGCCTGGAACGACTTCCTCTTCGCCACATCGCTCACGTCGACCAACAAGGCCCGGACAGTGCCGGCGGCGATCGCCTTCTTCACCGGCAGCAGCCAGTTTGAACAACCAACGGGATCGATCGCCGCCGCATCGGTGGTGGTGACCGTCCCGATCATCATCATGGTGCTGATCTTCCAGCGCCGCATCGTGTCCGGGCTGACCTCCGGCGCCGTCAAGGGATAGGAGCCCCACGTGGGAGAGATCCAGCTCGACAACGTCACCAAGCGGTTTGCCGACGGCACCGTTGCCGTCGACAAGGCCAACTTCACGATCGAGGACGGCGAGTTCTTCATCCTCGTCGGGCCGTCCGGTTGTGGAAAGTCGACCCTGCTCAACATGATCGTCGGGCTCGAGGACATCTCGGAGGGCACGCTGCGGGTGGACGGCAAGGAGGTCAACGACGTCGACCCCAAGGACCGGGACATGGCGATGGTGTTCCAGTCCTATGCCATCTACCCACACATGACCGTCCGGCGGAACATGGGGTTCCCCCTCGAGCTGGCCAAGGTTGACTCCGACGAGATCACCCGTCGGGTGGAGGAGGCCGCCGAATCCCTGGAGCTCACCGAGCTGCTCGACCGGAAGCCGGCGGCGCTGTCGGGCGGTCAGCGTCAGCGGGTGGCGATGGGCCGGGCGATCGTCCGGGAGCCCCAGGCATTCCTGATGGACGAGCCACTGTCCAACCTGGATGCCAAGCTGCGGGTGCAGATGCGCACCGAGATCTCCCGTATCCAGCAGCGCCTGGGCACGACGACGGTGTACGTCACCCACGACCAGGTCGAGGCGATGACCCTCGGCGACCGGGTGGCGGTGCTGCGGCGGGGCATCGTCCAGCAGGTCGACTCGCCGCGCACCCTGTACAACCGGCCCGACAACCTGTTCGTCGCCGGGTTTATCGGTTCACCGTCGATGAACTTTCTCGCCGGCGAGCGGGGTGATGACGGCACGATCGAGTTGCCGATCGGCACGATCACCGTTCCCGAGTCGCTGCGCGAGACGCTCGACGGCGCATCGGATCGCATCATCGTCGGGATCCGTCCGGAACACATCGAGGACGCGTCGTTGGTCGAGGACCGCGACGATCACCTCCGCTTCTCGGCCACGATCGACGTCGTCGAGTGGATGGGCTCGGAGCTCTACGCCCACTTTCAGACCGAGGGCTCCCAGTCCGACGAGCTCGAGGAGCTGGCCGAGGAGCTCGATCAGCCCGCGTTGGGGGCCGGGGACCGGGCCGAGATGGTGGCCCGTCTCGATGCCAACTCGAAGGCCGCCGAGGGTGAGGAGCTGGAGATGGTGGTCGACTCCGACCGGGTGGTGCTCTTCGACGCCGAGACCGGCGCCAACCTGTTCGTCGACGACCAGCGCGACTGATCGCGCCGGCGGTGCCCGTCAGTCGGTGAGAAACGGCGGCAGGCCGAAGTCGGCGAAAAGCTCCGGGTAGAGGAAGTTGTGGTGGCCGGTAATCTCACCGTCGACCACGTCGATCACCTGCAGCGCAAACGGCCCCAACCGCCGTCGCCGGCCGGTCGGTAGCTCCCGAACGCCGCCATGCCGTTGGCGTCGACACGGATCGGCTTGGACCCGGCGCATCCGTGCCCGGGGCCGGACATCCACCCGGTGACCTGGTCGGCGCCCCTCAGCCACAGGTCGTGGGGCGGCATGGAGATCACCGCGCCGGCGCAACAGCTCGGCAAGGGCGCCCATGTCGTAGCGCTCGAAGGCGTCGACGTAGCGCCCGAGCAACGCCTCGTGCTCGGGATCGAGCGTCGGGTCGAGCGCCTCGATATCGAGGCTCGTCAGCGTCGCGCGCGCCCGCTGCAAAGCGCTGTTGACCGAGGCCACGCTGGTGTCGAGCAGCGGGGCCACCTCGGACGCCTGCCACTTGAGTACCTCGCACAGGATGAGCACCGCCCGTTGACGGGGCGCCAGGTGCTGGAGGGCGGCCACGAATGCCAGCCGGATCGAGTCTCGGGCGATGGCCACCTCGGCGGGATCGCCGTCGACGTCGATCACCCGACGGTCGGCGACCGGCTGCACAAACGTCGACTCGGGCAGCGGCACCAGCTGGGCGGTCGCCAGCGTCGACGGACCACCGAGGTCCATCGGGCGGGCCCGCCGCTGGGGCGCACGCCCCATGTCGATGCACACGTTGGAGGCGATCCGGTACAGCCAGGTGCGCACCGAGGAACGGCCCTCGAAGCGGTCGGCCGCCTTCCAGGCGCGCAGGATCGTCTCCTGAACCGCATCCTCGGCCTCCGCACCCGAACCCAGCATGCGGTAGCAGTAACCGGTGAGTTCGCGCCGCCGCAGGTCGAACTCGGCGGTCAAGTCGAGCGTCGCCGTCTCCATGGGGTGAACACTACGACGACGAGCGGCGATGTCTCGCCGTGCGGTTGACTGGCTACATGTTGCTTGCCGACTTTCCTCGCACCTCCTTGCTCTTTGGGCCATCGCCCATCCATCCCCTGCCGCGGCTGAGCGAAGCGCTCGGAGGCCAGGTGGAGATCTGGGCCAAGCGGGAGGACTGCAACTCGGGTATCGCCTTTGGGGGCAACAAGGTGCGAAAGCTGGAGTACCTGGTCGCCGACGCGTTGGAGCAGGGCTGCGACACGCTGGTCTCGATCGGCGGCATCCAGTCCAACCACACCCGGGCGGTCACGGGCGTGGCCCGCCACCTGGGCCTCGGGGCCGTCACCGTCCAAGAGGGTTGGGTGGACTACAACGACATGGCCTACGACAAGGTGGGCAACATCCAGCTGACCCGCATCATGGGCGGCGACGTGCGCATCGATCCGGCCGGCTTCGACATCGGCGTCCGGGACAGCTGGAAGCGGGCGTTGCAGTCGGTGATCGACGCGGGCGGCACGCCGTACCCCATCCCCGCCGGCGCCTCCGACCACCCGCTGGGCGGTCTGGGCTTCGCCAACTGGGCGGTCGAGGTTGAGGCCCAGGAGGCCGAGCGCGACACCTTCTTCGACACGATCATCGTGTGCACGGTCACCGGATCCAGCCACGCAGGCATGGTCGCCGGCTTTGCCCTGTCGGACCGGCCAGGTCGGCGGGTGATCGGCATCGACGCCTCGGCGACACTCGACCAGACCACCGAGCAGGTCCACCGCATCGCCACCAACACGGCCGACAAGATCGAGCTGGGCCGGCCGCTCCGCGACGATGAGATCACGATCGTACCCGGCTACGAGGGGCCTGCCTACGGGGTGCCCGATGCCCAGACGGTGGAGGCGATCCACCTGGCCGCCCGCACCGAGGCCATGCTGACCGACCCGGTGTACGAGGGAAAGTCGATGGCCGGGCTGATCGGCATGATCCGTTCGGGTGAGATCCCGGCGGGATCCAAGGTGCTGTACTGCCACCTCGGTGGCCAGCCGGCGCTGCCCGCGTACGCCGGGTTCCCCGGCCTCGGCTCACCGGAGCGCGAGCTGTCCTGCTGACCGAGCCACGACGAACTGGCCGGCGTGCGATGACGCCGGCCAGTTCGGTTCTCGTGCTCTCGACCAGAGTTACATCAGTGGTTGCGCAGCGCTTCGATCAAGTCGCGCTTCTTCATGCCGGCGCGGCCCTGGATGTCGAGCTCCTGGGCCCGCTCGTACAGCTCGGCCCGGGTCCAGGTTTCGTACCCGCGGTCGGGCGAGGTGCCCTCGACCCGATCGGTGACGTCCTGGGCGGCCGCAGTGGTCGTCTTGGACGCATCGTCGGCGGCGTCTGAAGCGGCGGAGCGCAGCTTCTTGGCCTCGGTCGTTGCGGTGTCCTTCACCCGCTTGGCCTGGGCCTTGGTCTGACCGGACGCGGTCTTGGCTTGGGTCTCTGCCGTGTCACCCACGCGCTTGGCCTGGGCACGCACCTGGCCGGAGGCCGTCTTGGCGTCGGTCTTGGCGGTCGCCTTCGTGTCCTTGGCGGCACGTTGCGCCTGGCCGACCACGGTCTTCGCCTGCGTCGATGCTTCGTCGCTCACGCTCTTCACAGCGCTACGGGTCTGGTCGGCGACGGTGTGGGCGGCGTCGGTGGCGGTCTCGATGGTGTCCTCCGCGGCGCTCCGGGCCTGATCGGCGACGGTGTGGGCGGCGTCGGTGGCGGTCTCGGCGGCGCTCCGGGCCTGATCGGCGACGGTGTGGGCGGCATCGGTGGCGGTCTCGACGGTGTCCTCCGCGGCGCTCCGAGCCTGACCAGCAACCGTGCGGGCGGCATCGGTGGCGGTCTCGACGGTGTCCTCCGCCGCGCTGCGAACCTGCCCGGATGCGGTGCGGGCTGCGTCCTTGGCGGTCTCGACGGTGTCCTCGACCGCACGGACCGTCTGTCCCTTGGCGGTGGTGGCGGCGTCGCTCCCGGTCTTCAGCACCGTACGAGCGGCGTCAACGAACAGCTCGACACCCGAGTACGCAGTGCGCGCCGTGGCGCACACCAGCGAGCGCTGCAACGCGACCAGGCTGGCCGGCAGCGCGGGAAGGCGCTCTTCCAAACGATCGAGGCGCTCTTCCAAGGCATTTGTGGTCTCGGTTGATGCAGTCATGTCATCTCGCTTTCGAGCAAATCGCTCGTCGATGCGGCCCGTCGGCACGGACCTCTTCATACATTGTTCAGTGCCCGCCCTGCTTTTACATAAAACGCAGCGCTTGTCACATGTCACGTCTGCCAGCACTGCCCGCTACTCGACGGTGATGTCGAGCCCGTTGAGCAGCCGAACCGCCTCGGGCATCGAGAACGTTGCGCCCTTGATCAGCTTGGTCGTGACGTCGAGGTCGTAGCCCTGCGCACCACGAAAATCGGCCTCGGTCAGCCGTGCGTTGTGGAAGCGTGCTCCCGACAGGTCACAGCCGGCAAAGCTCGCCCCGGTCAGGTCGGCATCGCTGAACTCGGTCTCCCGCAGGTCGCTGTTGGCAAACTTCACCCGGGGGAGGTGCGCCGCCATAACCACCCCGTAGCGGAGGAAGCACCCGTCGAAGCGAAGCTGGTTGCCCAATCCCGCTCCCTTCGGGGCACGCCAGTCAACGCCCTGCATGCGGCATCGCTCGAAGGCGACGTCGCGCCAGACGCAGTCGTCGGCCAGCAGCACCCCCAGGTCGCAGTCCCTGAACACGCAATCGACGAAGGAGCAGTGCACAAGCCGGGTCGACTCGAGTGCCAGGCCCTCGAAGACACAGTCCTCGAAGCTGACCGATGCCAGCACCGCGTCGGCGGCATCGGTTGCGTCGTAGGTGACCTCGACGTACTCCTCGCCGTCCGCGGCGGTGGTGAGAGCGACCATCGGTTGACCGTACCCCCGATGTAGCGGGTCGACGACCCGGGCGCTGGTTCCTACGATCGGGCGGTCGACGTTCCATCGTCGCCGCCAGGGGGTGCCAGATGAACACGACCAACGCCGTCGAGCCGCCGGATCGCACAGCACTGCGGGCGCGCTACCGGGCCGAACGCGACAAGCGCCTGCGCAGCGACGGCTCGGACCAATACATCGAACCGACCGGCCGCTTCGCCCACTTTCGCGAGGACACCTTCACCGAGCGGGTCGAGCGGGACCCGGTGACCGACGAGGTAACCGTGGCGATCATCGGCGGCGGGTTCGCCGGCCTGACCACCGGCGCCCGCCTGGCCGAGGCGGGCGTCACCGACGTGCGACTGATCGAAGGCGGCGGCGACGTCGGCGGCGCCTGGTACTGGAACCGCTACCCGGGCGCCATGTGCGACACGGCGGCGATGGTCTACCTGCCGCTGCTCGAGGAGACCGGGCACATGCCCACCCAGAAGTACACGATGGGCCACGAGAACTTCGCCCACGCCCAGCGCATCGCCACCCACTACGGCCTGTACCAACGGGCCTTGTTCTCGACCGAGGTCACCTCGCTCGAGTGGGACGAGGCGACGTCGCGCTGGCTGATCGGCACCGACCGCGGCGACGCCATCCGGGCCCGCTTCGTGGCGATGGGCACCGGCCCGATGCACCGCCCCAAGCTGCCGGGCATCCCCGGGCTCGACACCTTCGAAGGGCATTGCTTTCACACCAGCCGGTGGGACTACCCCTACACCGGTG
>ERZ1026800.1168-NODE-1168-length-18069-cov-2.471296_pt1 | contig 18069 bp, 16 predicted proteins | sample MGYA00520873_ERZ1026800 | MGnify/ENA primary metagenome ERZ1026800 (study PRJEB33270, sample SAMEA104284475) | anaerobic digester metagenome | biome: Anaerobic digester microbiome; feature: mesophilic sludge digester; material: Anaerobic digester biomass...
TTGGAATACCTTATTTAAGTTCAAATGAAACTGAAAAATTGATCAATGACTGTTTGAATTTACTTACCAAAGATGGTGTGGTTTATATCAGTTTTGTGGAAGGAAATAGTTTGGATTCAAATTATGTTATTGGTAGTAGCGGTCAAAGAATGTTTTTTAATTACCATCAGCTGGATGATTTGAGAAAATACTTCGATTCAGCAAACTGCGCTATCATTGATATCACTAAATTAGAGTATAAAAATGCCTCTAACCAAACTGAGATCCACACGATAATCATAGCAAAGAAACTATGATGTGCGCTGTTAATCAAATACTCTACGATTATTTATGAATCTAATTTAAGAACATCGAGGAATGCTTTTTGAGGCACTTCTACAGAGCCGATCTGTCGCATTTTTTTCTTTCCTTCTTTTTGTTTTTCTAATAATTTTCTTTTGCGTGTCACATCACCACCATATAATTTAGCGGTCACATCTTTTCTTAAAGCCGATAATTTTTCGGCAGCAATTATTTTACTGCCGATAGCGGCCTGAATTTTAATGGCAAACATTTGACGAGGCAAATTCTCCTTTAAAATATCTACCATTTCTCGTCCTTGGCGATAAGCATCATCACGATAAACAATGGTTGCCAATGATTCAATCGGTTCTTCGGCCACTAAAATATCCATTCTGACCACGTCCGCCGGACGATAATCTAAATATTCATAATTAATGGATGCATACCCTGAAGAAACACTTTTAATTTTATCATAGAAATCGGTTAAAATAGCTGATAAAGGCATTTCATAATGCAAAATAGCTCTTCCCCCTTCATCGCCAACCGAAATATACTGTGTATTTTTATAAATACCTCTTTTTTCTTGAGCTAATTTAATAATATTGCCTAAGTATTCTTTAGGACTAATTATATCTAAAGTCACCCAGGGTTCTTCAATTTTTATTAAATGATTTTGTTCAGGCAAACGTTGCGGAGTTCTGACAATCATTTCCTCACCATTGGTTTTAAAAACTTTATAAGCAACACTTGGCACAGTAACAATTAAATCTAAATTATATTCACGACGTAAACGCTCCTGAAAAACTTCCAAATGCAAAAGACCTAAAAACCCACAACGAAAACCAAAACCAAGAGCGTCTGATCTTTCCGGTTCATACGATAGGGCCGAGTCATTTAATTTTAATTTTTCCATGGCCTCTCGTAATTCCTTAAAATCATTTCCTTCTTTAGGAAAAATACCAGCAAAAACCATGGGCTTTACTTCTTTATAACCGGGTAAAGGTTCAAAATCTTCATCAGCGCTAATACTTGAACCAGAAATAATCGTATCACCGACACGACAATCAGCCACTTGCTTAAAACCAGTCACCACATAACCAATTTGTCCCGAGCGCAGTTCTTTAGTGGAAACATAACCGGGATTAAAAATGCCACAATCCAAAACTTCACTTTCTGCTTGAACAGAAACTAACTTTATTTTATCGCCTTTTTTAATCGTGCCATTAAAAACTCGAATATAGGCCACTACGCCACGATATTTATCGTAATTAGAGTCAAAAATTAAAGCCCGTAAAGGTTTGCTTTCTTCCCCGGCCGGCGCTGGCACAACTTTAATAATTCGATCTAATATCTCTATCACTCCTTCTCCTGTTTTAGCAGAAATACAAATAATTTCTTCAGATGAATAGCCTAGCAATTTGATAATTTCTCCTTTAGTCTTTTCTACCTCAGCTGCCGGTAAATCTATTTTATTAATTACTGGAATAATAACTAAGTTCTGCTCAATAGCTAAATATAAATTAGCTAAAGTCTGAGCTTGAATGCCCTGAGTAGCATCAACTAATAAAATAGCTCCCTCTACTGCGGCTAAACTACGGGATACTTCATAGCTAAAATCTACATGACCAGGGGTGTCAATTAAATTAAGCTCATAACCTTTATACTTTAACCTGACTGGCGTAAGCTTAATAGTAATCCCCCGCTCTCGCTCTAAGTCCAGGCGATCCAATATTTGATTGGTCATCTTGCGCGGCTCAATAGTCCCGGTAAGCTCCAATAAGCGATCAGCTAGGGTGGACTTGCCATGGTCAATATGGGCAATAATACAAAAATTACGGATATTCTTCATACCCCTATATTATGCTAAATGGCTTACAACAAGTCAATGATAATAAAAAGGCCCCCACCAGACCCATGCAAGATAAAAAATAATTAAGGTTAAGCCACCTCAAGAGTGCTGTTTCCACAGCTTATGGCAATTCCCTAACACCTTTATAAGGCGTGAAAAAGCATGGTCTAGTAGGGGCTCCAATTAAATAATTTTATTTTTCTGCATAAGCAGCCTCCTGTCTTTTATTAGAGGGTTATTTAATTGGACACGGGCCTTATAATTGGCCCGTCTTATACAAATTTTAAAATGGCGACCCTAGGGTCCCCGGCGTCTAGGCTGAATCTTTTTCATTTAGACACCTCCTTTAATTTTTCTTACTATCATATAGTAAGTATCTATATTGTCATGCTTATTTTCCTATCTGTCAAGTCAATGCATCCCACTTTATTCTATTCTTTCTTCATAGTCCAAAACGAGAATGAACTTATTTAAGGTAAATAAAAAGGGATTATCTTCTGATAATCCCCATCACTAATAAATTTTTTATAAATTGGCTATTATTTCGGCCAACTTCTTGATCCATCCCGCCTCATCGGCAAAGATGGCTTTTATTCCTTTTGGAACCTGGTCCTTATAGGGAGCCAAATCCTTAAATTTTGACACCTCAAGGTGGGAATACCAACCAATTGAGGTGTGCTCGGGAGCTAGTTTAATTAAGCTCACGAACTTTTCCGATTCGTCCTGGGCCAGTTCAATGGCATAGCAATACTCATCGACTGAACGCAACCTGGAGTGATCCATCTCTAGCAGGGCTTTTACCCAGCTATAAGCTAAATCACCCCCCTCTTCACGAAGTTCTCTCATGGCGCAATGCCATGAATCTCTGTCACCGTCCTCCATTTTTCCGCCAGGAAAGATCTGCATTCCCCGGAAAAAAGATTGAGGCTTTGGTGACTCCTCTTCATATTGGAAGGCCGCTCTCTGTGAGAGCAACACTTCAATTTCACAATAATCATTTCCGTCAACCTGCGGATCGCAGAATTTACGACGGAATAAAATCATGGCGACATGCGGTTTCTTCTGTGCCATGATACACCTCCTCCTTATTATTTTTGTTAAAGAACTTCCCTAGAAGTTACCGCATAATCATTATTCTGTCAATGTATCACGCTTTATTTTATTTTATTTTTCTCAGAGTCCAAAATGAAAGTGAACTTATTTAAGGTAAATAAAAAGGGGTTATCTTCTGATAATCCCCATCACTGACAAATTTTTTTATAAATTGGCCAGGGTAGTAACCTTATTACTATCTCCCTGGCCCACCATAAAAACGATGATCTCACCCACGGCTGAGTGTCGGGACCATACTCAACCGTGACTGGATAAAGCTGAACATGTATCTCCGGTGCCAGGTGGCGCAGATCGCGCGCACAGCGCCAGATATGCTGTTTGGCTGCTACCAGTCGCACACTAGTCCACCCCTGCATCTTAGCCATTAAAACAAATTGCTGCATGAATGCTAAGGTGGATATGTGGTTACCGTACTGATTAGCGACAAACAAATGTCCAGCCTTCAGTTCTAAAATTCCGGCCAAATCGGGCTGAGTAAAAACATCATAGCCCTTTAAGGCCACCATCTCTTCTACTTGTTTCTTTATGGGCTGGTTGATGGCCTTTCCAGCCCCAAAAGCCGTAGCCAACACCACGACACTCATTTAATCCTCCTTACTTGATCAGCTAATTTTTTTATCAAATCAAGCTGATCCTTAAATATGGCCTCTACTCCTTTCGGAACACCGTTCCTATATAAAGCAAGGTCATTAAAATTAATAAGGAGTTCACTTATGGGCTTCCAGGCAATGAGTACATAATTTGGCGATAAATCCACCAGATTCAAAAAATCACTATCACCATCAAAATCATCTGACTCCTTGATTTCGACGGCAAAGCAATTCTGATCCACTTGTCTTAATCTAGTAGGATTATTCCCAACTAGAGCCTTTAGCCCAATCATCGCCATGACTCCGCCGTCATCTCGCAATTTTGACCAAGCGGCATGAAGTGGCGAACCTTCATCACCTCCCAGCTTACCACTGGGGAAAATTTGCCAGCCTCCACAAAAATCTTGCGGCTGGACGCGACTTGGGTCGTCATATTGAAACGCTGACCGTAAGGCCAAAAGTACCTCAATATCTCCAGACTCAACCCAACGCCAGATAATCAAAGATACATATGGCGACATGGATCACCTCCTTGTGTTTTTTATTTTAAAAGAACAGATATTATATTTAATAACTATTTATCTTAAAAGTCAAATATTTTATACCCCCCTAGCTTCTTCCGCATCAATTATTATCTTTTTCTTTTTACCAGACCACCTACGGCTTATCATCATCCACAGTTCTTTTGTTTCGGGGCAACGCAATAAACTACAAATTGCCACATAAACTATAGCCGCTACAGCCGCCGCACCGCATAATTGGCCAAAGATACCCCAAAAAGTACGCATATTAACCAAGGGGGCAATAATTTTCTTAGTTTCCATAAGCGCCAAGCCAGATATAGCCGCTGCTATAATCATTTTAAGAGCACCGCTACCAATAACCCTAATATCTAAAACTGGTGCTTTAGCCCGTAAAAAAATCCATAATAAAATAAAATTAACTATACTCCCTACCGAAAAAGCTAGGGCCAGCCCAGCCACCCCTAATTGTTCGCTTAATAACCAGGCTAAACTAATATTAACCATGACAGACACCAAACTAATCCAAAATGGAGTAGCTGAATCTTTATAGGCATAAAAAACCCGCACTAAAATAGCATTGAGTGATTGAGCAAAAATAGATATCCCGAAATAACTTAATGTCCTCATGGTTAAAATGGTATCCTGCCAATCAAAACGGCCAGAACCTAAAATAACTCGAATAATTTGAGCTCGTAAACCCAAAATGATTACCGTGGAAGGAATAACCAAAAATAATGTCTGCCTAATGGTAGCAGTCAAACTAACCTTTAACTTCTCCGGCTCACTCACTAGGGCCGACATAGTAGGAAAAGCTGCCACGGCAAAAGATAAACCAAAGATGCCCACCGGAAATGACTGTAAATTATTAGCTAAATTAAAAACAGCTAGTGAACCGCTGGCTAATTTAGAAGCTAAAACTGCCATCGCCAACAAATTAAGCTGACTTACGGCTAGTCCTAAAGTGCGGGGTACCATAATACGGCCAATTTGCCGTAAATATTTATCTCGCCAATCTAAAATAAACCGATAACGAAAACCTAAATGCCTTAAAGTGGGAACCTGCACTAATAAATGAAGCAAGGCTCCAATGACTACTCCCCAAGCCAAACCGATCAAACCAACACGAGGCACTAAAAATAAAGCACCAACAATAATACCTAAGTTATAAAAAATAGGAGAGAGAGAATAAGCAAAAAAACGCTTAAAAGACTGAAGAACGCCCCCCACTATTCCAGAAAGACCAAGTAGCAACGGGGATAAAAACATTAGCCGACCAAGTTCTACTGTTTTAGATAATTTCTCAGCGGAAAAACCAGGAGTAATAGCTTTTATTATCTGTGGGGCTAAAACAATACCTATAATAGACAAAAGTATGAGAATTATTAATAAAAAATTAATAACTATATTGGTAAACCGCCATGCCGCTTGATTATCCCCGGCCTGACCTTCCGATTTATCTAATAAATTAACAAAGATGGGAATAAAACCTGCTGACAAGGCCCCTAACACTAACAAATTAAAAATTAGATCAGGTACTCGAAAAACGGCATAATAAATATCCAATTCATCGCCAGCTCCAAATTGGCCAGCTAGAATATGGTCTCGAAAAACTCCTAAAAAACGGCTAATAAAAGAAGAGAAGCCAACTATAACCGCCGCCCAGCCGATATTGTCAATAGAGCCATACCATAATTTATTTAACTTCATACTTAAATAAATCTATCTTAAACTAACTAAATAACCGCCGCCGGCAACAAAGGTTCTACCATATAGTTGGGCCTTTCTATGCCCAAAATTGTCAAAATGGTTGGAGCAATAGAGCGCAGAGAGCCGGCAACAGCCAAAGTACTAAGATCGGTAGTTATAACCTCGGTTTCTCCTAGTCTTTGCCCACGCCACGGTCGGCCAATTATTACCAAGGGAACAGAATTACTGCTTAAACTATAATTTATTTTATTGGCCAGTGAATCAAAATAATTTTCTAGTGCCCCATAAGCCGAGGTCAATATAATAGTTACCCCGATTTGTAAAAGCGGATTAATTAATTTAGGCAGAAGCCTATCCATAGCTGCTATAGCCTTAATTACGCTAGCCTCATCACCATAGCGGCCAACTAATGTCCACGCCGATAAACTTACTGCCATAAAATCTAACTGATGATGCCACCAATAATGGATCGCTTGTCTAATTATTTCATGACTGGACGATAGTACATTTTTATTATAATCATTATTAACTGGCGTACTGACTAAAAGATAATTTACTAAATTATGTAGGCAGTGGTTAGCTAAGTATTCAACCATTAAGGGAAAAGTTTCACTTTCCCCTATATAAGCTTGCCTCAGGCCAGTTTCAGTTAATATTTCAGTTAAACCTGGCTGACTAGCTACTCCGCCTAATCCCGGAATCGTCCCTACTTCTTGGCCACTGCCAATTTGCCAATAAGATGCTGAGCGGGCATTATGAGAACTGGGCAAACTAGCTAAAGCCGCTGCCGGATATTGCTGCAAATAATTATATAGATGGGGCCAGCGAGACCGAGAAAACATATTACCCACGCCAGGCGAGGCGATACCCCAACCATCTAATAACACTAAAACTACTGGACTAATTTTTTCTATTTCCTTGTCAGTTACCACTTGGCTCATAGTTAACTAAAATTGTCCGGTCAGCTGAGCTTCAATCTCCATTAAACGATTATATTTAGCTAGCCGCTCACCTCGAGCCAACGAACCACTTTTTATATATTCTGCTCCCACAGCAACAGCTAAGTCAGCAATAAAATCATCGGTGGTCTCACCGCTACGATGAGAAATCATTATTTTATAGCTATTTTCTTGAGCTAGTTTAATACATTCCATAGTCTCAGTGACTGTGCCTACTTGATTTAATTTAATTAAAATAGCATTAGCAACTTTTTTTTCTATCCCCTGACGTAGCCGTTCTACCTGGGTAACAAACAAGTCATCACCAATTAGAAGAAGTTGGCTACCTAATTCATTGGTTAATATCTGCCAATTATCCCAATCATCTTCTGCTAGTCCATCTTCAATAGAAACTAACGGATATTTAAGGGTCCATTCTTTATACTTACTAATCAATTCAGAAGCAGTTAACTGCCACTGATCAAGTTTAAAAATATATCGCTCGCTGGTCTTGTCATAAAGTTCAGAGGAACCAACATCTAACCCCAAACCTACTTGCTCTCCGGGTACATAGCCGGCTATTTTAATAGCTTCAACAATGAAACCCATCACTGCCTCGCTACTAGCCACATTAGGGGCATAACCACCTTCATTTCCCAGGTCAGTATCTAAACCATTGTCCTTTAATAACTTACCCAAAGCCTGAAAAACCTCTGAGCCTAATCTAATTTTTTCAGCAATAGAACTATTTATTAAGGGCATAATCATAAATTCTTGGAAATCAACATTAGTATCAGCATGCTTGCCCCCATTAAAAATATTAAAACTCGGAACTGGCAAACGATAATTATCCGTGGGGAAACCATAACTACTAGCTAAGTAAGCATAAAGTTCCTGACCAGTGGCCAGTGCTCCAGCTCTAGCGCAGGCCATAGATATAGCTAAAATAGCATTAGCTCCCAATTTTTCTTTATTAACTGTACCATCTAATCCCAGCATCAAATGATCAATTTTAGAAAGTTCAGTAATATCTTCCCCTATAATCTTTGGCCCTATAATTTCTAAGACATTGGCTACGGCTTTAAGCACGCCCTTGCCGCCATAACGTTGCGGGTCGCCATCTCTTAGCTCATGAGCCTCATGAATGCCGGTAGAAGCTCCTGACGGCACACTAGCCTTAGCCGTTAAGCCATTATCTAAAATAATCTTAGCCTCGACAGTTGGGTTACCACGCGAATCTAAAATTTCACGAGCTACCACTTGAACAATTTTTGCCATAGTAAAAAATAATAAAAAATTAATAAACAATCTTGTCTAAACCGGGCATCGGCTCGCCGCCCAAAAAAGCCAGCATTGCTCCACCGCCCGTTGAAATCCAATCTACATAATTAGCCATTTTTGTCATTGCCAGGGCCGCCACAGTTTCACCTCCACCCACTATGCCAAAAGCCCGACCTCGCGAATGCCAAGCAATTTCTCTCCCTATAAACAAAGTGCCATGTTGGTAATGGTCTTCCTCAAATTTACCCATTGGCCCATTCCAAACTAGCGTCTTGGCTAACTTAATTACCCGGCTAAATTCTTGAATAGTGGCTGGGCCTATGTCTAAAATAGTATCGTCATCCTCTACTTGATTAACCTGGCGGACCACTGGACGGTCTTGGCTTTTAACAATAACATCCAGGGGCAATATTAATTTATCTCCCAGCTCATTTATAAGCTCACCTGACAGAGAAATACTATCTTTATCTACTAAAGATTGGCCGATGTTATAGCCCTGAGCGGCAAAAAAATTATTAGCTAGCGCCCCGCCTAAAAGAATTTTATGAGCTTTTGCCCCAAGGTTACGTAAAAAATTTACCTTAGTACTAATCTTAGATCCGCCAATAATGACAACAAGCGGCTCACTGGGATTTAAAGCCCGCGATAAATTTACAACTTCTTGCTCTAATAAATAACCAGCAAAACTGGGTAAAAAGTCTTTAATCGCCGCAACTGAAGCCTGCTGCCGATGACTAACCGCAAAAGCATCATTAACATAAAAATCAGCCAAACTAGCTAATTCCTGAGCCAAATGTGGATCATTAGTTAATTCTCCTGGCCAAAAACGTAAATTCTCTAACATAAATAAACGACTAGATGATTTTTCTAGCTGCCGTTTAATGGTGGTAAAGTCTTGGCCTGGGATAAACTCTATTGGTTCAGATAGCAATGCGCTCAAATAAACCGCAATTGATTTTACCGATAATTTCTCTAATGCTCCTGGGATTAATTGACCGTTAATTATTGGCTCACCTAAATGAGTAGCCAAAATAAGCTTAAAACCGCGATCTAGTAATTGCTGAATAGAATGACGAGACATCCTGATTTTGTAATCCTCCCTAATTTGTCCCTCATCTAATGGCACATTAAGATCTAACCGCAAAAAAACTTTACGCCCCTCCCCTTGGGGTAAATTAGCAATTGTGTTTATTGACATATAATCTACTAAAATTGACAATTTAATTGATGATTTTGCCCGGCCCGCTGGATAACTAAACTAACCCGGCTACGCGGCCGATAATGTTGTAAAATTTCATTAAGTGAAACTTCACCATCAAGATTAATCTCATCAATGCTTAATAAAATATCGCCAGCTTTTACTCCGGCCTTATCTGCTGGACTATCCTCAATCACTCTATCAATCAATAAACCATAGTGATTACTTAATGATAGCTGATTTAAATCTATATAATCTACGCCCAAACTAACCCGCTTAAAAGTATTATCGCTCAATAAACTTGTAAAACCTGATTTAATATAATTAACCGGCACAAATTCATCTTCCTTGTTCACTATACCAAACAATTCACCCTTACCCGTAAATAAAGCGGAATGCGGCCAGGTAGCGGAAAATTGCCAGCGCTGTCTTAAACTATCACTATTAATAATTAACGCCTCTTTTTTATTATAATTATTGTTCTCTAGCCAAGCGGCCTGAAATCCGCCCCGGCCGTCTAAATTATAAAATAATTGACCTGGTCGGTTCCAACCATTTTCCCCCAATTTAAGAGGCGTCAAATCATTGGCTCCCTTCAAATGATAAAAAATAAGGCCAGTTAAAGGATCAACAGATTTCTTATCCAGAGAACGTGTTTTATGATCGTTAGATACCGCTATGAGGTCTGACCAATCAGCTAAATCATAAGACGACACCAGCCAACCATCACTAGTAACCACCCAGGCAGTGGCTAACGGCTTGTCTAAATTAAATAATTTTTCTGTCTTACCGCCGATGGTAACTGACACTCCATCTTGAGGTTTAAAAATTTTAACTGAGCTTCCCGATAGTAGCGGCCACAAACTAGCAGCTTCATTATAATCTATAGCTACTATATGCTTCAAATCAGTGAGCTTACTAGTGGTCATCGGCAATCCCCCAATATTTTGCCCGGATAAAGCGGCTGAGGCTAATAAATCAGCTTTTCCTAAAGTAAAAAAATACTTAAACCAAATTAAACTTAAAACTAAATTAACTAAAATGGCCAAAAGCCACCACCAAAAATCAGAAGAAAACTTTTTTTTGTGAATAGCTTTAAATTTCATAAATATATTTTAATTAAAACCATTTAGCAGTTCCCATAACTAAAATAAGACCTAATGCTAAAGCTATCATCTGGTAACGTAACCGTTTCTTAGTGTTTATTTTTAATATGCTGTCACGACTTAACTGACCAAAAACATAATAAGCCAATAGTAATAAATAAGCTAGAACAAAATTAGAACTTGGCAGAAAATAAATTACCATAAATAATTGACCAAGAATTAACCAGGCCGCTGTTATAATGGGCCAATGAGTAATAAAACTAAGTCTGGAAGCATAATAATCGGCAAAAAGAATAAGGCCTGAACCCAAAAGCCATATTAACCACAGCCACCAAATAGACCAACCCAAAAAGGACTGCCAACCATAAAGAATAGCCGCCAATAACCATATAGATAAAGCGTCAATAATATTAACTGTCCGCCACCACTGACCTAGTGCTATCTCTTTTGCCGTGACTTCTTTTAGTGCCTGCCGCCAATACCACCAACCGCTCACTGCCGCTATAATAATAAATAATTGACGCATCAAAGAACTATTTATAATGGATAAAAAACCGCACCAAACTAAAAAATTAAAAGTAGGAATAAACCAAATTATTATTTTATCTAACCAGGTACGGTTGACCAGAATAAGCCAGGCAATTATAAAAACTGCCACAGCTGCCAAAAATGGCCACCAATAAATATAGTTAACCCGCAAGTTAATAATCTCTAAACTAGCCCATAATAATAAACCAATTAATAGAGGAATTCTTTTAGTAGCTGTCTTCATATTGCTCACCTTTTTATATTCAACGCCAGTAAGAGTCACCCGATTCACCACGCGCATACATCTTTGCTACCTCTGGAGTAATCTGACCAGTCATTAACAACTCTTCAATGGCTCGATTAAAAGTAATCATACCATCCCGAGACGATGTTTGAATAATAGATGATATTTGCTCCGGTTTTTGGCTGCGGAGTAAATTAGCAATGGCCGGTGTATTAAACATGATCTCGCGGGCTGCCACTCGCCCGCCAGAAGCGGCTGGCAATAAACGTTGTGAAATAACCGCCCGAAGGCACAAAGATAACTTGGTAGCAATTTGGCTCTGTTGGTGGGCCGGGAACGAGCTGACAATCCTAGACAAAGACTCAGCTGCCGTACCGGTATGTAGAGTAGAAAAAACTAAATGGCCGGTTTCGGCCGCGGTTAAAGCAGCGTCCATAGTTTCATTATCTCGCATCTCGCCAACCATAATTACATTAGGATCTTGACGCAACACATATTTCAGGGCTACCGCAAAATCATTAGCATCAATACCAATTTCTCGCTGTTCAACTAAACAATGGTCATTTTGAAAAACATATTCAATTGGATCCTCAATGGTAATAATCTTCCCTTGTCGTTCCCGATTAATAATCCCTAATAAACTAGCTAGGGTCGTTGACTTACCAGAACCGCAAGGCCCGACCACCAAAACAAAACCATCATTTAAGAAAGCCAAACGTTGTAATTGCTCATTTAAACCAATAGATTCCGGGCTAGGAATAACATCAGAAATGAATCGCGCCGTCAGTCCTAAGACTCCTCGCTGGTAATGTAAATTAATACGAAAATGACCACCACCAATGGTTTTAGAAATATCCAAATCTTTATTACCCTGCAATATTTCAATCAATCGCTGGTCTAACAACCCATAAGCAGCCTCAGTGAGCTGTTGGGAATCAATTATATCACCGTCTAATTTTACTAATTGCCCATCAATCCGTAGATAAGGAACACTACCTCCGACCAAATGGACATCTGAGGCTTTGTTAGCAATGGCTTGCTTAAAATAAAATTGTAAATCCATAGTTAGACAATATTAATCTTAATATTAATAATATTATACCACGAGATACATTAGAAAACTATAACTTAATAAGACAAGCTAAATTTACATCCGCAATATTTCTGACGATAAAGTCCATATTGCCTGGATAATTCAATAGAGTGGCGGTAGCCGTTATTTTCTTGAAAATTGGTCAACACATAATTGGCCTTCACCGCCTTAGCTACTAATTGACCAGCCTGGTTAATCGCTTCTCGGTCTTTATATGGGCTAACAGTTAAGCTGGTGGCAAAATAAGCATAGCCTTCTTGATCTGCCCGAGTGGCAGTTTGCCTTAAACGCCACTCATAGCACAGCTGACACCGACGGCCTTGCTCTGGTTCCTGGCTAAGTGGGCTAGCCATAATTAGCCAATCCTCCACCCCAGAATCATCTATAATAAGGGGCAGATTGTATATGCCGGCCAACTTCTCGACCGCGGCTAATCGTTTTGACCACTCTTCTTGCGGCCAAATATTGGGGTTATAGAAAAAAAGAGTAACTTCATAATCCGACATCAAACATTTAGCTGCCCAGGAGGCACAAGGGGCACAACAAATATGAAGAAGCAGCCGTGGTTTTTGCTTTCGCGCCATAATATTAACTTAAGGAATAAATTGAATTATTTTATGCGAAGCATGCTGTCCCGCTATTATTTTTAACTGATAAATCTTACACCCTAAAACTCCAGCCAGCCACTGTAATAAAAATTTGTTAGCTTCACCGCGCTGAGCTATGGCTGGCACGCCAATCTTCCAAGTCCCATCAGCTAACTGGCCCTTAATCCCTGCCTCAGGACAATTAGTCATTACTTTAATTTTTAGACTAAACGACTGGCCTTGCTTAACCTTTTCTCTATAATATACTAACTCAACCGGTTCATCCATAATATCTTAATTCTTTTTAGCAAAAATTATAGCATTAGGGATGTTCCGACCTGGACCTATCATATATTCATCATTATAGTAAAGGGCGGTAGAATAACCACCATCTAAATTAAGAGCATACTCCATACCTAAGGTCTGCATTATTATGGCTAAGTCTGGCACCGTAGCTTTATTTACTACCACTAAGTAAATTTTATTGTCTTTATATCCAATGGCCGTGCGTATATATTTGCCGGTCATTTGCGATTCATCTACCTCCCAATCAATAAGCCAATTTAGATAATTTTCAATAAGCCTTGGCTTGTTCCCTATAGCTGCTTGTATTTTTACCCCATATTTACTTTCAAATTTAGCCACACTGCCAAAATCTCGGCTATCGGGAAAATAATAAAATTTATTATTTTCATCAAAAACCATTAAAGGACCAGTAGTCCACCATTTAAGCTGCGCCTCATTAATCATTACTCCTAACCGGCTGTTATATACTGGGAAAAAATAATAATTGCGTCTGGCGGCGCCAGTTTCAAAATAAGTACCATTAATGGCCGCAAAACCATTACTATCTAGCACATAATCCATAAGCTCCCGCGCCGGACAAGGACCAGGACAATCACCATCGCTGGCCGTGTCAGTAATAATTTTAAGATTAGGATCAGCTAAATCAATAGTCACTATATCAGCCCGAAAAACACCGGCAGTTGTAGTGACATACCTAATCTGGTAGCTGCTATATTCATCAATGGCTTCATCTAGGCTGGATTTATGAATCCTCGCTAAATTCTTTCTAGTAATCCCTAACCCAAGCTCACGCATAATACGAAAAGCATCATCGGGACGGCCTAAATAATAGCGACGTAAATTGGGAGGATTAACATACCAAGCTTCACCATTGTTTTCAACATCTAGTAAAATACGGCCCGCTACTTTTTGAGTTAATAATAAATTATAAGAAGAAGTCGCGGTACTACTAGCTGACCAATCCACGGCTGCCGTAGAGGAAGGAATTTGCGCTAATTCTTGAGCTGTAATCCCTAACCCAAGCTCACGCATAATACGAAAAGCATCATCGGGCCGACCTAAATAATAGCGACGTAAATTGGGAGGATTGACATACCAAGCTTCACCATGACGCTCTACATCTAAAAGAATTCTCCCAGACAACTGTTGGGCTAAACTAGCCGCCTGACTTATTAAAGGCAGTGATAAACCAATAACAATAATCAATATAGTAAAAAAATATTTATTAGGGCAATATTTTAGTTTCATATTCCTGTTTAGCTTAAAATACGGTATAATTACTTAATAATTTATACCATCTTTTTCCCTATGAGTAAACCTCGCTTTTCCTATCTAGTCCTCTTAATGATTCTCTCCATTATTGGTTTGATGCCACATTTACTGCAGGCCACAAGTCCAGTGGCCGGCAAAATATTGCTAGCTGTGGAAAGTCACGGTGAAGCATGGTATGTGAATCCTGCCGATGAAAAAAGATATTATCTTGGACGTCCCGACGATGCTTTCGCTATCATGCGCCAGTTAGCCATTGGGGTTAGCAACAATGACTTTAATCTATTAGAACAAGGCAAATTACCTCCCGCTAAAGTAAATAAATTACTCGGGCGTATTATTATTAAGCCAGAAGACAAAGGCAAAGCCTATTATTTTGAACCGCAGAAGAAAAAACTATATTATTTAGGCCGGCCAGCAGATGCTTTTGAAGTGATGAAACAAACGGCCGTCGGGGTAACTAATAATTATCTCAGCCGCCTACCAATAGGCTCTCTCACTATTTCACCGACAGTAAATCCAGCCACCACTACTCTTACTGTCTCCCCTATTACTAAAACCTGGCGCTGGTTATGGAACGGTCAGGAATATTCTATTAGTCTTACTTTGTCTACTTCCACATATAAATACTTTGCCCAAAAACCTAAAGTTTTTTTGTACACCGGCAGCTTACCGGCCAATTGGCAGGAACAATATTATGGCCAATTTCTTGCTGACCCTCTTCAGGATAAAATTATTGCCCAAATTGTTGAACAATTACAAAATGAAGCTAAAATTCATAACCTTAAAAATGATCAAATTGCCGACTTAGCGGCGGCCTTTATCCAATCTATTCCCTATGATGAAGTCCGCAGTCAAAGTATTACCGCCAATCCTAATAGTACTAGCCCTAATTATCCTTATGAGACCCTATTTCTTAACCGCGGTGTTTGTGCAGACAAAACTTTACTAGGCTGGTTAATTTTCCGTCAGCTAGGCTATGGAATAAGTATAATGGCCTACCCCACCGCTAATCATATGGCCCTAGGTATAGCCTGCCCCCCGAATAATGCCAACTACTCCAATGGTTATTGTTATCTTGAGACGACTCAATTCTACCATATTGGCCTTATCCCCCAAACAATTAGCGGACAAGCTGAGCTCTCTACCACCTCACTTCCCAGCTTACAACCTCCTAGCGCTCTGGCCAACCCGCAATTCTTGCAAAAAATCCCTGGACAAGTATATAATGGCCTATCTGAGTTAAAACTATTAATTAACTCATTACAAGAACAATATAACCTTAAAGAACAATTAGAGACTGAACTAGAGACAATGTGGCCCGCTATCCAGAGTAAAAACAGGGCTATTCAAGAAAGCGAAGCTCATCTTAATGAACTAAAAAACGCCGGTCAGATAAGAGAATATAATCAAGCAGTACCAGCCCATAACCAGTTAGTCCAAGAATACGAAGCGCTAAGACTACAATACAACCAAAAAATTAGTCAATTCAATCAAGCCGTAGAAGAATACAATAGAATTCTTAACCTGATCCAGCCCGGCCAAAATATTAAATAATAATAAAATCCCATGAAGCAATCCCCCGCCCTTACTCAATCTACATCCGAATTAGAACATATGGAAAATTCTTTAAAACAATTAAACGACAATCGTTTTGAAAATGTAGAGATTGAGGAGCCGGTACAAAAAATTTTAGATAAGTTAACTAAAGCTAATTTTGAGGCCTATATTGTTGGCGGCTGTGTCCGTGACTTAATAATGGGCCGAGAGCCTCATGACTGGGATATTACCACCAACGCCAGGCCGGAAGATGTTCTAGCTTTATTTAAAAAAAGCAAATATGAGAATGACTTTGGCACAGTGCTCGTGCCCTACCGTGATAAAGATAAAACCCAAGTCGTTGAAGTAACCACTTACCGCAGTGAAGCTAATTATGATGACCACCGCCATCCTAGCGAAATAAAATTTGAAGATAAGCTAGAAAAAGACCTAAGCCGCCGCGACTTTACTATTAATGCTATGGCCATGGACAAAGATGGCCAAATTATTGATTACTATGGCGGACAGGAAGATATCCAACAAAAAATTATTCGTGCCGTTGGTGATCCCCTAGAACGCTTTAAAGAAGATGCGCTCCGCCTGATGAGAGCAGTCCGTTTTAGCGCTACTTTAGGATTTACAATTGAACCACAAACCAAAGAGGCTATTAGCAAACTAGCAGAAAGTATTACTTTGGTAGCTAATGAACGAATCCGCGATGAACTCATTAAAATTATTGCTAGTCCTAATCCTTATGAAGGTATGTGCCAGCTTCATGACACTAAACTGCTCCAATATATTTTACCCGAATTAGAGGCTGGCTATGGTATTCCCCAAAACCGCCATCATATTTATACTATTTTTGACCACAGCTTGCTATCTCTTAAATATTGTCCCAGTAAAGACTATCTAGTAAGATTAGCTGCTCTATTTCATGACATTGGCAAACCACAAGCTAGAAAAATTATTAACGGCCAAATAACCTTCTATAACCATGAATATATTAGTGCCAACCTCACTAAAAACATTATGACCCGACTACGGTTCCCCAAGGACGATATTAACCGGGTAACTAACTTGGTGCGCAACCATATGTTTTACTATAATGTTGGCGAGGTAACAGAAGCCTCAGTGCGCCGTCTCATTGCTAAAACGGGCGAACAAAATTTAGCTGATTTAATTGATTTGCGGATTGCTGACCGTCTGGGTTCAGGTACAGCTAAAGCCAAACCATATAAGCTAAGGCACCTAGAGTATATGTTTGACAAGGTCCGCCATGACCCGATTTCAGTGAAAATGCTAAAAATTAACGGCACTGACTTAATGAAAGAATTTAACTTACGACCTGGTCCACAAATTGGGGCTCTCTTAGATGTCCTACTGGCTAACGTAATTAATGATCCTAAACTCAATGAACCCTCTACCCTGCTAGCGATGGCCAAGCCCCTGCTCAACCTAAATCTAGACGAGTTGCGTCAACAAGCCAAAAATATTATTGACGAAGAACGTCAGACAGAAGATAGACGTATTAGACGACAACATCGAGTTTAAACTTGACGAAACATCATTTTATTGATTGAATAAAATTGGGCTTATGGTCTAGTGGTACGACACTGCATTCGCATTGCAGAGACGCGAGTTCGATTCTCGCTAAGTCCACATTAGACGATTTCTTTTTTTCCTCGCCCCTCGCTTGAGCTTCGCCAAAAATTTTTTGCGAGCGGGCGGCAATTAAAATCAATCTGGTTTATTCCAATTTTTTCTTTCCCGAATTTTGTTAATATATCCATATCCATTACTTGCCCATTCTTCTCCGAAAGAAAAAAATCCATAAGGTAAGGAATTTTTGGCCAACGGGTTGTGAACGATGATAAAATTTTCTCCCATTTCTTCCGGCGAACGCGGACTATTCAAG
>ERZ1026800.1171-NODE-1171-length-18032-cov-4.781234_pt1 | contig 18032 bp, 15 predicted proteins | sample MGYA00520873_ERZ1026800 | MGnify/ENA primary metagenome ERZ1026800 (study PRJEB33270, sample SAMEA104284475) | anaerobic digester metagenome | biome: Anaerobic digester microbiome; feature: mesophilic sludge digester; material: Anaerobic digester biomass...
GGCCTTGACCGGCTCCATGAGAGCGGAGTGGAACGGGGCGCTCACCGGGAGGGGCAGGACGCGCTTGGCCCCGGCCTCCTGCCGGAAGTCAACGTTGCGACCAGCCAGCCCGGCAACCAGATCAACTTCCAGTTCAGCCAGTTGTCTCCGACGCTGCCTGTGACCGGTTCGGGGATCGTCTCCACGTCGTGGTGCTGGAGGAACTTCTGCATCGCGAGACGGCACGCACGACCCTTTTGCGGGAACTGGGCGTCGCCCCCACGGCAGCGCACCCGCCCGGCTCGGTCAACGCATCAACCGATCGCGTCCCGGTCTCACAAGGGGTCAGGGATCGACTCGCCGAGTATTACCGTCCCCACCGGCGGCCACTGGAGGAACTGTTGAACCGGGCTTTGCCGTGGGGAGATCCCGTGCCCCGGGACTGATCAGCAACGCACCCGCCAACAACAGCAGGGTCACCGTCAGGTACCCGGATGCACCTCGTACGGCAACGTCGGCCGGAACCCCAAGCGCCACCGTCGCTCCCACCCCCACCGATGCCACCGACCACCACATCAACCTCCAGCCCTGATGCTGCACCGCCAACACGACGGCCCCGGCGGTGGCCAACAGCGCCGCAGCCGACGCGGCCCCAACCAGTGCGGCCAGCGTGGAAGACGTCTGCGACGTGGGGCCAAAAAGAACCGGCAACAGCGGTGGTCCCAGAAGTGCTCCTGCTCCAGCGCTCAGCACGAGCACCGGCGCCGAGGCCCAACCCACCATCGACCTGGCCCGAAGCGCCCGCTCGTTGGGAGCGCCCTCAGACAACCAGTGTGTGAGCCGAAACAGGGCCGCGCCGCCAATCAGCAACGGAACACGCCCAATGGCAATCAGGTTGAACAGCCCCACAACATCGGCGCGCGTCGCTCTGGCCGACGTGGACAGCACCGGCACGGTCTGGGCCACCTGTACGGCCAGCGCAACGGCAACCACCCCGGCGGAGAACGCCGCATCTGTCAGTTCGTTCGCCTGAGGACGCTCCAACAGCTCAACCTCGGGGATCGCAACCTCGGGGATCGCAACCTCGGAGCGCCAGCCTGCTCGTGAGGCCGCCAAGGTGACCATCGTCGGGAGGTAGCCGGACAGGATCGCCAATGCCAGCGCCACCGGCGGCGCGTTCAGCGCAATCAGCACCAACGCCGTCCCCAGCCGAACCCCGCCTTCCATGGCGAGGTTGACGCCCACCCGACCGTACCGTCCCTCCGAGGAGAGCGAGCCCCGCCACCACCCCAACAGCGCGGCCGCCGGCACCAACGCCCCACACACCAGCGGGGGGATCAGCGACCAGGTTGAGAACAGGTGCGATCGAAACGGCCAAGTGGCCATCGACACGACGAGTCCGGCCCCAATCGCCGGAACGAGCAGCGACCGCAGGTGAGTGGATTGGCCCTGGCTCACGGCCCGACGCAACACCGAGTGATGGGTCGGCACCGTCACCGCCGCAGCGGTGAGCGCCCAGACGCTCCAGACCGACGACACCGGAGCGAAGGCCACCCCGAACGAGCGCGACCCGACCAGCAGGAACCCATAGGCGAACAGCCCGTTCAGCGCCGCTCCGGCACCCAACGACACGCCGTCGCCGAATACGCCGCTGCGCAACGTCACACGGGTCATCGAGCACCGATCGGGGTGTCCGAAGCGAAGCGTCGACACGCCACGGATTCAACCGGCCGTTGGTCAGGCGCACCCACGCAGGCCCGATGGCGTCTCTCAGCGGTGACCAGGACCAACCCGAAGGTGGCACCGTGATCGTGTCGGTGACGACCATCGTGGTGGGGTTCGCTGAGATGGTCGACCAATTCGGTTCCTCTGCCACCGATCTTCAACCATCCACCGGGTCTTCCAGCAGCCCGAGCCGGCACGACCCGGACGAAGTTGGGAACGTCGCTGCTCACGCCGGAGCACGGGACATCATCGTCTCGAACATGGTCACCTGTGGGAGTCGGCCGCGGCACCGACGAGTCCGTCGAACGGACGGTTCGAGGAGTGCTCTCGCCGAGGTTACCGTTGGCTGCACAGCCAACACCGAACCGACCACACAGGAGTGTGACGATGAGCAGCGAGAGCTACCACGAACCGTACGAGGAACTCACCGCCGAGACCCGTGACATGCACCGGGCCATCGAGTCGCTGATGGAGGAACTCGAGGCGGTCGACTGGTACAACCAACGGGTCCAGGTGACCACCGACGAGGAGCTTCGGGGCCTCCTCATCCACAACCGGGACGAGGAGAAGGAGCATGCCGCCATGGTGTTGGAGTGGATCCGCCGCCGCGACCCCGTCATGGACGAGCAGTTGAAGAAGTACCTGTTCAGCGATCAGAGTCTCGAGAAGGACTGAACAACATGGCCACCCCCGGTTCGACCGAACCAGTCCGAATTGCCAACTGCTCCGGCTTCTACGGCGACCGCCTGGACGGCGCCCGCGAGATGGTGGATGGCGGTGACATCGACGTGCTCACCGGCGACTGGTTGGCCGAGCTGACGATGTACGTGCTCAGCCGAACCAAGGCTCGGCGCGCCGACGGCGGCTACGCACGCACGTTTGTCGCGCAGATGCATCAGGTGCTCACCACCTGTCTCGACCGGGGCATCAAGGTGGTGTCCAACGCCGGTGGTCTCGACCCGCACGGGTGCGCCGAGGCGGTTCGCGAAGCGGCCCGTGCCGCAGGGCGCGAGGTGTCGGTGGCGGTGGTCGACGGCGACGACCTCATCGATCGCCTGGAGGTGCTGACCGCTGCCGGACACTCGTTGTCCAACATCGACACCGGCGAGCCGCTGGGCGACGTGGTTGACCGGGTGGTCACCGCCAACGCCTACCTGGGCTGCTGGGGCATCGTCGAGGCGCTCGATGCCGGGGCCGACGTGGTGGTCACCGGCCGCGTCACCGACGCAGCGGTGGTGATGGGCCCGGCAGCCTGGCATCACGGCTGGGCACGCGACGACTGGGACGCCCTCGCCGGTGCGGTTGCAGCCGGCCATGTCATCGAGTGTGGAGCCCAGGCCACCGGAGGCAACTACAGCTTCTTCACCGAACTGCCCGGCATGGCCGAGGGGCTCCTTCCCGGGTTTCCCTGGGCCGAGATCGCCGCCGACGGCTCCTCGGTGATCGGCAAGCACGACGGTACCGCCGGCGGGGTCACCGTGGGCACGGTCACCAGCCAGCTGGTGTATGAGATCGGCGGGCCGGTCTATGCCAACCCCGACGTGATGAGCCGCTTCGACACCACGGTGGTGACCCAGGAGGGTCCCGACCGGGTGCGCCTGTCCGGCACGGTCGGCCTGCCCGCGCCCCCGACGGCCAAGGTGGCCATCAACTACCACGGCGGGTACCGCAATTCGATGGCGGTCGGCCTGTGCGGCCTCGACATCGAGGCAAAGGCCGAGTTGGTCACCAACCAGTTGTGGGCCACCGTGCCCGGTGGCCGCGACGCCTTCGACGATACCGAGACACGTCTGGTTCGCACCGACTCCCCCGACGCCACCGGCAACGAGGCGGCCACCGCCTGGCTGCGGGTCACCGTCTGGGACGACGAGGAAAAGCAGGCCGGTCGGTCGTTCTCCGGCGCGGCCACACAGCTGGCGCTGTCGTCGATCCCCGGCTTCTACGCCTCGACCCCACCCGGTTCCGCATCGGCTTTCGGGGTGTATTGGCCCGCGCTGATCCCCGCGTCGCTGGTGAGCCAGCGGGTCACACTGGGCGACCGCACCTGGGAGGTGCCGATGCCCGGCGCGACCTCACCGGAGGTCGGCGTCGCTGGCGACGGACCGGCCTCAGCGTCTCAGCCCGTTTCGGACGCAGGGCCGGCCATGACACAACCCGCATCGGACGGGGCTGCGGCTGGGAGCGACCGATCGCCCCGCATTGCACCGCCCGACCTGGCGTCGCTGATCGGTGCACGATCCGGAGACAAGGGGGGCTCGGCCAATGTCGGTCTGTTCGCCCGGAGTGACGAGGCCTGGGCATGGCTTCGCGAGTGGCTCACCACCGACCGGCTGCGGACGTTGGCACCGGCCGAAACCGACGGCCTGGCGGTACACCGGTACGAGTTCGACAACCTGCTGGCAGTCAACTTCGTCATCGTGGGCCTGCTTGGCCGCGGCGTTGCCCAGAACTCGCGTCAGGACACCCAGGCCAAATCGCTGGGCGAGTTCGTCCGTTCCCGCATCATCCACGAGGCCACGATGGGGCAGGAACAGAGCTGAGCGACACTCCCGGCCGGCCTTTACCGGGCCGTCAGCCTTCGAAGCGATACTCGGAGTAGAAGCGGGCATCCACCCGTGCCAAATCGATGAGTTCACCAACCGACTCGAACAGTCGGGCCTGATTGGCGGCCAGGAGTTCAGGGTCGCCCTGAGCGTCGTAGAACACGGCGGGGTCGGTCATCGCCTCGACCGGGAAACTCTCCTCGACGATCGCCCACCAGTCGGGCGCCCCGTCGGTCAGCGCCCGCACCACCTCATTGCGGACGTAGGCGATCGTGTGCTGACACTCGATTGCCACATCGCAGAAGGCACCCTGCCACCGGGCGATGAACTCATCGTGGCTCAGGTCGGGGCGCGCTGCGATACAGGTGATCTGGCTGGCACCGACACTGCGGTCGCCGGGAGCGGCCACCGCTTGGGGCACGATCGGGCGCGATTCGCACACCAGGTAGCCGTGCATCGCGTCGAACACACCCGTCAGCAGCGCCTCGGCCCAGGCCCGTTCGGCGGACACCTCCAGCCAGAACGACACCACCGCATCCTTCGGGGTGCCCTCCGACGAGAACGAGAACACTCCATCACCGCCGACCGCTGCATCCGCCACGGCCACCTGCACGGACCCCGCTCCCCCCGCCTGCAATGCCGGAACCACCTCGCTCAGCAGTCGGTCTCGAAGCACGTCCCCGGCCATGCCCGCTGAGGCCCGCCCCAAGCCCTCTGAGGCCCACCCCAAGTACACCAGCTTCTCCACGACGACCCCTCCCGTTCAGACACCAACCACACCGGGGTTGGCCTCCCGGTGCCTGTTCATCTTGTCGCAACAGAAGGGACCTTGCCGGTTTCCCAACCAGACGGCGTGCGAGCGCCCAGGGTCGTGGCCACCGTCAACGCGACCCCGAAACCAGGACAAATGATGCAATGACGCGCACCGGCCATCGAAATGGGGTTAGAGTGTCGCTGGGAGTCGAACAGACACCCACCAACGGTCGGGATCGTTGGCGAGAGTGCAGTACGTAAGGGCGACAACGTTGTCGCCGATGCGAGTTGCAGTGAGGGGGCGTTCCCACGCCTCTGGGAGTAAACGCAAAATATGATGCCGCTACTCCCCCGGGTTGGACTTCCGTCCGCTCCGGTCACCTCTGTCAACACCTCTGACCGGCATCGAGTGGGCACCAGTCCGTCTCGATCAATCGGTCGCGTCGATGCCGGGTTCGCCCGGCGCTCGGTCGCGTCCATCATCCAATACCCGTCCGCATAGCGGTCGGTTCAACGCCAAAGAAAGGCAACCGAATGCCACAGGGCACCGTCAAGTTCTTCAACGCCGACAAGGGATATGGCTTCATCTCCCGTGAAGACGGCGAGGACGTCTTCGTTCACTACTCCAACATCGACGTCGCGGGCTACAAGTCCCTCGAGGAGGGTCAGGTCGTCGATTTCGAGATCGGCCCCGGCCGCAAGGGCCCCGAGGCCCTGAACGTTCGGCCCGTCTGAGCCGATCCTGAACCCGTCGCTGCACTGAGCCCCTTGCGGGCCGGCGCAGCGCACGAACCTCCTCGAATCCCCGGTCGCCCAGGTGGCCGGGGATTCGTCGCGTCCACGCCCGAATCTCGCCCGGGCGCCGACCCCGGACCCACGTTTGTTGGTCGTGCCGCTCAGCGAGCGGGTGAGGAGCGTGGGCTGAACAGGTAGTGCGATACCCAGAACTCCGATCCACCCCGATAGGCGAACAGTTCCTCGCAGGCCAGATGGAAAAGCCACCAGCGCCAGTACCAGCGCTCGGCATGCTCGCCGTAGGCGTCGGGCGATGAGAACAACGCAACGATCTCGTCCTGCCGTTCCTCGTGGGTCTCGCGCCATGCGGCCAGGGTCTTCGCGTAGTGCGTGCCGTCCAGGCGCCAATGGTCCTCGACCACCAGATCGCGCTGTTCGTGCAGCAGCAGGTCGTCGGCGGGCATCACCCCACCCGAGAAGAAGTACCGACCCATCCAATCTCGCTCCGAGGTGGTCTCGAAGGCCCATGATCCGCTGCGATTGGTGAAGATGTGCACGAACGCCAGGCCGTCAGGCTTCAGCCATTGGGCGACCTTGGCCATCAGCGCCCGATGATTGTTCACGTGCTCGAACATCTCCACCGAGACGACACGATCAAAGTGGCCTTCGGGCTCGAAGTCGGCAACGTCTGCCGTGAACACGACCACGTTGCTCAGTCCCCTCCGCTCTGCCTCGGAGGTGATGTGCCGCCGCTGGGTGGCCGAGTTGGACACCGCCACAATCTCCGAGGCCGGATAGCGATCGGCCATCCACAGGGTGAGCGATCCCCACCCGCATCCCAGCTCGAGCACCCGCTGGCCGTCGGCGAGACGGGCCCGGTCACAGGAAAGCTCCAGCATTGCCTCCTCGGCCTGTCCCAGTGTTGTGATGCCCACCGGCCAGTACGCGGAGGAGTATTTGAGGCGAGGCCCCAGCACCGCCTGGAAGTACTCGGTGGGAACCTCGTAGTGCTGCTCGTTGGCCTCGACCGTATGCGTGGTGATCGGGCCTGACGCCCGCTCGGCCATCAGCGCACGCTGGCGTTGCGAGAAGTCCTCGACCGTGCCGGAGTTCAGTTGGGAGACCCGGCGGGCGATACGAGCTCGGATCCCCAGCCGCACCGCCCGCTTGGGGAGGCGTCCCGATTCGGCGCGGTCGATCAGCGTGTTCATCATGTACTGCATCCGACGCCGCGTGCGCTGTTGGATGGGTTGCTGCCAGAACTCATCGTCGGATGCGGGTGACCGCGCTCAGCTGGTCGGGCCGGGCAGCGCAGCAAACCCGGCATGCACCAGCTGTGCCAGATCGAGCCGGTCTGGATCGACCAACCACCGATCGGTCGCCGTGCGCACCACGGCCATGCCAACCGCTGCGTACAACGCCGGGCGGAGGTCATCGGTGGGATCAACGCCGAGACGGTGCGCGAGGGCATCGGTGAGCATCGCCTGAAAGGCCGGCGAAATCGTCACCTGCTGGTAGCGGCCCACGTTGGGCGACGTCGCCACCAGGCGGGCCCGCTGGATGCGCACGGCGCGCTGGCGCTTGTAGTACCCGGCCAGGCTGATCAGGGCCTCGTGCATGGCCGCCATCGGCGGCTCGTCCACAGGACGCTCCCGCATTCGCCGGGCCAACTCGTCGAACTCGTCCCGCCAGGCACCGAAGAGCACCGCCTCCTTCGAATCGAAGTAGCGAAAAAAGGTGCGCTGGGACACCTCGGCGGCAGCAGCGATGTCGTCAACCGTGGTGGCGTCATAGCCATGGTCGGCAAAGAGTTCCCAGGCCGCCTCGGTGATGGCCAGATGGGTGGCCTGCTTTTTGCGCTCCCGCTTGGAGGTTGCGGATTCGGCCATGGTTCGATGGTAGGCCGGCGAACTTCCCCGCCGGGATTCGGTACGACCTGACCGCTTGGCGGACTACTCGAAGGCTGCACCCATCTCGCGTAGCACCTCGATCAGCGAGTTGGGAGAGTCCGCCGGTGCCTCCCCTGGCTGCACGTCGACGCCGTGGATCGTACCGGTGAACGGGTAGGCGCCGTGGGCCTGGTAGAGGTCCCAGTGGACCGGCGAACGGCGGTCGAGGCCGACGTCGATACCTTCAAATGGAGCCATGGGGAAGAGGCAGGTCCAGCCGTCGGCGGCGCCCACCTTGGTGCCGTCGACGCTCAACGTCACGTTCCAGACATTGCCCCCCGGCGCCACGAAGTCGGCGACGATCGCGTGCTCGCCGCCGTCGGGACGGGGCGCATCGATGGTCTCCAGCAGTCCCCGGCCGCTGTTATAGGTCAGGTGAACACCGGCGGCATCCAGCCACATCGAGTAGCCGCCGCCCTGGTCGCCGTGCGCCATGACGATGCCCTCATCCGACGGGTTGATCGATATTCGGGCGGTCACGCTGAAACTGCGGATCATCACCAGTTGCAGCGAACGCCACCGCTCCAGCGTCGGTGTGCCGGGCGTGAGGGTGACCGGCCGCTCGTACACCTCGTTCCACGGCGGACGTTGCAGGTACTTCAGCCCGCTGCCCTCATCGAGCGGGTACACCTGGTTGGCCCAGGCCGCCTGGTCCCATGCCTGGGAGAGTTCGGCGACGAGGTCGGGGTGGGCACCGGCCAGATTCCGGGTCTCGGTGGGGTCGCTCGTCAAGTCGTACAGCTCCCACTCCTCGTCGGAGAACCGGGTGAGCGGGTAGTGCAGGCTGACCACCTCCCAGCCGTCGCGGTAGTAGCCCCGATGGCCGAGCATCTCGTAGTACTGCTCGGTGCGCGCTGACGAGGCCGCCGGATTTGCAAGAACGGGGGCGAAGCTGATGCCCTGCATCGCCTTGAGTGCCTTGCCGTTGCGTTCCGATGGCGCCGCCACCCCCGTCAGTTCCAGCAGCGTCGGGAGGACATCGACGACGTGCACGTACTGGTCCCGCCAGGTTCCGGCGGCGCCATCGTCCGTCGATTCGGCCACGCCGGGCCCAGCCAGGATCATCGGTACCTGGTGCCCGCCTGCGTGGGTGTTGATCTTGTAGAGACGAAACGGCGTGTTGCCGCACGCCGCCCAACCGCGCGGATAGTGCGGCATCGTGGTGGGGCCGCCGATGTCGTCGATACGGGCCAGGTCGGCTGTGGTGTCGGTGGCTCCCAGCAGGTGCACGTAGTAGGCGGTGGTGCCCTCGGCCTCGCCCTCTCGGGAGGCGCCGTTGTCGGAGGTGAACATGATGATGGTGTTGTCCAACTCGCCCATCCGTTCCAGCGCCGAACGCAACCTGCCGAAGCTCTCGTCGACCGAGGTGACCATGGCGGCATACACCTCCATGTACCGGGCGAACAGCCGCTGCTCGTCCGAACTCAACGAGTCCCATGGCGCCACTTCCTGGCCCGGCTCCGCGTTTCGGGGCGGCAGGGTGATCGACTCATCGACCAGGCCCATCGCCTTCATCCGGGCGAAGCGCTCCTCCCGGAGGTCATCCCAACCCGCGTCGTAGCGGCCTCGCTGCGCCTCGATATCGGCAGGCTTGGCGTGCAGCGGCGCATGCACCGAACCGTGACTGAAGTAGAGAAAAAAGGGCTTGGCGGGATTGGAGGCCTTGGCGCCCTGCAACATCTCGACGGCCCGGTCGGTCAGGTCGTCGGTGAGGTAGTAGCCCTCCGGGTAGGTGTCGACGGTGACCGGCGAGTTGCCATCGATGAGTCGGTGCGGGTGGTGCAGGTTGGTGAACCCGTCCAAGAAGCCGTAGAACCGGTCGAAACCACGCTGGACGGGCCAGGAGTCGAACGGTCCGGCGTCCGAGCAGTGACTGTCCTTGGTCAGATGCCACTTGCCCACCATGGCGGTGAAGTAGCCGGCATCGGAGAAGATTTCGGCCGCGGACGCCACGTCGTCGGCCAATTCCATGGCATATCCCGGGAACCCGGCATCGGAGTGGGCAACGTGGCCCACCCCGGCCAGGTGCGAATTGACGCCCGTCAGCAGCGCGGCCCGGGTTGGCGAGCACATCGGAGTGGCGTGATAGTTGGAGAAACGCAGGGCTCCAGCGGCCAACTCGTCCAGATTCGGGGTGGCGATCTCGGACCCGTAACAGCCCAGGTCGGAGTAGCCGAGGTCATCGGCCATGATCACGATCACGTTGGGGGCGCCTTTGGGCGCCGCCGCCTCGGGCGGCCACCACGCGTCAGACCCGGCAACGGTGCGGCCGATTCTGCCCTCAAAATTCTGGTAGGCGCCGGTGGATGCGGTGTGGCTCATGTGGTTTCCTCCCTCAGGGTCGACCGACGCCACGTGGCAACGCCGACGACCTCGTGAAGTCTGTCGCACCACGGCCGCCCTCGCGAGTTGGCCCTCACGCCGTAACCTTCGCCGGCACGTCGCCCGACAACCTGTTCCGGCGTCAGCGTCACTCCGCCACACGCTTGCCCTCCTTTGCCCGCTCACCCGACAGGCTCGCCTCGATGATCCAACTTCCCCCCCGAGTCACCGTGGTGCTCGGTTCCGGCGGCGCCGGCGGATGGATGTTTCACCTGGGTGTCCTCCGAGCGCTCCAGAGCGAGGCCGACTTCCTCCTTTCCGACGCAAGCCGCGTGATCGCCACGTCCGCAGGCGCCGGCGTGGCGGCACCGGTGCTGATGGGCACGTCGCCGGCCGATACCGAGGCCGCGCTGATGACGCCCCCCTCGGGGGATGAGCGCGAGGCCTTCTCCGAGGCACGCGACGCCAACCGCGACCGTGGGCTCGAGCGTTTTGTGCCGGCAGCACCGAACTTGGCCTCCCGGGTGCTTTCCAACCCGATCCTGGCAGGTTCCGGCTTGTTGCCCGCCGGCATCATCCCCACCACCGGGCTGGCGCGCGCCGACTCGGTTCGTGACACCGACCGCTGGCCACCGTCGCTGTGGATCACCGCCACCCGTCTGAGCGACGGGCAACCGTGTGTCTTCGGACCGGGCCGGTTGGATGCCCCACTCCAGCTTGCGGTGCAGGCAAGCCAGGCCATCCCTGGTGCGTTCGCCCCCGTGGAGATCAACGGTGAACGCTACGTCGATGGCGGCCTGGTGTCGCCCAACCACGCGAAACTGGCGCTGGAGGACCCCTGCGACCTGGTGATCCTGGTGAGCGTGCAGAGCCGTCCGGGGCTGCGCGCCACCCGGGTGCAGGCCCGACGGCGGCTGGGCTCGGAGTTGGCGGCGCTGTCCGATGCGGGCCTCCCCACCGTCCTGGTCGAGGTGGATGATGCCACCAACGCCTGGTTTCGTGGCTTTCCCCGCAGCAGCAGCGACAATGGACCGGTGATCCAGCAGCACGCGGCCGGACTCACCCGGCAGGCATTGCGCCGCTGGGCCGAGTCTGGTTCCGGCCCGGCCTAAGCGGCACGGACGGGGCTGTCACCGGGGGTCGGTACGGTCGGTACATGGCCGTCCCGACAGCATCGACACCCCCGCCTTCCCCCGGCGACACCCGCGCCCCGTCGGTGGTTGAGCCTCCACGACCCAGCCGGGCCGAGGTCGCCGAGGAACTCACCGCCCACGTCAGGGCGCTGGCGGGGCCAAACGCACTCCCCCGGCCCGAACAGATCGACGCGGTCACCGCGGTGGTCGCCGACCGGCAGCGCACCCTTCTGGTGGCCCGCACCGGCTTTGGCAAGTCGGCGGTGTACTTCTCGGCCACCGCGATGCTGCGCGCACGCGGCTGGGGCCCCACCGTGGTGATCTCACCGTTGCTGGCGCTGATGCGCGACCAGGTGGCCGCCGCCGAACGTCTCGGGCTCACCGCTGTCACCATCAATTCGTCCAATGTCGATGCCTGGGACGACCTGGAGGCACGCTTGACCTCCGACGAGGTGGACCTGTTGCTGATCGCACCGGAGCGCCTGGCCAACCCGGGCTTCCGGCGGCGGGTGTTCGACTCATTGCGATCCAGGGCGTTCACCCTGGTGTGCGACGAGGCGCACTGCATCTCCGACTGGGGCCACGACTTCCGACCGGACTACCGGCGTTTGCGCCGCTTGCTGGCCGAGGTGCCGCCATGGACGCCGGTGCTTGCCACAACCGCCACCGCCAACGCGCGGGTCACCGAGGACGTGGCCGCCCAGTTGGGCGACGACACCCTGGTGCTTCGCACCTCTCTGGACCGCGGGTCGCTGCGGTTGTCGGTGGTCGATCTGCCCGACGACGCCCATCGCCTGGCGTGGCTGAGCGAGCGCTTCGACGAGCTGCCGGGCTCGGGAATCGTCTACTGCCTCACGGTCGATCAGGCGGAGACCACGGCCCGCTGGCTGCGCGATGAGGGCCACGATGCCGCCGCCTACACCGGTTCGGTCGAGCCCGACGATCGGCTCCGCTTGGAGGAGGCACTCCGGGCAAACAAACTCAAGGCGCTGGTGGCAACCTCAGCGCTGGGAATGGGGTTCGACAAGGGCGACCTGGCCTTCTGTGTTCACCTGGGACTCCCGCCGTCACCGGTGGCCTACTACCAGCAGATCGGACGCGCCGGCCGCTCGTTGGACACCGCCGAGGTGATCGCGTTGCCTCGCCCAACCGAGGACGCTGCGATCTGGCGCTGGTTCGAGTCGGTCTCGCTCCCCTCCGAGGAGCTCTGCCGCAGCACCCTCGATCAGCTCGATCTCGTCGAGCCGACATCGATCGCCATCCTCGAACACACCGTCAACCTGGGCCGCAACCGGCTCGGCACCCTGATGAACATCCTCGAGGTGGACGGGGCCGTCGAACGGGTGGGCGGTGGCTGGATTCGAACCAGGTCGGACTGGGCCTACAACCACGCACTGGCCACCAACCTGCGCGAGCTGCGGCGGGCCGAGTCCGAGCAGATGCGGACGTGGGCCGAGCTGGACGGTTGTCGTCTGCGCTACCTCCGTGAAGCCCTCGACGACGCCGAAGCCGGCGACTGTGGACGCTGCGACCGATGTACCGACAGCACCTGGCAGTCCGACCCCGACCCCGAGGGGGTCGCCCGGGCACAGCAACTGCTGCGTGGTGGCGACGTGATCGTGCCGCCGCGCAAGCAGTGGCCCAGCGGGTTGGGCGAACCGAAGGGGCGGATCGCCGCTGATCGGCAACCTCGTCCGGGTCGGGCGCTCGCTCGTCTGGGCGATGGCGGGTGGGGTCCGGTCATCGAGCGCCTCGTCTCCCGGGCCGACGCCGGCACCGAGCCGACCGTCGAGCTGAACGACGACCTGCTGTGGGCCATCGCCGGCATCCTCAAACGCTGGGACTGGCAGGCGCGGCCTACGTGGATCTGTCCGATGCCATCACGGCGCCGCCGCGCCGTCATCGACGCTGTGGCGGATGGATTGGGCGAACTCGGCAGGCTGCCGGTGCACCGGGCACTCACCGCCGGTTCGGGGCCGCGCGCATCCCCCGATGCCTTCCAGGCCGATCAGGCCAACTCGGCTCACCAGGTGGTGAACGTCTGGCACCGGCTCGTCGTCGACCCCGCCGCCCTGCCCGAGGCCGGGGTCCTGGCCGGGCCGGTGCTGCTCATCGACGACGAAATCGCAAGCCGCTGGACCGTCACGGTGGCCGCCTGGCGGCTCACGGAGGCCGGCAGCGGGCCGGTGCTGCCGCTGGCGCTTCGCTCCCGATGAGCGCCGCCCGCGCCGACCGGGCAACGGAGACGCGCCCCGACCCACGTCGTCGCAACGCCGTGCACGTAGATCGATGAATGCTGCTTAGCCGTCGCGTTCGGCCTCGGCGAGAGCCGCCACCACGTCCATGGCGATGCCGGTCTCGCGTTCGGACACCTCCCACAGCGTGTCGATGGCCGCGTCGCTGCCTGGCAGGAGCAGCAGCGGACGCCTCACGGCGGGGCCGTTGGAGGTAAAGAGCGGCCCGTAGAGTTCCCCGCCGGAGGCACCAGGGTCGGTGGCGGCCCGCAGCTGCGGACGAACACCCACCACCGTCGACATGCCGGCCAGGGCAGTGAAGGGGGCGCCGATCATGCCCACCAGACCGCCGCCACCCTCGGTGGCCGTGTGGGATTGGAGGTTGGTGTTGGACAATCCCGGGTGGGCCAGCAGGCTGGAAGCAGTCGTCCCAGCAGCTTCGAAGCTTCGCTGGAGGCCCAGACCGAAGTGGTAGTTGGCCAGCTTTGACTGCCCATAGGCCTTCCACGGCGCGTAATTGCCCCGCAGGTGCGGGTTGTCCGGGTCGACGGGACGGCCTTGAAGGCGGGCGACGCTGGTGACGGTCACCACCCGGGCATCGACCGCTCGCAACAATGGCACCAGGAGGTGCGACGTCAACGCCCAGTGGCCCAGATGGTTGACGCCGAACTGCATCTCGAACCCGTCTGTGGTCACCCGTTCTGGCAGCGCCATGAGCCCGGCATTGTTCACCAGCAGGTCGATACTGCGATGCGAGCCGACGATTTCATCGGTCGCCGTGCGCACCGACGCCAGGTCACCAAGGTCCAGTTCGACGACCTCCAGCGACGCTGCCGGGTGAGTGCCGAGGATCTCCGCCCTGGCCACTGCCGCCTTGGCCTGGTTCCGCGCCGCCATCACCACGTGCGCGCCGGCGCCGGCCAGCGCCTTGGCGGTCTCCAGTCCCAGGCCGCCGTTTGCACCGGTGACAACGGCGGTGCGGCCGGAAAGATCACCAATATCGCTCTGCGTCCAGCTCACGACTGATCACGCTTGTAGATCGAGCGCTTCGGCGAGGCGAAGAACCCCTCGAGCAGCGGGCGAAACTCTTCGAGCGCAAGGCTGGGGTAGTCCGGATCGAATGCCGGCTGATCGAAGTCGGCGCAGAACTCTGCGCACAGGTCGTAATGCGGGTGCCCCTCAAACCGATCGCGCATGTTGGGGTCCAGTCCGAGGTACTCAAAGAAGTAGTACCCCTGGAAGATCCCGTGCTGTTGCACCATCCAGTGCAGGTCATCGTCGACAAAGGGCCACACGATTGCAGCGCCGATGTCTGGATGGTTGAAACTGCCGAGCGTGTCGCCGATGTCGTGCAACAGCGCGCAGGCCACGTAGGAGTCGCTGCGGTTTGCCCGCACCGCACGGGTGGCGGTCTGGAGCGAGTGGCTCAGGCGGTCGACGGTGAAGCCCCCGTAGTCACCCGACAACACGCCAAGGTGGGACATCACCCGGTCGGTCAGGCCAGGGTAGAACTCCAGCTGAGCTTCGACGATGCGGTTCCAGTCGGCCTGGGTGCCCTCGGTCATGGCGGTGAATCCCGCCCTGAGCGCGCCGCCAGAGGCGTCGGCGCCGGGTTGGCGCGGCGCGATGGCTGTCGGGTCGATGCCGGATTCAAACGTGCTCATCCCGCCAGTCTGGCGCAACCGGGCTGAGCGTCAGGGCCATGCAACCGCTGATTGCCAGCTTCCCAGCAGTCTCGCACCTTCCGCTGCGAACGCCCGCCGCGTTCGCTATCCTCCGGCCAACCAATCCGCCCCCGGCCACAGGCCGTTCGAGATCACTCAGGAGAACACCACCATGGTGAACACACCCCAGGTCGGTGCCGACCCGCGCAGCCGCACAGGAGGTTGGTGGATTCCCGTCGTTGGCGGGGTGATCGCCGTGGTGTTCGGTTTCCTCGTCCTGTCGTTCAATTACACGACGTTGTGGGCGGTCACGATTGCCGCAGGCGTTGGGTTCATCCTCACCGGCGTCGCCGACCTGAGCGCCGCAATTGACGCCAAGGGTGCCCAGCGGTGGGTGGGGCTGGTGCTTGGAGTGCTGGCCATCGGTGCGGGCATCGTCGCCTTTGCATGGCCCGCCGCCACCTTCGTGGTGCTCGCCAAGCTGGTGGCCTGGCTGCTGTTGTTCCGGGGCGTGTTCGGCATCATCGGCGCCTTCGAGTCTCGCCACGCCGGGATCGAACTGTGGTGGATCTCGCTGGTGCTGGCCACCCTGGAGATCGGTGTGGCGATCTGGGCGGTTCGCTACCCGGGCCGGTCGGTGGTGCTGCTGGTGCTGTGGATCGGCATTGCGGCAATCTCGCGGGGCATCGCCCTGCTGGCCATCGGCTTCACCATTCGAAGCGTGGGCAAGGCGCTTCCAGCAGCCTGAGGATCAGGAGCGCCACAGTCAGCGGCCTGGTTCAACCACCAGCCGCCGAAGGAGCAACAGCCACATCCCGGCGAGCAGCCAACCTGCCGCCACGTCACCGGGATGGTGGGCGCCAAGTGCCACCCGGCTGCTGCCAACCAGCACCGCCAGGGTCGCAGCACCGGCGATCACCGGGCCGGGACTCCAGGAACGAACCCGTGCTGCGGGCCTGCCCGCGCTGTGCGCGGGTCGGGCGAGAAGCCACATCGTCGACACCCAGACGATCATCGAGTTCATCGCGTGCCCGGACGGAAAGCTGGTACCGCGCGCCGTCACCAACGAGTCGAGATCGGGACGGGCCCTGGCCACCGTCAGCTTCAACGCCGTCTCGACGACCGCACCGAGCACCCCGCACAGCAGCAAGGTTCGGGCCCCGTTGAGGTCGCCTCGACGCCACAGCAGGCCTGCGCCGATGGCGACCACCAACGCCAGCAGCACCGGCGCACCCAGGTTGGTCACCACCAGCGCGGTTTCCCGCACGATCCTGTGCCTGCCCACCCAACCGACCACCGCCGTGGTCAACCGCTCGTCGATGCGGTCCACAGGCCCCCACCTCACCGGCAGGCTCAGTGCCAGGCCGGTCAGGTACACCACCGCCATGGCCAGACCCCATCGGCCTGGCGCCCCACCCACACCGCCGGTACCAACCCCTTGATCCGGCCCGTCCCTCCGGCGAGTCTCCGGCCGGTCAGTTGGTCGGGGCATGAACCAGCAGAGATCGAGGATTCTTCGCCACCACGAACTCGGCCGGTCCGTCGAACGCCTCGCCATCGGTCGCCAACATGGCGCTGGATCCGTCGGTACAGATCTCCAGGTGGTCGACCAGGCGCCGCTCGTACACCCGGCTGCGGGCCAGTGTGCCGGTGAGCAACGACATCATCAAACGTCCACGCGCCGCCGGGTGCGAGCCATCGACCAGGCGCACATCCAGACGCCGATCATCCAGACGGGACCGGGTGGCCGGTGCAAAGCCGGCGGGATCGTACGCGCAGTTGCCGATGAAGATCATCCACACATCCCGTCGCTCACCGTTGAGGGTGATCCTCGTCGGGGTGGCGGTCCGCAACACCTTGATCAAGGCCACCAACATCGCCGGCCACTTCCCGATGCGGTCCTCCAGGCGCTCCCGTGCCATGACCAACTCCGGGTAGCTGCCCAGGCTGGCCGTGTTGAGGAACGCACGATCGGCAATCGAGGCGGTGTCAACCTCGATCACCGTGCCGTCCGTGACCGCTGCGATGGCGTCAGCCACCGTGTCGAGGCCCAGGTCTCGGGCGAAGTGGTTCAGCGTGCCTCCCGGAAACACCGCCAAGGGAATTTCGTGTTTCATCGCCACTGAGGCGGCGGCGTTGATACTGCCGTCTCCCCCAAGGATGCCCAACGCCGCCGCCGATTCAGCCGCCTCGCCCAACACCTCCAGCAGGTCATCGTCGCCACCCAAAGCAACCACTCGGGCCGCGGGGAGACCCTGACGGATCTCTTCAAGCGGGCCGTCAGACCCGTCGGGTCCGGCGCTCGGATTGGCCACCAGGGTCAAGCCGGCTCCGTCGGCGTCGACCGCGCCGCGGATGGCGCTCTCGATCCAATCCATAGGATAGGTATTCTCGGCCTCGCGCAGGGTTTCAGCAATCATCGGGGTGAGCGGACCGATGTTCTGCTCATACAGGCGGAAAATGTTCGGCCGCTCGGCGTCCAGGCGGATTTCAGGGTGGGTTACTTCCGCCGGCGACCACGCGCCCTCCTGCAGGGCAGCGACGGCCGCCCTGCCGCGCGGCGAGTTGAGGAAGTAAAGCGTCTGACTCTCTTCGCCCGCCGGAGGCGCGACCTTCAACAGCGTGCCGCGGATGACCGCCCGCTCTAGTGCGTCGCTCACCGCAGCCAGCGCGGCTTCATCGTTTGCTCCCATGCCCGACATGAAAATCTCATCCGCGGATAAGTCTTCGAGGGTCAGGTAGCGGAATTCACCCTCCAACCGGTCGAGGAACCAAAAGGCGTATAGGCTTAGTTTCAACTCGCCCAGGTGATCGATCTTGGGCAGCAACTCGGCAAAAAAGGGAGCAGGGATCGGGGTGAGGTGCACCTTGCCAGCCGGGAATCCACTGAATGGCATGCTGCCCCTCCTCACCTGCGCGGGGCAGTGGCGGCATTGTCGAAGCGCGCCAGGTTATTCAAGAAGACCAGCTCGATGCCAGGATGGGTCGGCCCGTT
>ERZ1026800.1179-NODE-1179-length-17881-cov-3.881210_pt1 | contig 17881 bp, 16 predicted proteins | sample MGYA00520873_ERZ1026800 | MGnify/ENA primary metagenome ERZ1026800 (study PRJEB33270, sample SAMEA104284475) | anaerobic digester metagenome | biome: Anaerobic digester microbiome; feature: mesophilic sludge digester; material: Anaerobic digester biomass...
TCTTCAATTTCGGACTGGGATTCGAATTCTCCGCGACAGAGCAAAAGCAATGGTATCAATACACCGGAGTCAAGATGAGTGTAATGTTCCCGATGCCCAAGCCATTGTATGACAGAACTTCAAGGAAGTATGCAACTTACAATATGCGTGTCCCCGATCAGTTCAGAATTGACATGTTCGAGGAGGAACTCGAAGAAAAGTGGCTGTCGGGGAAGGAGGAATTCCCCTCGGTAATCACTATGATCATTCCCAACGACCATGGATCGTCTGAGAGGATTGATGACGGATATCCTTTCAGGGAATCATTTATGGCCGACAATGACCTTGCCCTCGGCCGGGTGGTGGAGAAATTGAGTCATACAAAATGGTGGCCTGAAATGCTTATAATTGTAACTGAAGACGATGCCCAGGACGGCCGGGATCATATCGATGCCCATCGCTCGCTTCTGATGATGATCAGCCCATGGGTAAAAAGGAACTATGTATCCCATTCACATGCCAATTACGGGGCTATACTGAAAACGATTTACAACATCTGTGATATTCCTGCACTGAATCAGTTCGATGCAACGGCAACACTTCTGCAGGATTTCTTTACAGACAAACCTGATTTCACTCCCTACGAAGGTGTAATGGTTGACAACAGGATCTTTGATCCTCAAAAGGCGCTTGATCCCTACGACCGTGATTTCAGATGGGAATTGCTTGGAGAGTCACCGGAGATTGACAACGAGGATGATTTCAGAGCCAGCCACCAGGAACAGGTGCTTATTGATAACGAGTAACAGCCAGGTATTTTATTTATCTGCTTAAATTGATCTGGATTTTGGAGGAAAAGTAAGTGAGTCAAAACTGCCTCCAGAATATCTGTCTGACATCCATATGATTATTAAAAGACAGAATTAAGAGCTAATGATTTTCAGCTAAACTTGATTAAGTTTGCAGCAGAAAACAAATAAAAACATACATAGAAATGGATCTATTCAAACCCCTTGATATTTCAAATGAAGAGCCGAAGACAGAAGCTTCAGGGACGGAAAAGGTAAAATGTCTCATAGTTGGTTCCGGTCCTGCCGGTTACACTGCTGCCATATATGCAGCCAGGGCAAATCTGAGTCCTGTTTTGTATACAGGTCTGCAGATGGGAGGCCAGCTTACCACCACCACTGAGGTTGACAATTACCCGGGATTTCCGGAAGGGGTTAGCGGACCTGATCTGATGGAGCATTTCCGTAAGCAGGCTTCCCGTTTCGGGACCGACATACGCTTTGGCATAGCGGTGAAGGCAGATTTTTCCGGCCCGGTTCACAGGCTTACTTTTGATGATGGAAAGGAAGTTGCAGCTGATACGGTTATAATAGCCACCGGCGCTACGGCAAGATACCTTGGTATTGATGCCGAAACCCGTTATGCCGGAATGGGTGTGTCGGCATGTGCCACCTGCGACGGATTCTTTTACAGGGGAAAGGATGTGGCAGTTGTAGGAGGCGGCGACACGGCAGCCGAAGAAGCAACGTATCTTGCCGGACTTTGCAACAAGGTTTACATGGTTGTCCGCCGGAATGTGCTGAGAGCCTCAAAAGCCATGCAGGAAAGAGTGCTTAAAACCTCCAACATTGAGATTCTATGGGAACATCAGGCGATTGACCTCTATGGTGAGAACGGAGTTGAGGGTATGGTGCTGGTAAAGAAAAAAGGAACACCCGACGAGGAGATTGTAAGGGTTAAAATCGACGGCTTCTTCCTTGCCATCGGGCATACACCGAATTCGGAGGTGTTCAGGGATTTCGTCACGACGAATGAAAACGGCTATATCATAACCATTCCCGGTACATCGAAGACTAATGTTCCCGGTGTTTTTGCCGCCGGCGATGTTCAGGATCCGGTTTACCGGCAGGCGATAACTGCCGCCGGTTCGGGATGCATGGCAGCTATCGATGCGGAGCGATATCTTATTGAGAAACAATGAAGACATTTAAGAAGACCTTTAAAATATATGCCGAAGCTTCCGATGTGTATTCGGCGCTGACCAATCCTTTCACAATTGAACTGTGGTCGGGATATCCTGCTGAAATGTCAGAGGAGCCGGGCAGTGAGTTTAGTTTGTGGGAAGGAGATATCAGCGGAAAGAACCTGGAATTCATAAAGGACAGGAAGCTGATCCAGGAATGGTATTTCGGGGATCAGGAAGAAAAGTCGATAGTGACAATAGATATTAAACCCGACGGGGAGAATTCCGTGGTTACAGTAGAGCATTCCAACATCCCCGATGAGGAGTTTGACCAGATCGCGGAAGGATGGAGGGAATACTACATCGGAGCAATTGCAGCCTTATTCAGTCCTAATTTCTGAGTCCGGGCCTAAAGCCAGACCCGGGATTATCTGTCATATTGCGGCCTTTCGACCGGGATAAGTGTTTCTATTTTGTGAAATCGGCCATGACGTGAGGATACTCATCATTGTCTATTTTCCTTTTTATATCCCTGAAGGCCTTTACAGTGTAGCTGACATCCTCGAGGGTATGGGTGGCTGTTGGTATCAGCCTGAGCATCACGACATCCCTGGGAACAACAGGGTATATGACCACGGAGCAGAAAATGTTGTAATTCTCTCTCAGATCGTAGACCAATTGTGTTACCACTTCAAGCGGGCATTTGAAAAATACGGGAGTAACCGGTGATTCTGTTCTTCCGAGGTCCAGTCCGCTTTCCCTGAGGCCCGACTGAAGAGCTCTGACCACTGTCCAGAGCTTTTCCCTGTACCCTGGATTTGACTGGATCAGTTCCAACCTTTTAATTGCCCCGAGGGTCATGGCCATTGGAAGTGATTTTGCATAGATCTGCGAACGAAGGTTGTACCTGAGATAGTTGATCACTTCCCTTGTGCCTGCAACAAATCCGCCGATTCCTGCCATTGACTTGGCAAAGGTTGCAAAGTAGATGTCGATCTGGTCCTGAACGCCGAAGTGTTCCCCGGTACCTCTTCCGTTGGTGCCCATGGTTCCGAATCCGTGTGCATCATCCACGAGAAGGCGAAATTTGTATTTCTTCTTGAGTTCTGTGATCTTGTCGAGTTTTCCAAGGTCGCCGGCCATTCCGAATACACCTTCGGTAATTACCAGAATACCGCCTCCCGATTCTTTGACAAGTCGGGTGGCTCTCTGGAGTTGCTTCTCACAGCTTTCTATATCGTTGTGCGCGAATACGAATCTCTTTCCGAAATGGAGCCTTAGTCCGTCCATAATGCATGCATGCGATTCGGAATCGTAAACGATAACATCATGACGGTCGACCAGGGTGTCGATGATCGAAACCATTCCCTGGTAGCCGTAATTGAGGAGATAAGCATCTTCCTTCATCTCAAATTCGGCTGCCATTTTTTCAAAGCGCTCATGGTTTGTAGTCTGGCCCGACATCATTCTGGCTCCCATAGGATAGGCAAGACCATATTGTTCAGTATATTCCGCATCAGCCTTTCTTACCTCAGGGTCGTTCGCGAGACCGAGGTAATTATTCAGGCTCCAGGTGAGTACCTCCTTTCCCCTGAAAATCATCCTGGGAGCAATTTCACCCTCCAGTTTTGGGAACATAAAATACCCGTGAGCAAAATCGGAATACTGACCCAATGCTCCCATATTGGTTTTGATCTTGTCGAAAATATCCATTGTAAAAAGCTTTTTAAGATTTGCCACAAATGTAAGCATTAAGGATATGCCTGAGATACCACTTTATACCTAATTTGCCGTATAGTTAAATATTTGCCATACAATAGCCGATTAAAAAAAAAGTTGTAATTTTGCGCAACATTTTTTATGAAATTCAGGCTATATATCATACTTGCGCTTGCGATCGGCATCAGCTCATGTGGCGAATACGAGAAGCTGCTCAAGAGTACCGATTACGAGATGAAAAAGACCAGGGCGAGGGAGTTTTACGATGCCCAGCAGTATACCAGGGCGGCAGAACTGTTCGCGCAGGTGATCCCGAGGTTCAGGGCATCTGCAGAGTCGGAGGAACTGAACTGGCTCAATGCCCAGTGTTACTACAATATGAAGCAGTACGATATTGCCGGGTCATTTTTCAAGTCACTTGTGGAGCAGTATCCCTTCGGTGAATTTGCCGAGCAGGCTTCTTTTCTGGGAGCCTATTGTGATTATCGGCTTGCTCCCAGGGCCGAACTCGACCAGCAAAGCGCGAAGGATGCCATTGAAGGATTTGCTGTTTTTGTAAACAGGTTTCCTGACAGTCCGAAGGTACCGGAAGCTCAGGAATATCTTAATATTCTTCAGAACCGACTTGTGGAGAAGTCGTATCTGAGTGCCAGGCTTTATTACAACATGAAGCAGTACAAGGCTGCCATAACGGCTCTGACAAACAGCCTGAAGGAATATTCCGAGTCGAAATACCGGGAAGAAATGATGTACCTCAGGCTTCATTCCCTTTACCTTTACGCGGAAAAAAGTATTCCGGCAAGGCAAAGAGAACGCTTCCAGGAGACTCTCGACGATTATTTTTCGTTTATGGAGGAGTATCCCGAGAGCAAGTATTCAAAGGAAGTGCAAAAGATTTATGATTCCACTGCAAGGTATCTGAATATTAACCCGGCTGATAATTTAGAAAACAACGAGTAAAGAAATATGGATTACAGAAAAACAAATGCACCCACGACAACGATGACCCGTAACATGGAACTTCTTACGAAGGATACGGGCAATGTATATGAAACGGTTATCATTGTTGGAAGAAGGGCAAACCAGATTGCGGTTGATATGAAGCAGGAGCTTAACAAGAAGCTTGAAGAGTTTGCTTCCTATACCGATAATCTTGAGGAGGTTTTCGAAAACCGCGAGCAGATAGAGATATCAAAGTTCTACGAGAGGCTCCCGAAACCTACTCTCATCGCGCTTCAGGAGTTTGAGGAAGGCAAGATATACTACCGGAATCCTGAAAGTCCGGCCGCGAAAAGCAAAATTTGACATTAGCGCGGGTCCCGCCCGCCAACAGATTGATCCTGCTCGTTTAAAAGCTGAAACGGATGAAACGACATAGGATAATAAAATATTTTCTCCTGACAGCGCTGATTCTGTCTTCAGCCGCGGTCAGTTCCCAGGAGCTGAACTGTAATGTCCAGGTCAGCGCTCAGAAGATCCAGGGTTCAAACCGTCAGGTGTTCGAGTCGATGCAGAGGGATATCTACGAGTTCATGAATAATACCGTATGGACAAACCATGTGTTCAGCTACGCCGAGAGGATCGACTGTAACATTCTAATCAATCTGACAGATCAGTTTTCGGCTGATGAATTCAGGGGTACTCTTCAGGTACAGCTGCGCCGGCCTGTCTTCAACACTACTTATAATTCCACGCTTCTTAATTTCGTCGACAACAATTTCCAGTTCAGGTATGTTGAATTCCAGCCGCTGGAATTTGATCCCAACTCATACCGCTCGAGCCTGGTATCTGTTCTTGCCTACTATGCATACCTGATACTCGGTTTTGACTATGATTCGTACTCCACCCTGGGTGGAACAGAATTTTTCCAGGTGGCTGAAAAGATTGTCGCCAATGCCCAGAATGCAGCAGAGCCGGGCTGGAAACCATATGACGGATCGAGAAACAGGAACCGTTACTGGTTGGTAAAGAACCTTCTCGACAAGCAATACGAGGGAGTGAGGAGATTCATTCATGATTATTATATCAACGGTCTTGACAGGATGGAGTCGAGGGCAGCTGAATCGAGGAACAGCATTGCCGAAAGCCTGAAGTTTATTCAGGATGTTCATAGGGCCAAACCCGATCCTTACATGTATCTTCTTCAGGTCGTGATGGATTCAAAGTCGGATGAGCTGGTGAATATTTTCTCGGAAGCCTTTCCTGAGGAGAAGAGCCGGGTGATTCAGATACTGATTGAGGTAGATCCCGGAAACAAATCGAAATACGAGAAGATAAGCGCTTCAAGATAACATACCGCCCTGCTATGCTTTTAAAACTTGCCGTTCGGAATTATGCACTTATAAAAGAGCTTGATCTCTCTTTTGAGAACGGCCTGACGATCATCACCGGCGAAACCGGTGCCGGCAAGTCTATCCTTCTGGGAGCCCTTTCACTTATTCTGGGAGCGAGGGCCGACTCCTCGGTGCTGCTCGATCATACTGAAAAATGCATAGTTGAAGGGACATTCAAAACAGAGGATTACGACCTCGAGGATTTCTTCACACGCAATGATCTTGATTATGAAGGCAGGGCTATTCTAAGGCGCGAAATTAACCCGGCCGGAAAATCGAGAGCCTTTATAAACGACACTCCGGTGGTTCTGGCTGTTCTGAAAGAACTTGGCGACAGGCTGATCGACATTCATTCTCAACATCAGACACTGATGCTGAACGACAATGCCTTTCAGCTGAATATTATTGATTCCTATGCCGCCACCGGCCCGCTTAAGGATAAATACAGGTCGGAATTCAGCAATTACCGTAAGCTTCAAAAGGAATACAATGAGTTGAAGGAGAAGCATGAAAAGAACCGTGCCGATCTTGAATATTTCCGGGCACAACTCGGTCAGCTTGAGGAAGCAAAACTGAAAGAAGGAGAACAGGAAGAGCTGGAGAGGGATCAGGAACTCCTGGAACACGCGGGGGAGATCAAACAGGCCCTGGCAGATGCATCACAACTTCTTTCTGATGAAAACGGATCAGTGCTTTCGATGCTAAGGCAGGCGAGGTCGGTCATTGGAAGGATCAACACCTTTCTTCCTTCAGATCTGAATGTTCATTCCCGCCTTGACTCCTGCTTCATTGAACTTGATGATATTTCCAATGAAATAGCAAGGCTGGAGCAGGAAACCGAAGCCGATCCACGCCGCCTCGAACTGGTCAACAGCCGCCTCGACACGCTTTATTCACTGTTTCGCAAGCATCATGCCAGTGACCTTGGCGAACTGATCGCCAGGAAGGCGGAGATAGAAAATTCATTAAAGTCGATAGAAACGAACGACGAAAGGCTTGAAGAGCTGTCACGGCTGCTTTTACAGTCGACGGAATCGCTGCGGGAAGCTGCCGGCAAAATTTCGGAAATCAGGAAATCGGCTTTGCCATCGATCGAGTCAAAGATAACCGCCCAGCTGAAACAACTTGGAATACCCAATGCACGTTTTGAAATCTCGTTGACCAAAACATCTGATTTTACATCGTCGGGAACAGACGCTGCCGACTTCCTTTTCTCCGCCAACAGGCAGACGCATCCCGAGAACATTGCCCGGATAGCCTCGGGTGGTGAACTGTCGCGAGTAATGCTCAGCCTTAAGTCGCTGCTTACAAAAAGCATGAATCTCCCGACTATAATTTTTGATGAGATCGACTCCGGCGTATCAGGAGAGGTTGCCGACAAGGTGGGCCAGATACTGCTGGGAATGGGACAATATATGCAGGTGGTTAACATAACCCATCTTCCGCAGGTCGCTTCAAGGGGAAACGTTCATTATCATGTTTACAAGGAAGATACCGGCGACTCAACAATTACACGGGTTAAGCAGTTGTCTGCAGAGGAAAGAGTGATGGAGGTTGCCAGGCTGCTTAGCGGCAGCGAGGTTACTGAAACTGCGATAAGGAATGCAAGGGAACTGATCAGGGCCGGCAGCAAATGACCCGGGTATGAGCTGGTTTTTCGTAAGAGGAGACATCGTATCAGATAGAATGATTTAATAAACGCGTATGAATAACGGTCTGTTAAAAGGAAAGAAGGGAATTATTTTTGGTGCCCTTAATGAAAAATCAATAGCCTGGCAGGTTGCACTAAAGGCTCACCATCAGGGTGCCCGGCTGGTTCTGACCAATTCGCCGGTGGCGGTGAGGATGGGATCCATAAGCGAGCTTGCCGCACTGACCTCTTCAAAACTTGTAGTTGCCGATGCAACAAGCATGGTGGATATTGACAGGCTTGTATCCGAGAGCCTTCAGATTTTCGGAGGAAGATTCGATTTCGTCCTTCATTCCATCGGCATGTCACCCAATGTCAGGAAGGATATTCCATACGAGAATACAAGCTATGAGAACATGCTGAAGACTTATGACATTTCCGCTCTCAGCTTTCACAGGATACTGCAGACATGCTACAAGTATGACGCGATAAATGAGTGGGGATCTGTGGTGGCTCTTACCTATGTGGCAGCCCAGAGAACCCTGGCAGGATATAACGATATGGGTGATGCAAAGGCTCTTCTCGAATCGATAGCAAGGTCGTTCGGGTATATCTACGGACGCGACAGGAAAGTAAGGATCAACACCATCTCGCAGTCGCCTACTCCGACAACAGCCGGAAGCGGTGTTCACGGAATTGAATCGCTTCTTGATTTTTCGGAAAGGATGTCGCCTCTTGGCAATGCGACGGCAGCGGAGTGCGCCGACTATTGCGTAACGCTCTTTTCCGATCTTACCCGCAAGGTAACGATGCAAAACCTGTATCACGACGGAGGATTCTCGAGCATGGGAATGAGCCTTAAGGCGATAGAGCAGTACAACAAGAGCTTTAAAGAATGTGATGAGAAGTAAATAAGTATTCTGCAAGTGGTTTGCCTGAAGCTGAATCGCTTTTTCTATATTTGGACGACCTAATTACTGCTCTATGATCAAGTTGATTTTGCTGGCATTGTTCTATTTCCTTTTTCCCCTGGTTATAATTTTCCTATGCCGGAAATGGAGCTTTCTCCAGAAATTCGGAACCATAGTCCTCGCTTATGCCTTCGGCCTTATTATTGGCACTGCCGGTATTATTCCGCGGGGAAGCGAGGGTTTCAAACTAGCTTTGCAGAACGAAGCTTCGCTCAGCAAACCGGTACTGGAAACCCTTATTGCCGAGGGGAAAGCTGTTCCGGGCGACAGGGTGGCAAACGACATTCTTGCACTCCAGGATGCTGTTTATTCCCTGGCTCTTGTTCTTGCATTTCCACTGCTTCTGTTCTCACTCAATATCCGGCGATGGCTGAAATACGCGAAAAAAGGATTTCTTTCGGTTGCATTGGCTTTGGTTGCAGGTATAGTAATGGTAACCACCGGATTCTTTATCTGGAAGGACACATTCCCCGATGCATGGAAGCTTGCAGGTATGTTTGAAGGCATTTACACCGGAGGCACACCCAACTTTGCAGCTCTCAAGCTCATCCTGAATGTTGATGACGACCGTTTCGTGGTCCTCTTTACCTATGACACCATAGTGGGAGCATTCCTTGTGCTGTTCTTTGTAACTGTTGCCCCGAGGATATTCAGGGCTATACTGCCGCAATATAAGTCCAAAAACGGAATCGCTATAGATGAAAGCCTTGTAAAGAAGGAGACTGAAGGGCTTGATGACTTTTCAGGTATGCTTAAGAGAGAGACTCTTGTGCCGCTTCTGAAGGCTCTGGGATTAAGCGTTATAATTGCAGGGATAAGCGGTGCGCTATATATGTTTGCTCCTGTTCCACAGGAACTGAGGATGGCAGTTTTGGTGCTTTCGGTCACAACACTGGGTATACTTGCTTCGCTGATAAAGAAGGTAAACAGGATTGAAAAGACCTTTCAACTGGGCATGTACCTGATTCTTGTTTTCTCACTGACGGTTGCCTCAAGGTCCGACATAAGGAGTTTGTTCGGACAAGGAATGTGGGATCTGATCCTGTTTATATCATGGTGCTACTGGGGTTCACTTTTGCTGCATCTTATCCTGGCAAAGATTTTCCGCATCGACGCGGATAATTTCCTTATAACGGCAACAGCCTTTGTGTTTTCCCCGCCTTTTGTTCCTCTTGTGGCCAACGCACTTAAAAACAAGGACGTCATCGTAACCGGATTAACCGGGGGCATCATCGGCTATCTTCTCGGCAATTACTTCGGTACCACGCTGGCCTATCTGCTGAAAGGATTTTAAAAAAGCATATCGTTTCGGGTAAAAAAATTGTCGACAAACAATAATCCAGTTATTGTTTGTCGACAATTTTTTGTTGTTATTTCTGACTTTCGGGGCTTTCGAAAGAAAATCTAGAAAAGGTAATTAAGTCCTATTCCGAACGAAATATTGCCGTCCTGTTCGTTGAAAGCCTTTCCTATGTCGATTGCAATGACGAAGTTCTCACCCCATACCGGCATTATGCTTATTCCGGCGCAGTGGTGCATACTTTCTTTTCCAGGGTTGAAGAAATCGCTGAATGAGTAGTTTGTCATTTCCGAATTGAAAGTGGAGTTCAAGTTTGAAGGCAGCTCATGTTTCTGTGTAACCATTCCCAGGTCGTAGAACAGGTTGATTCCAAGGTAGCTTTCCTTGTTGAGCAATGTAAAATGAACCGGTTTCCAGCGCAGTTCGATATTGCCGAGGGCAAAGCCTTCGCCTACGACCCTGTTCTTGAGTACTCCCCTCAGGGTGCTGAATCCTCCCAGGCCTTCGTTGAATATGCTCCTGTAAGCCGTGATGTGATCATCTGCGACTGGTAGAAGAACGGAGTCTCTCCGGCTATTGTAGCCTGATAGCCTAATCTGTAAACCAGCGAGAGGTTGTTTTCCACAAGAGTGAAGTACTGTCTGTGTGTAATATAGAATTTGGCGAAGCTCCAGTCGTTGCCGAGGAATCCGGGAGCAAGTTCAACTCCCAGTTCGGTCCAGATACCTTTCATGGGATTAGGGCGGTTGTCCCTGCTGTCCCACACCACACCTGCCTTCAGTGTGTTTACCCAGCCGCCGTTGGCTTCATTGGCCGGGATAAGCCCGAGCGAATCGCGGTACAGCTCAAAAAGGCCGGGTTCATCCGACAAAGACGGAAGGAGGTTATCATCCTTGCCTTTGTTCAGTTTATCGATATTTACCGATTTGACTTCAAATTTCTGGAATGCAAATCCGGCGCTCCATTTCAGCTTTTCGCCCGACAGGTTACCGAGGAAATCGTTCTTGAACCTGAACTGGTTCCTTTCGTGCCTGTAGAACATTTGTGACCTGTATGCTGAAGTCTCCGTATCCATCCAGTCAGCGTTATAAACTGATTCATAACCGTTGAAGCCGTAAAAATGATTTGCCATGTCGGGCAGGTAGCTCAGATCGACAACCCATTCGATTCCCGGGATGAGATGGTTCGATTCGAACATTAAGCGATAAATACCGCTTCCTTTTGTAAACCGTGATACCTCCGCGTAGATATGATCATCCCATTTTGGATAAATGCTCGGTTTCCCGTAATTGTAAAACTCGACCAGAGCTCCGTACTGGAATCCAAGGTTGCTGTCAAATGAAATCGCGGGAAGGGCTCCGCCGAATTTCCATCCTGTCCTGGCCTTTTCATCCTGGGCAGCAGCCGGGAGAGCTATCAAGAAGGCAAATATCAGTGGTAAGATCTGTTTCATAAGGTAGAGTTTTGGTTCAGAGCGATAAAGGTAAAGAAAAAAGGAAATCATAGACCTTATTTTCAATTATTGCTAACTTAGTCTTTATTTTTACGAATATATACCTAAAATTAACTATATGGCTCTTTTGATAAAGAATATCAGGGAACTGTTCGGGACATGCAAGGGGCAGGCGGTGAAGCGCGGCAGGGAGATGGCGGTGGTTGATTCGGTGAAGGGTGCTTTTCTTTTTGCTGAAAACGATACCATAAGCTCCTTCGGCAGGATGGAAGACCTGCCGGCAGAATTGGCTTCAGCCCGGACGGGCATTGAAATTATTGATGCATCGGGAAGCTTTGTTTTTCCGGCTTTCTGTGATTCCCACACTCATCTTGTTTATTCCGGGAGCCGCGAGCAGGAATTTGTTGATAAGATCAGGGGACTTACATATGAAGAGATTGCGCGCCGGGGAGGGGGGATTCTGAATTCCGCCCGAAGGCTTCATGAAGCTAAAGAAGATGAACTTTATCTTGAATCAATAACCAGGATTCATGAAATAGCGGGGATGGGAACAGCCGCGGTGGAGATCAAGAGCGGTTACGGGCTGAACACTGAAGATGAACTTAAGATGCTCAGGGTGATAAGGCGGATCAGGGAGAACTGTCCGCTGGAGATAAGATCGACTTTTCTGGGGGCGCATGCCGTTCCGGCAGAGTACAGGAATGACAGGGATGTATATATTAATCAGATCATCAATGAGATGATTCCGCTGGTTGCCTCGGAAGGCCTGGCTGAATATATTGATGTCTTTTGTGATGACGGATTTTTCACTGTTGATGAGACGGACAAAATACTGGCAGCCGGTTCTAAATACGGCCTGATACCTAAGATCCATGCCAATGAGATTGGCTTTTCGGGAGGTGTTCAGGTTGGTGTCAGGCATAATGCCTTGTCGGTCGACCATCTCGAGCGCTCAGGCGAAGAAGAGATTTCCGTTCTTTCAGGATCTGATACTATTCCGACTCTTCTTCCCGGATCAGCCCTTTTTCTTGGTTTGCCCGACCCGCCTGTCCGCGGGATGATTGAGGCCGGACTGCCTGTAGCCCTTGCTTCAGACTATAATCCGGGTTCATCACCTTCCGGAAATATGAAGCTCATCATGTCGCTTGGATGCATCAGGCTGAAAATGACTCCTGAGGAGGTGTTCAATGCCGTTACTGTCAATTCTGCCTGCGCCATGGGGGTCCAGGATAGCCATGGTTCGGTTTCGGAAGGAAAATCGGCAGGACTGATAATCACCAAGGAGATCCCTTCATTCGGATTTTTTCCCTACGCCTTTGGAAGCGATCTGATCGACAAGGTAATCCTCAGGGGAAAAGTCTGGAAAGCCGCCGGAGCCTGACACGCGACGGGTGCTTCATAAATAAAATAATAAGATACAAATAATTATATGGAAAAGAAAATATTAGAATGTGTCCCTAATTTCAGCGAAGGAAGGGATATGGGCATTATAAGGCAGATCACCGGTGCCATTGAGTCGGTTGAAGGAGTCAGGCTTCTTGATGTTGATCCCGGGCGTGACACAAACCGTACGGTGGTAACTTTCGTGGGTGAGCCGGACGCTGTTGTCGAGGCTGCTTTCAGGGGAGTGAAGAAGGCATCGGAGCTGATCGACATGTCGAAGCACCATGGTGAGCATCCCAGGATGGGAGCCACTGATGTATGCCCGCTGGTTCCGGTTTCGGGGATAACAATGGAGGAAACGGTAGTATATGCCCGCAAGCTGGCAAAGAGAATAGGGGAGGAGCTGTCGATACCCGTGTACTGCTACGAAAACGCGGCTTTTGAGGAGAAGAGACGGAATCTTGCTGCTTGCAGGGCAGGTGAATATGAAGGATTAAGGAAGAAGCTTGCCGATCCTGAATGGAAGCCCGATTTCGGGCCTTCGGCCTTCAATGCCAGGTCAGGTGCAACAGCGGTGGGCGCCAGGGATTTCCTCGTGGCCTTCAATATCAATCTGAACACCACATCCACGCGCCGTGCCAACGCCATTGCCTTTGATGTCAGGGAGAAAGGGCGGATGGTTAAGGGTGACAGGGGTGAGATGGTCAATGTCCCGGGAACACTGAAGTGTGTGAAAGCGATTGGCTGGTATATCAGGGATTACGGAATAGCACAGATCTCGATGAACCTGACCAACATTTCGGTGACACCAGTTCATATTGCCTTTGATGAGACCTGCAGGAAAGCCGATGCAAGGGGCGTAAGGGTGACCGGTTCGGAACTTGTAGGTCTTATCCCGCTTAAGTCGATGCTCGAAGCCGGCAGGTATTTTCTTGAAAAACAACAACGTTCCACGGGTGTTCCGGATGAAGAGCTTGTTAAGATTGCCGTTAAATCGATGGGATTAAGTGAGCTTGGCAACTTTGATCCGCGTGAAAAAATAATTGAATATGTAATAAGCTCCGATGAAGACGAGGGAAAAATGAGGTCTATGAGCCTTAAGGCTTTCATGGACGAAACCGCTTCGGAATCCGCGGCTCCCGGAGGCGGCTCCGTTTCTGCTTATATGGGGTCACTTGGCGTGGCTCTTGGAACGATGGTGGCAAATATATCAGGACACAAGAGAGGCTGGGATCACCGCTGGAAGGAGTTTTCGGAATGGGCTGGGAAGGGAAAGGAGATCCAGAACAGACTGCTGAGATTTGTTGATGAGGACACGGAAGCCTTCAATAAAATACTCGGGGCCTTTGCTCTTCCGAAAAAGACTGATGAGGAGATTGAAGTCAGGAAGGCAGCGATTGCCGAAGCAACAAAGAACGCATGCATGGTGCCGTTCAGGATGATGGAGGCCGCGTTACCTGCCTTCGAACTTTTAAGGGAGATGGCTGAGAAGGGTAATCCCAACTCTGTCAGTGATGCGGCAGTGGGAGCCCTGGCACTGAGATCGTGCATAAGAGGGGCTTTTTTGAATGTCAGGATAAATGCAGCCGGACTTGATGACAGGGAATTTGTTGAAGACCTTCTTTCGCGTGGAAAAGCCATCGAAGAAAAGGCAATGAAGGAGGAAGAGTCCATTCTAGGCATCGCCGACCGGATCATGGGGAATGTAAAATAGCAAGAATATAGGGAAAAGCAGGAAAAGAAGGAAAAGCGGGAAGAATCTCCTTCAGAGAAATTTCAGGAAGGATCCGATACCGCCTATTCTCCGGTAATCCTTCTTATGGTTCTGAGTTTGTGGGAATATCCTTTCTTTTCTTTCTTGTATATACCCTGTGCGTCGATGATATCGATCCTTACCCTTCCGGAAGCGTGAATCACCAGTCCGCGTGAGAGTAGCATTCCCACGTGGTTTATTTTTCCACTTTCATCATCGAAAAGCAGAAGATCGCCCGGAAGTGTCTCTTGCAGGAAACTTATGCTAATACCTGCTTCAGCCTGTTGCCGGCTGTCGCGCGGAATTTTTATCCCCTGTATCTTGTAAACCAGCTGAACAAAGCCGGAGCAGTCGATGCCGGAGGGTATTCTTCCTCCCCATATATAGGGGCTGTTTATGAACTTCAGCGCAGTATCGGCCAGGCTGCCGGAAGCCTTCAGGTACGACTGGTTAAAATCCGGTGCGGCAGAGAATGTACAGTTGCCAGCCCTGAAACTGCCTTTTTCAAAATCGGGGTCATAAACCTCACAGCCTGCTTCCAGTACCATCCTGGTTCCGTCTTCCCTGTGGCAGGGCAGGGACCTGTTCAGTACCTGTCCCGTATCGTCCTGTCCGGCAGCTGAATGCTGAAGGTGGTCAGTGTCGATCCAGCCGCGGTAGTTGTCAAACAGGGTTTCTATCCTGTACCAGTGCCCAACATGATCTATAATCCTGTATTTTTCACCAAAAAGCACCTGGCTGAGCATTTCGGAGCGGTGTGAGGGTCCGGAACGAAGCGGAACGAAAACGTTGCAGCAAACGAAAGTGTCCATCTGAAATGTTTTTTCAAAATTAGTAAATTATGGGATTCCCGTATAAAGCGTATGATTTCTGCAGAAATCAGCGAAATGATTGACGGAGCTTAAAAAATATCTATATTTTTGGATTTTAATCAGATATATCAAAATTCGCCGATATGACATCATCGAGAAAACCTCCGGAGGTAAAACCCAATAAGAACTATCTGCATCATTTACTTCTTTTTATTGCAAGCATCATCATAGTCGTTGCGATATCGCCCCGTGAAGGCAAATTCAGATATGAGTTCCAAAAGGGAAAGCCCTGGCTGAGTTCTTCGCTGATAGCTCCATGGGATTTCGCGGTGGAGAAGCCGGATGAAGTGATCATCGCGGAACGCGACAGCATACTGCGGAATTTTGCACCATATTTCAAGCTTGACCCCGGGGTTGGAAAGAATAAGATATCAGATTTCGACGCTTATCTTAACGAAGTCCGCGAGAACGTGGGAAAAGAATCCAGGGCAATTGATCCGATGGGATTCCAGGCAGTTAAGAGGGAGCTTGATTCCATTCTGTCAAGGATATATCATAAAGGAATTCTTGAAAGCAATGAGCTGATGCCTTACGAGAAGCTTCCTTCCGGTGTTACGGTTATCAGCGGTAAGGTTGCCGAGGAGAGGCCTGTGAATGGACTCTATAATGAGAAGGCTGCCTATCAGTTTGCTGAAGAGAAGAAAACAGAACTGGAGAACCGCTATGTTTCGGCACAGACCAAACCGGTAAGGGAATTCCTGTCCGAAGTCGCCCTTTATGATTTCATTGAGCCGAACCTCTTTTATGACGAAGCCACGTCGAATGCAGTTAAAACAAAGATGCTGGGTGAGATAAGCCATGCCCGCGGGCTTGTCCAGAAGGGAGAACTCATAATATCGAGGGGAGAGATAGTGGATGATCAGAAGTTCATGATGCTGGAATCCATGAAGAACGAATACGAAAGGCGTCTTGGAAAGGATGAAATGTGGCTTATCGTGTTCGGCAGGCTTATAGAGGTTACGGCATGCTATCTTGCCCTGTATTTCTTCATGTTCTATTTCAGATTTGACGTGCTGAGTTCCACCCACAAGACCTTTTTCATCATCCTGATAATACTTTTGTTTATTATCATAACCCGCCTGGTGGTCTATGTGCCGGGGAATGTCATTTTCCTGATACCATTTGCCATCATACCGATAATGGTAAGAACTTTTTACGATTCGCGGCTGGCGCTTTTTGTTTACCTTATAACAATAATGCTTACAGGCTTTTTTGTTCCCAATTCATTCGAGTTTGTTTTCCTGAGCTTTATCGCGGGAGTAATGGTAATAATTTCTCTTACAAACATATACAGGAGAGCAAGGCTGTTCACTGCAGCTGTGATTGCTTTTCTTTCGTATTCGATAGTTTATCTGGGAATAGGTCTGATGCAGGAAGGGAGTCTGGCCGGGATGAACTGGCGGAATTACGTATGGTTTGCAGTCAACGGAGTTCTTCTGTTCCTGAGCTATCCCCTGATATTTGTTTTTGAGAAGATGTTCGGATTCCTGTCTGATGCGACCTTGTTCGAGCTGGCCGATACGAACCAGCCTTTGCTCCGGAAACTTGCGGAGGAAGCCCCGGGTTCATTCCAGCATTCGCTTCAGGTAGCGAACCTGGCAGAAGAAGCCGCCAGGGAGATTGGTGTGAATAATCTTCTTGCCAGGACTGGAGCCTTGTATCATGATATAGGAAAGACATATCATTCGGAATACTTCATTGAAAACCAGGCAGAAGGTTTCAGTCCTCACGATCAGATCGATGCCCTTGAAAGTGCTGAAATAATCATAGGTCATGTAAAAAAGGGAATGGAGCTTGCAAAAAAATACAATCTTCCTTCTGCCATTGCCGATTTCATTCAGACTCATCACGGTACTGGGGTGGCATATTTTTTTCTCAAGAAGTATCTCGACAAGAATCCTAAGGCGACCGATATGGAAAAGCATTTTGCCTACGAAGGTCCAAAACCCCTGTCCAAAGAAACTGCAATTGTCATGATGGCCGATGCAGTTGAAGCATCTTCAAGAAGTCTGTCAAATTATTCTGAGGAAAACATAAGCGAGCTGGTTGAAAGGATAATTTATATTCAGGAACATGACGGCCAGTTTTCCGAGACGCCTCTTACATTTAAAGATATTTCGGATATAAAGAAAGTATTCGTAAAACGTCTTTCGAACATTTATCATGCACGAATAGCTTATCCCAAAAGGGAGACGGCCAGGGGTTAGCGCATGTCGATTATTTCAACACCTCTGTATTTGGCCGTTGAGAAGGCAAATTCGGAGTCGTCCGGTTTATGGGTGAGGTTATAGCCTGAGGGAATAAGGGTGGGCATGATAATTCATTTAAATTTCACACTCTTCCCTTCCACGCTTTGCCTGATATCCTGAATGTCGATTTGGCGGGGTGTTGTCTGCATCAGAATATCAACCCTTTGACGTACCACGCCCCATGTGTGTATAGTGGTGATGGTGTTTGTGGCCGGATGCTGTTTTATCCTTTACGTTTTTATTCATTTACTTCACACACTTAAAAAC
>ERZ1026800.1186-NODE-1186-length-17806-cov-2.602636_pt1 | contig 17806 bp, 10 predicted proteins | sample MGYA00520873_ERZ1026800 | MGnify/ENA primary metagenome ERZ1026800 (study PRJEB33270, sample SAMEA104284475) | anaerobic digester metagenome | biome: Anaerobic digester microbiome; feature: mesophilic sludge digester; material: Anaerobic digester biomass...
CACCTGGACCAACCGCAGCAGCCAGACCTTCACCGAATTGGCGGTGGTTGTCCCGCCCAAGTACTACCCGGGCAGTTTTTCCCTGCGCAGCCTGACGGACGGCAGCGGCAGCCCGATCAGCGGCTGGCAGGAAGATGGCGTGCGTTTTACGGTTCCGCTCCTTGCCCCGCTCGCGCCCGGGGAGACGACCAGCCTGAAATTCAGCTACCAATTGAACCTGCCCGCTCACGAGGGCACTTACGGCGTTTCCGGCCGGCAGACGAATCTGACCCATTGGTACCCTTACATCCCTCCCTACGAAGAGGGTAAAGGCTGGATAATCCATCCGCAGCAGCTGGAAAACGCCATGCTGGTCGGCGAATATATGGTGACAGAGACGTCCGACTTCGACGTCAGCCTGCAGCTCACTGACCGGCAGGAGCTGATTGAAGTCGCGGCCAGCGCGCCCGCCGAAGAGAAAAACGGCGTGCGACACTACCATCTGGAACTGGCGCGGGGCTTCTCATTTTCGGTCAGCGACAGCTACTTTGAGCATGAAATCGTCCAGGACGGCGTGCGCATCCACTCTTACGTTTTCATGGAATCGCAGGAAGCCGGAAAAGCCGTGACCGAAATTGCCGCCCAGGCGCTGAAACTATTCGGCGAGCTGTATTTTCCATACCCGCGGGAGATGCTCACCATCGTCGCGGCAGATTTTTTGCACAACATGGAGATGGACGGCATGGTGATGATCAGCTACGGGGTGTTTGACTTCTACAATAAAACACCCAAGACCAACCTGACCATCCTTACCCCGCACGAAATTTCGCACCAGTGGTTCTACAGCATGGTCGGCAACGACCAGGCGCTGGAGCCCTGGCTGGACGAATCCCTGGCGACTTACCACGAAGTGCTTTTTTACCAGCGTTACCACCCCGACCTGGTGCAGTGGTGGTGGAACAACCGCGTGGACGGATTCGCACCCAAGGGCTATGTCAATTCCGACATCTACATTTCTGGCGGCTACCCGGCATACCGCGACGCCGTTTACCTGCGCGGCGCCCAGTTCCTACAGGAATTGCGCGACCTGATTGGCGATGAAGCTTTCTTTGCCGCCCTAAAGGATTATGCGCTTACAAACACCTATCAGATTGCCTCGCGTGAGGATTTCTTCGCTGCGGTCGCCCGGCACAGCCAGGCAGACTTGAACCCGCTGCTCAGTAAGTACTTCAGGAATTAACACGGGACTGCGCATATATCCACTTTTTTTACTGTGTGCAGCTTCATTTTTCTGGTAAAAGCCTAACCCACTTGTAAGTATTGACGTTGCGCGAACTTGTCTGTTAATTTTTAGAACAAACCTGATATGCTTTCCTTTGCTCTGGTAATGAAAAAATTGTCGCTGACAGACGCTTTGCCCCTCCACAGGAGGGTGTTGAAAAACATTGGTTAATCGATTACATCCAAATTTTTCAAAGTTAAAAATTTAAATCTGCCCTCACCCTGCCCTCTCCCAGCTCCGAATCTCGTTCGTTTTTTAGCGTCAATCTGCTGGGAGAGGGTGGTTCTTTTGCAGGCGGGGGCGGCCGCCCCCGCCTGCAAACATCTTTCCCCTCACCAGCATCGTACGGAAAGTTTTACACTGAAACGAGACGCTGGGGAGGGGAATCAAAGGGGTGGGGTTTGCAGTGCAGTGCAGTTTATGAACGTATTGTGATCTTCTTGAATATAAAGTTATTCATTTTTTATATTCTGGACATTTTCAATACTCTCAAGTATGACCTGGGCTCAGCTTTATTCAATTGCGTTCGGCTTATGAAAGCCGTATTCATGCTTCCAGCTTAACGCTGGCACTTAGGCGGATATCACGTGACGAGCTCCCCACGTGGATTTCAAAATATCCCGGCTCAGCAATCCATTGGTGCAGGTCCTGGTCATAAAAGCTAAAAGCGCGCTCATCCAACTTCACCGTTAAGCGGACTTCTGCTCCCGGATCCAGAAAGACGCGCTTGAATCCTTTCAATTCACGCGGCGGACGTGGCACGCGCGATTGCACATCGTGCAGATAGACTTGGGCTACTTCGCTTCCGCTGCGATTACCATCGTTTCGGATTGTAAAACTGATTTCCACAGGTTCGCCTTGGCGGATGCTGGGCGGGCAATTGAGCTCGCTATAGGTAAACTGCGTATAGGAAAGCCCGTGCCCAAAAGGAAATAGCGGCTCAATCTTGCGGGCGTCGTAGTAGCGATAACCAATAAAGATGTCCTCACCATAGAGGATTGAACGGTCTCCAGGGTAGTTTATAAAGGTGGGGTTATCTTCTATTCTTGCTGGCAGAGTGAGAGGCAGCTTACCAGAAGGGTTTACCGCCCCAGTAAGGATATCAGCTAAAGCATGGCCGCCCTCCTGCCCAGGGAAGTATGCCCATAGAATTGCAGGCACTTGGTTCACCCAGGGCATCTCAACCGGCGTGCCTGCATTGACGACCACGACAGTGTTGGGGTTTGCTTGCGCCACTTCAGCTACAAGCTCATCTTGATTGCCGGTCAGGCGCATGGAAGGGCGATCTAGCCCTTCAGTTTCATAAGCATCGGGGCTGCCCACAAACACGATAGCTAAATCTGCTTGAGTAGCAGCAGCAACAGCACGCGCGTGCCCATCAGCTGGAACGTATGGAGGTTTATGCCAAAGCTGCAAGAAAGCAAAACCATCCTCAGTTTGGTAAGAATATTCGATTTTGAGGCGGTAAGTTTTTCCCTTTTCGAGGTCGATTGCTCCCCCCACCACCAATGAACCGTAGTTGCCATAATCCGGCACGACATCGCCATTGTTGTTTTCCACAACTAAGGTGTCATCAATATACAGTCTGGAATGCCCGTTACCCACCAACATAAATGGGGTCAGCCCACTAACAGCTGCGGTATACTGCCCTTCCCAAACCGCACTAAAAGCGTGCCCATCGATTGCTCCAGGGGCAGGGCTGGCACCTCCCCACCATTCATCCAAAGCCGGCACGTGCATAATCAGCGGTTCTCCTTGGAAATCCGGGTTGGGGTAAAGCTTTGCTTGCAGCCCTCGGCTGCCATCAGGCTGAGAAAAGTAGCTTGCTTCGACTGGCTGTCCAGTCACGCGGTTATCATCCCCGGGCTCATAAATAATCTCAACTTGGTTGTCGAGAGCTTCTCGCAAACCTTGCAGTGGTGTGATCCAATCTGAACCTAAAACGCGTGAGCTGCCCCCACCAGTTACGGTAAGCATCGCGTTTAGCCCGATCACGGCAATTTTACGCACGGAATCTTGGATCGGCAGCAGGTTGCCTTCGTTTTTGAGCAGCGTGATCGATTCGGAAGCAATCTCGCGGGCAAGCTGGCGGTGGGCTACTGGGCTGGCTAAATGAGGATTTGCGGGCACTTTTCCGGGCATACAGCGTACGATCAATCGAAGAACACGCCGCACAGCGTCATCTAAAGCCTCTTCTGAAACTTGCCAATATTGCACAGATTCTTTCAACAAACCGCCGCGATATTTGGCAGGTCCCGGCATCTCCAAATCGCAGCCAGCATTAAGTGAAGGGGCCGTAGAGCGCATAGCAACCCAATCTGAGATGACTGCTCCTTCGAACCCCCATTCTTGTTTAAGCAATTCCCGCAGCAAGTAAGGATTCTCAGTGGCAAAAAATCCATTTACCCGAGGGTAGGCAGCCATCACCGTCCAGGGTTGGGCATGCCGCACGATTTTTTCGAAAGGTGCGAGGTAAATTTCCCGCAAGGCACGCTCACTGACCACAACGTTGATGCGCATGCGCTCATATTCCTGATCATTCCCAGCATAGTGCTTGAGTGAAGCGCCCACCCCTTTGCCTTGCAATCCGAGCACATAGTTGACCCCGATCTCACCTGCCAAAAAAGGATCTTCTGAGTAGGTCTCGAAGTTGCGCCCACCTAATGGAGCACGTAAAATATTCACACATGGTCCCAGGAGGACATCACACCCCAACGCGCGCGATTCTTCTGCGAGTGCTGCACCCAGTTCATGTACCAGCTCACGATCCCAGGTAGCAGCAATGCCTATGCCAGTCGGAAAAGCGGTGGAAACCCCATAAAGCCGCTTGGCGCTGGCACGGTCTGCGCGCACTCCGTGGGGACCATCGGTCATGATCACCTCTGGAATGCCTAGACGCGGAATAGCTTGCGTTGACCAAGTATCCGCGCCGGAAAGCAGCTTTATTTTTTCGTCTAAGGTAAGCTGACTAAGCCAGCTTTCAATCTGGGTTTCTTGTTCTGCGGTGAGGTAGTGAATCATGCGTTCTCTCCTTCAAGTGGGTCTTAGGCATGATTATAACCGTTAGCGGGCTTAAAAAATGATTGATTGGAATTTAATTTTTAAAACTTGGGCGGATAGCCGGTGATATCCCGTATTTCCTCATAGAGCGGCTTGAGCTGGCTATACATTTTCAGATAGACCCGTTGGTATAGTTCGTTATAGATTTGGTGATTCGCAGGGTTAGGCTCAAAGCTCTCGCCGGTACGCGTCATGGCAGCAATAGCGGTCTCAAAGTCAGGGTGCAAGCCGAGCCCGACAGCAGCGTCGATGGCGGCGCCTAACCCGCTCGTTTCGGTCACGTGGGGCCGAGTGGCTGGCAAGCCGAAGATATCGGCAGTAAGCTGCACAGCGGGGTTGCTTACCGCGCCGCCGCCTGTCACACGGATTTGGTCGATCGGGGTGTGTGAACGCCGGCTGATACGATCAGCACCTTCGCGCAATCCGTAGGATAATCCCTCGAGCAAACTGCGATATAAGTGCGCCCGGGTGTGCACGTCTCCAAAGCCGATGACGGCGCCTTTTGCTTCAGGGCCCGGAATTTTAAGCCCAGGTGCCCAATAAGGAAGCAGCATCAGCCCTTGTGAGCCGGCTGGTACAGAGTTAATCATTTCATCCAAAAGTTCTTCAGCTTTTTTACCCAGCTGTGCAGCTAAACGGGCTTCGTCCATGCCAAACTCTTGCTTGAACCAAGAAACCATCCAATAGCCGCGAAATATCTGCACCTCCAGCGAATAACGCCCGGGAATAGCCGAAGGATAAGGCGGGATAAGTGGAATAACTTCAATGTATTTCTTATGGGTTGTGTTGATGGTTGCAGTTGTGCCAAAAGACAAGCAAGCGATGTTGGGTTCTAAGCAGCCTGAACCAATCACTTCGCAAGCTTTATCGCCAGCTGCGGCGATGAGCGGCAAGCCAGTAGGAATTCCGGTCGCTGCAGCTGCCTCTGGTGTGATTTCACCTAAAACCCCAGCTGGCGGGACGAGCTCGGGCAGCATCTCTGGCTGCACGGGCAAGGCTTGCCACTTCCAGTCGGAAGGGGAAGACCAGCTCAGGTGCTTGTAATCGAAGGGCATGTAACCCACCTGGCAGCCGATGGAATCGACAAAGCGACCTGTCAATTGATGGGTGAGATAACCAGAAAGAAAAAGAAATTTGTGCGTAGCATTCCAGAGTTCGTTTTGGTAAGTGTTGAGCCAATTGGCTTCAGCTTCCGCTTGCAGATAGGCGGCTGTTTCTTTCATGCCAGCTAACCCAAAGAGTAAGCCCCATAACCCTCCGACAGGTTTGAGCCCTGGCGTGCGCCGCTGGTCCAGCCAGAGAATTGCTGGGCGCAAAGGTTTACCGTACTTATCCACGTTGATGACTGTACCGCGTTGGGTGGTTAAAGCTACGCCGGCGAGCTTCTCTTTCTCGATGCCTGGCATTTCCCAGAGGTTCTGGCAAGCCAGACAAACCGAATTCCAAAACACCAAGGGGTCTAACTCAGCCCAACCCGGTTGAGGGGATCGATAAGGCGGGTCGATCATCACTTGGCTTTTGGCTAGCAAGTTGCCTTGCAGGTCAAAAACCATTGCGCGTACTGATTGTGTGCCGTTATCGATTGCCAGTAGGTGTTCTTTTGTCATGCTGCCCTCGTGTTTGAATATGCTTTCTTAAAAATTATAGAGTATTTGTTTGGGTTAATCATTGCTGAAATTCAGATTATTTGTTAAGGATATCAAGCATTCAGAAAAGTTCATATTTCGTTGTGTGTAAAGATAACACGTACATTTTTACGTCATCCTCAGTTAAAACACGAAAGCACCAATTGCGGTGCTATCGTTAAAAGAGCGGGGAGGGAGGGATTCGAACCCTCGGTTGGATTTTACTCCAACAACCACTTAGCAGGCGGCCCCATTCGTCCACTCTGGCACCTCCCCAGGTATTTGGCTGTTCCGAACGGAAGGAGTGGGATTCGAACCCACGATGGGTTTCCCCATACCTGTTTTCAAGACAGGCGCCTTAGTCCGCTCGGCCATCCCTCCATTTCGCCGTATTTTAACATATATCTCTGTTGAGAACAAGCAAGCTTTGAGGAGGCTTGTGCCATGAAAACTTGCAACAGTCAACTTACCAATGATGGTTCGCTACCTTACTTTTCGCGTCTCATTGGTTCCGTTCTCCTGGGGGTCTGAATCTGTGCCAAGAGCGGCTTCTGGATCTTCAGTCAGATTGCCCCTGGCGTCACTGGCGATACCTGATCCACTGCCAAAGCGGAAAGTGAGTGAACCAATGTGAATGATGTCACCTTGCTTTAGGATGAGGCCGCTTTGACCAACGGGAGCATAATTGACCCAAGTGCCGGCTTTGCTATGGAAATCAGTCAGCAAGAATTTTCCCTCTGGCAGCATTCGCAGCTGACAGTGCATCGGCTCGAGGGCTGGATCCGCAAAGGAAAGTTGGCACAATTCAGGATCCCTGCCGATGAGCGTAAGCTCCTGTGTAATGGGGATTGGCTTTTCTGGTAATGGAGTGTTATCCGCGTCCAGGTGTGTAAGCGTCGCCAAGATTTTTTGGGCGGGGGGTAAGGTCTGCTCTCCTGCTTCCGATAACGGAACTTTGTTTGCCAAACGTCTACGCTTTCTGCGTGCGGGCAGAACGATGAAAGTCAATAATCCAACTAACAAAGCGCCTAGCAGCCCCAAGAACCACGGGTTGCGCCAAAAAGCGCTGGAAGGTGAGGATGGGACTGGCAATACTTCCAAATCAAGCGGTGTGAGTGCGGATTGTCCCGTCAGCCCGAGCTCATCGCTGATTTTTGCTTGCAAACTGAGGCGCTGGGACTCGGGAAAATCACCAAAATCAACGCTGAAGTTAAAGTAGGGAGCAGCAGTGTTTTCCTGATAGAGGCTTCCATTTACCCACAAGCTGGCTTTGGTGATGCTACGAGGGTGGCTATCCGGGAAACTGACGGTGATCTCCACTGGCAGCTCTGCTGGTGTAAGTGAGCCGTCCGCTGCAGTTTGGACACTTACTTTTTGTGGCAAATTGATAAACTCCACTTCTGCCGGCAGCACCTCGACGGAAAAGGTAATTTTCGGAGAGGTTACCTCGCCCGCACTAGTCTGCAGGCTGAGCCCTAATTGGTGCTCACCACTTTTGCGTACCTGAGAAAGATACGATATCTGGTAACGCTTACCTAAACCGAGAATGTAACTCGCTGGGTCAGGGATAGGCTCAGAGCCGGAAAAGAGAAACAAGCTGCCGCCACTGCCTTCGGCTAAAGTGCGCAAATGTGTCACTTGCGGGTATGTGCTGACTTCAGGGTTCTCCGTGAGCCAAACATTGATGGTGATGTGATGGTCAAGCGCGGTTTGGAGCATCTCATCCAGTTGTACGTCCTCGCCAAGGAGCGGCAGTACCGTGATGTAAAGCAGCGTTTTATCCTGACCGCTCTCATCTGCGCTGAGAGCCTCCAGAGCATGTTGCAGGCTGATGAGGCTCGACTGCATCTGGCGCATATTGCCCGGATAATCAGCAAGGGCTATTAAAAGCGAATCTAGATCGGTGAAACCCGTCTGCTCATAATCCGGGTTGATAAATAAGCTGAAGCGGTCACCTGAGCCAGGGATGAGGCTCTGATTGAGTTGGGTGAAACCCCGAATGAGTTTATCGTAACGCGAGATGCCGTTCACGTCCCGCCAAGCCAAGGCTATGCCAGGGTTGATGGCTAAGGCAAGATGAAAACCCTCATAGTTTTCCACCACACTGCGGACTGGCAGGATAGTATCGTTTTCCAGGACTTGCAGTGTGGTTGAGTCGATCTGGTCAACGGCTGGGTCTGGCAAGTGCCTTGGTTTCACCTCCGCGCGGATGAGGGGGAACTCGCGCGTGTCTATGTCGCTCACTTCCAAGCTGGGCTGCGGTTGTGATAGAACTGCAGCGAAGACAGCCAACGTCTGAACGAATAAAAAGACTAACAAAAGCGCGTAGATGAATAGCTTAAAGATCCAGCCAGCGCCATGGCGAGAGGCTCTATTCTTTAAAGGCAGGGTAGTTTGAAATATTCGGAAGGGCATAGGCTCTATCTTAGTTATGCCAATTTTACCCGAGAGTGTCCTTGAGGGCATTTCTAGGGTTTACACTAAACTGATCTTTATTCCCACTCGATCGTGGCGGGGGGCTTGCTGGTGATATCGTAAACCACACGGTTGATGCGCGGAATCTCGTTGACAATGCGGTTGGAAACACGCGCCAGAAGTTCATCCGGGAGGCGCGCCCAATCGGCAGTCATAAAGTCAGTGGTGGTAACGGCGCGCAGAGCAACCACTTCCTGGTAACTGCGCTGGTCCCCCATCACACCCACGGTTTTAATGGGCAGTAGTACGGCGAAAGCCTGCGATGTGCCTTGCAGGGTGCCGGTGGAATCTTCCTGCAGCTGGAGAAGGCCGGCTTGCTCTAACTCCGCGGTGAAGATGGCGTCCGCTTCCCGCAGGGTTTCCAGGCGTTCATGGGTGATCTCGCCCAGGCAGCGCACTGCCAGCCCAGGCCCAGGAAAAGGCTGGCGCCAGACCAAACTGCGCGGCAGCCCGAGTGCCTCACCCACCGCGCGCACTTCATCTTTGAAAAGCAAGCGCAAGGGCTCAACCAGCTTGAAATGCAGGTCCGCCGGCAAGCCGCCCACGTTATGGTGGCTCTTGATACGCTGGGCTTGGGAAGCGCCCAGCCCCTGGGATTCGACCACATCTGGGTAGATCGTGCCTTGCACGAGGTATTCAATCGGTCCAATTTGGCGAGCAGCGGCTTCGAACTCGCGGATAAAGGTCTCGCCAATGATCTTGCGCTTAGTTTCTGGGTTGGTTACCCCCTGAAGTGCGCTCAAGAAACGCTCAGAGGCATTTACGACCATCAAGCGCTCGCCTAACAGCGGGCGGAATGCGGTTTCCACTTGCTGCCGTTCACCTTTACGCAATAAACCCGTATCGATAAAAACGCTATAGACCTGCTCCCCTAAGGCGCGCTGGGCTAAAGCCGTCGCCACGCTGGAATCCACGCCGCCGCTCACTGCGGAGAGCACCAAACCTTGCCCCACTTGCGCGCGAATACTTGCGACACTCTGTTCAATAATGGAAGCTGGAGTCCAATCGCCCTTGCAGCCGCATATATCGATGACGAAACGGCGCAGGATTTGCGCCCCTTGGGGAGTATGGCGCACTTCGGGGTGAAATTGCAGACCAAAGCGGCGCTGCTCTAAGTTTCCAATAGCAGCGATGGGGCTATTGGCAGAGCGCGCCAACACCTGCCAGCCAGGCGGCTGCCGTTTTATTCGGTCGCCATGGGACATCCACACGGTCATTTCACCTTCTGGAAGCAGAGGGTTTGGCACCAACACCTGGATGGTTGCCAATCCGTATTCGTGCTCCTGCGCCGGGGTAACCTCGCCTCCTAATTGGACGGTGAGCGCTTGCATGCCGTAGCAAATACCCAAAATAGGCAGGTCACTCTGCAGGATTGCGGCAGGAATTTTTGGTGCGTTTTCTGCATAGACTGAAAGTGGACCGCCAGAAAGGATGACCCCCCGGGTGTTGGGGTCAAGGAAGTCTGCTTCGGCGGCGTTCCAGGGTTTGATTTCACAATAGACTTGCGCTTCGCGTACCCGCCGGGCAATAAGCTGGGTGTATTGGGAACCAAAATCGAGGATGAGAATTTTATCGGTCATGAAAAGCGGAGTTATCTAATCAGCGAAGACGATTTTACCGTCCTCCATAGATGTGATTACAGCTAATGTGTGAATAGGAATATGAAGCGAAGAAAGCAGCTCACGACCACCTTCGAAAGTCTTCTCGATGAGTGCGCCAATGCCGACGACTTCCGAGCCTGCTACCTGGGCTAAGCGCACTAAGCCGGCAATTGTTTGACCGGAGGCTAAAAAGTCATCGATAATTAGAATGCGTTCACCTTTTTCCAAGTACTCCGGTGAAACGATCAACTCCACTTTTACCCCTTTGGTATGTGAGGGAGCAACTGTCAAATAGACTTGATTGGGCATGGTTACAGGCTTGGATTTGCGGGCGTAAACCACGGGCACCTGCAGGTATTTGGCGGTCATAAGTGCTGGTGCGATGCCAGAAATCTCAGCGGTGAGAACTTTTTCGGCTCGGACAGGGGCAAAAAGGCGTGCCAGTTCCGCTCCACAGGCATCCATCAGCATCGGGTCGACTTGATGATTGATAAACCGATCCACTTTGAGGATACCATTGCCTAAATTGCTTCCGTCTTTCAAAATGCGTTGTTTGAGTAATTCCATCCGTTAACTCCATCCACTCATTTCAGTTCAATACATATAAAACCCGCGAAATGTTTTCGGCTCATCTCCACAATTCGTGTTTTTGGAGGAAGGTTTTTTAAATCTTCCTTTTTATGCTTTCTGATGCAGCAGCTCGCCTTGTGCGACGGTTACGGCTTTGCCACCGATATAAACGCGATCTTCGCCTAAGCGCGCCCAGACTTCGCCGCCGCGTGGCGAAGCTTGATAGGCGTGGAATTTGCTCTTTCCCAAACGTTCAGCATAGTAAGGGGCGAGCACACAGTGCGCCATTCCCGTGACGGGATCCTCATAGATCCCGGTTTTAGGTGAGAAAAAACGCGAGATGAAGTCATACTTCTCTGCACATGGCGCCGTAATGATAAGGTCAACTTGCTGGAGGGTGGCAATTTTCTTCCAATCGGGTTCAAAACTGCGCACCGCTTCCGGGCTTTCTAATTCCACCAGTAATACCTGATCGGTATAAACAGCGGCTGCACGTGGTTCCAGCCCCAGAACATCGACGATCTCAGGTGTGATTGGTAGAGGGGTCGGGTTGCGGCGGGGCATATCGAGTTCTATGGTCCCATTGGAGAAACTCGAAGTAATTTTGCCACTTAGGGTGTAAAAAGCGATGGTTTCATCGGGCTCGAAAAACCCGAATTCATACAAAATGTGCGCACTAGCAAGCGTGGCATGTCCGCACAAGTCCACTTCGGTTTTGGGCGTGAACCAGCGTAAATTGTAGCCCTCTCCTTTGGGTAGGAGGAAAGCGGTCTCCGAAAGTGCCATCTCAGCCGCTACTTGCTGCATCCACGTATCGCTGCGCGGAGATTGCAGCATGCAAACCGCTGCGGGATTGCCCTTAAAGGGTTCTACAGCAAAAGCATCAACGTGATAAATCGGAATTTTCATCTTTAACTCCTGATTTTTGCAGTTGCTTCATTTTAGCAGATTGTCTGGAAAATTGAGATAGAAAAGTGGAGAGATTCTGATGAAAATGAGCAAGTATGAGAGTCATGAATTCAAATAAAAACAGTATTCTGGCGGCTTAATGAATTTCTTTGTCTGATTGAGTCAATCCCGCAAGTTGAATGGGTGTATCACGACGATGTATTTAACACCTGGTTGATGGGTATAATAACCTCGTGAACCGAAAACATGTTTGCCGGATACTTGGGCTTGGCTTAATCTTGCTGTTGGGCGGCGTCTTCCTGGTCGAGCGTGCCAGCGCCTCTGGTGGGACGGACACGCCTTATTACAACCTCCCCTTATGCTTGCCGGGGTTTTACGCCCACGCACCAACAAACTGCCTGCCATTAGGCGCATCTGAGTCGGTGAGCCAAATCCGCGCAATGGGCATTCCCTACCCGCAAAAAGAATTGCCGGCAGCTTCGCCAAACATCGAGCTTACTGCATTACCCGTGCGTGTGGCGCGAGTGGAACTCAACAGTGCCGAGCCTTTACCGGTTTATGCAAGCTTGGATGATGCGCGCGCCGAGGGTACGCCTTCCCGCACCATTCCCGCCGGAGAATCGCGCTATGTAGCGATGATTGACCAAGTCGAAGTTGATGGTAAATCCTTTGTCCGCCTGGAAAGTGGGGGATGGGTACAGGCTAAGCCGATATACACTTGGATTCGCTTCCAAGGTTTGGTTTTTTCGCACACACCGGAAAATGATTTTGGCTGGGCGGTGGATGAAGCAGAAATCTATTCGGCACCGGGCTACAATTCCCCGAAAACAGGCAAGTCTGTTCCCAAATATGAACTTATTCAGATTTATCAGGTCGCTCAGGCAGACGGCTACGAATGGTACCTTATTGGACCGAATGCATGGGTTTCTTCGCATAAAACCCGACGGGTGATTGTGGACACAACCAAACCAGAAGGCGTGACAGGCGACCGTTGGATCAAAATTGACTTAGCCAATTTTACGCTTTCTGCTTATGAGGATGGCGAGCTAGTTTTTGCCACTCTCGTTTCGACCGGGTTGCCGCCGATGTACACACGGCCAGGTTTGTTCCAAATTTATGAACGCTACGAAGCCAGCCCCATGTTCGGCGCAACAAGGGCTGACCGCTCCGATTATTATTACTTAGAAGCCGTACCTTGGACGATGTATTATGACGACACCAGGGCGATCCATGGCGTTTACTGGCCAATCATGTTAGGTTATAACCAATCACACGGCTGCGTGAACTTAGCACCTGGCGATGCTAATTGGCTGTATGCCTGGGCTGAGCTTGGAGATTGGGTGTATGTAGTAGACCCTTCTGGCAAGACGCCAACCGATCCAGCTTACTATTTGGGAGTAACCGCTGGTCCATAGAAACTTACTGGATAAAAACACGGCTGCTACTCGCAGCCGTGTTTTTTAACGAAGAGTTTTCAAGAGAAGAGCTACAGCTGGTAAATTTGGCTGTACTTTTGCTCCAAATACCGCATATATGGCTCGGGGTTAATGCGTGAACCCGTAATCTTTTGAACCAAATCTTGCGGGTCATAGCGGGAAGCGTAACGGTGCACATTTTCCCGCATCCAAGCCAATACCGGTGCGAAGTTGCCGGCTGCGATTTCATTAGGTATGTCGGGATGATCAGCTACCATCTTTTCCCACCATTGGGCGGAGATCAAATTGCCCAGTGCGTAGGTAGGGAAGTAACCAATCATGCCACCGGACCAGTGGACGTCCTGCAGCACACCGCTGCTATCATCCGGCGGGGTAACACCCAGATATGCTTGCATGCGGCTGTTCCAGATCTCTGGCAGATCCTTGGCTTGCAGCTTGCCTTCCATGAGGTCAGTTTCGATTTCAAATCGCAGCATAATATGCAGGTTGTAAGTAGCCTCATCGGCTTCGATGCGGATGAGTGAAGGTTCCACGCGGTTGATGCCACGGTAGAACTGTTCGAGGCTAAGGTTGGCTAAGTGTTCTGGGAAGAGCATTTGCACGATGGGGAAGGCGAACTGCCAGAAAGCCTGCGACCTGCCAATCAGGTTCTCCCAGAAACGCGATTGAGATTCATGCACGGCTAAGGAAGTGGGACGACCTAAGCTGGTGTTGCGGTACTTGGGATCTAAACCCTGATCGTAAAGCGCATGACCAGCTTCGTGCATGGTGCTGAAGAGAGAGGACATGCCGTCTGTCTCTAGATAGCGCGTGGTGATGCGCACATCGCCATAGCCAAAGCTGGTGGTAAACGGGTGAGGAGCCAGATCCATGCGTCCGCGGTTCCAGTCATATCCCATGCGCGTAGCTATAAAGCGGCTAAATTTCTCTTGAGAATCAAAGTCGTATTTCTGCCTGATAAAGCTGTTATCGACCTGCTCAGCTTGAGCAATCCGCTGGAGGAGTTCCACCTGCTTGGGGCGCAAAGCGTCAAAGATGGCTTTTACCTCGGCAGTTTTCATGCCAGGCTCATATTCATCTAAGAGAGGGTCATACGGATGGTCATAAGGTTTGAAAAGCTCAGCTTGTTCCCGGCGCATTTCGACGATGCGGGTCAGGTGCGGAGCAAAGCTCGCAAAGTCATTATTCTGGCGAGCTTGCACCCAAACTTCGTGGGCTTGCGATGTGACCATAACAAACTCGATCAATTTCTCGCGGGGGATGCGAGAAATATGCTCAAAATCGCGTTTGGCTACCTTGATTTCACGCGCAAGGTCATCATCCGCATTGATGTCTGGGATCTCACTGGCGAGATCTTCGATTAGTGTGCCTAATTGGGGGGAAGTCGCGCGATCATACATTATGCCGGCAACGAGAGCGGCTTGTGCGCTGCGGTCTTCCATTCCACCGCGGGGCATATTGACCTGTTGGTCCCAATCGAGCAGAGCTTGGATACCACCGAGATTAGCTAATTCCGCTGTTAGTTGGCGAAGTTGATTGAGTTTTTCTTCTGAGCTCATTATTTTTCCATTTACTCGTTAGCAAATTCTCCAACGAAGAGGTTTACCATTGAGTGCATTCAATACCTCAGTTGAAATATCGACTGCAGCACGGCATTGAGCTTCTTTGGTCTGAGCGCCAATATGAGGCGTAGCAATAACCTTAGGATGCTTTACTAAGTCCCAATTAATTGGGGGCTCTTTCTCGTACACATCCAGAGCTGCGCCGCGAACTTTGCCGCTTTCCAGTGCGCGCAGCAAAGCTTCTTCGTCCACAATTCCGCCACGGGCATCATCTACCAGAAAGACGCCATCTTTCATTTTGGCGAATGCTTCATCATTAATTAAGTGATGGTTCTGTTCTTTGTAAGGTGCATGGATGCTGATCATGTCCGAGCGGCTCAGAAGTTCATCGAGGTTTACACATTCGGCACCTTGGGCAATGATATTGGCTTGATCTCGGAAGGGGTCGAATGCTAAGACGTTCATCCCCAGAGCTTGGGCGTATTTTCCAACGGTTGAGCCGATATTGCCAAAGCCGATGATCCCGAGAGTTTTACCAAAAAGTTCTGCGCCGTTAAATTCCTTCTTGAGCCACTGACCAGCCTTCATACTCGCATCCGCGCGGGGGATCTCCCTCACGAGCGCGAACATAAAGCCTAATGTTAATTCGGCAACAGCTTGAGTGGTGGCGACAGCAGCATTAACCACAGAAATCTGGTGAGCTTGGGCTGCCTTGAGGTCAATGTTGTCTACACCAACGCCCATTCGCCCGATAACTTTCAGGTTTTTCGCGGCAGCAATGACCTCAGCGGTCATTTTGGTGCGCCCGCGGATGATGACTGCGTCATATTCTGGGATGATCTGCAGCAGCTCAGCTGCTTCGATACCTTTCTTGTCATCGACGATACATTCTTGAGTGAAAATTTCCTTGCCGGCGCTTTCTATGCCATCGGTGATCAATATTTTCCAAGTCATGTTTCTCTCCTATTTTTGAAATTTTTATGCGCTTATTTTATCCGATTTAGAACTCTTGCATCGCCTTTTCGTTTGGTGACGCCTTTTTCATCCAGATATTCCAAGACCGCTACGGCATATTTTCGGCTGGTCTGAAAGTGATCGCGAAATTCCGAGAGCGTCAATGTACCATATTCCTGCAGGTAATTTTTCACCCAGGAAGTCATTTCCTCAACTACAGCAGGCGTGAATAAAATCTGCTCCGAGACCTGGACGAGATCTTGATGAGCAATCATCCCTTGGAGTAATTCCTCGCCAACAATTGCCTTGGCTTCTGTAACGTCCGGAGGGGTGTATGGCGCAGCTTTGAATTTTTCGAGCAGTTTGTCTGCCTGTGCTTGTTGTGAAGGCGTGAAGCTGATGGTATCGCCAGCCTTGGCTACCAGTGCCCCGTGCTCCTCGATTAGGTTCGTGTTTATTAATTGGCTTAAAACTGCATCAAAAGCAGCCTGGGTGAGCTCGAGTTGGCTGCGTAAGGCTTCCCGCGCCATCCCAAGGTGGAGCGGATGAGCTTGGTGATAAGCCTGCAAAGTTTGCAGTATTGTTTGTTCCAACTTTTCCCAATTGGAGGTCGTGATGATCAGGCTTTTTTGCGGATTAGTGTCTGGCTTTAGCACAATAATTTGGCTGTTCTGCACAAGTTCTTGCAAAAGGGCGAGAGTCTGATTTTCTTCAAAACCGATTTTTTGCTGGAGGTCAGCCACCGTGCTAACCCCCATGCGATTGAGAGCTTGGATCAAAACCTCGGAAGGTTTCCCTTTGCGTAAATTTTGAAGTTGCTGGAGCACTATGGGGTCAAAGCGGCGGTGCAACTTCCCCGGATATGCGTCCAATACAATTCCGCCGCCTAATGTTTCTGATGGTGAAGGCAAGCGCAAGATGTAACGATCTCCGCGCACTGCCACAATGGGAGACGCTAATCTCAATTGTAAAAAGCCTTCCTCGCCTGGCTCAAGGCGGTTGGCACCGAGCAAACGGGCTTTTGCGACTGTTTCGGAGGCACCGATGAAGAGCTTCACCTCGGTGTTGTGCTCAAAACTAGCGGATAAGCTAGGGAGATAGCGAAAGGAAACATCGAGCAGCTGGGTCGGCTTATAGCTTCCCGGTAGAGCGATAACGTCCCCGCGGGTAATTTGGCTTTTATCAATACCGCTAAGGTTTAACGCTGTGCGTGTACCGGGATGAGATTGCATTTGCTTTTGATTGTGATTTTGGATGCCGCGGATTCGAGCATGCAAACCTGTTGGCAGGCAAACAACTTCCTCTCCTACAGAGAAAGTGCCATCCAGTAGAGTGCCAGTGACGATGGTGCCAAAGCCAGTCAGGCTGAACACGCGGTCAACAGGCAGGCGTGGCCGTCCGTAATCTGATTTGACCGGCGTCTCCGCCAGCACCCGCTCCATTGTTTGGATGAGTTCCTGCAAGCCAGCGCCGGTCTTAGCCGAAACTTTAACCAAGGGGGCGTTGCTCAAGCTTGTATCATGCACCAGCTCACGTGCTTCCAGTTCCACCAACTCCAGCCATTCTGGATCATTGATGAGGTCGGTTTTGGTGATAACGATAATGCCTTTTTGGATTTGGAGTAGATCGAGGATGGCTAAATGTTCTCGCGTCTGGGCGGAAACACCTTCATCGGCAGCAATCACGAGTAGCACAGCGTCAATCCCGCCAATACCAGCCAGCATATTGTCGATGAAGTCGCGGTGACCAGGTGTATCCACAATGCCGATTTGTTCTCCGTTTGGCAGCTGAAGAGCCGCAAAGCCGAGTTCTATTGTCATTTCCCGCTCGATTTCCTCTTTGAGGCGATCGGGATGTACCCCGGTGAGGGCTGCAATCAGTGTGGATTTGCCGTGATCAACGTGGCCGGCAGTCCCAACGATGTGCACGGTTTTACTGAGCTTTCTTCTCCGCTAAAGGAGCTAAGGACTGAATGGATTCCTGATAAGCCGTTAGAACCAATTGAACATGCTGGAAGGTCTCATTAGCGAGCCGGCTCAGATCTTCCTGGAGATTAGCTGTGTTATCGGTAAGCGCTTCAATTTGCTCTTGCGCCTGAGTTATGTGCTGATTGAAACTGCGGGTTTGCTCTTCTTGTGCCAAGAGGTAGTTACTCCAGCGCTTGACGTCATCGGATTTAAAAGTGTTCCATTCTTGACGGAAGCGTTCATCACTCAGGCGTTGCATTTCGCTGATTTCATTGATGCGTCGTTCGAAGCGTTGGGTAACTTCATCAACGTTGGCTAAAGCTTTATCTACGGCTGCTTTGGCTTTCTCCAAATCTTCTAGCTGGCTGGAAATATTAATGTTGATC
>ERZ1026800.1188-NODE-1188-length-17769-cov-3.421097_pt1 | contig 17769 bp, 11 predicted proteins | sample MGYA00520873_ERZ1026800 | MGnify/ENA primary metagenome ERZ1026800 (study PRJEB33270, sample SAMEA104284475) | anaerobic digester metagenome | biome: Anaerobic digester microbiome; feature: mesophilic sludge digester; material: Anaerobic digester biomass...
GTCTTAGGTGCTTGTGCAGAGACCACTGAAGCCCCTACCGAGGCTCCGACTGAGGCTCCAACTGAAGCTCCAACTGAAGCTCCTACCGAAGCTCCAACTGAAGCTCCTACCGAAGAACCCACCGCAGAAGATCCTTGGGCTAACGTAACCCCAGCAAAAGAGATCGTTTGGTGGCACCAGCACACTGGCGAAGCACGTGAAAACGCCATCAACCAAATCATTTCTGATTTCAACTCAACCAATGAATGGGGCATTACCGTTACAGCAGAATACGCCGGCAGCTATAATGACATCTTCCAGAAGATGCTGCCCATTCTGAATACCCCTGAAGTCCCAGACGTAGTAGTTGGCTATCAGAACCAAATCGCTACTTATCAGTTAGCAAATGCCATGTTCGACATGAACGAACTGATCAACCATCCTGTTTATGGGCTTACCCCCGAAGAACAAGCTGACTTCTTCCCTGGTTTCTTCCAGCAGGATGTTTATCCCTTGTTTGGCAACCAGCGCCTTGGTTTGGCTCCCAACCGCTCTATGGAAGTGATGTACTACAACATGGATTGGCTGCGTGAGTTAGGATATGACGCACCACCAACAACGCCTGAAGAATTCAAAGAAATGGCATGCAAAGCTACCCAAACGCCATTTAGCGGCGCAACCGAAGGGGCTGCATCCCCAATTGGTTATGAGCTGAGCATCGATACTTCCCGCTTTGCCAGCTGGACGTTCGCATTCGGCGGAGATATGTACGATTACACCAATAACCAATTCACCTTGAATAGCGATGCAGCTGTTGAAGCCTGGACATTTGTTCAGAGCTTGTTTGCTGATGGCTGTGCCAAACTGGTTACTGAAGACTATGGTGACCAAACCGACTTTGGCAATGGAACCCTGCTCTTCTCCATTGGCTCCAGCTCCGGTCTACCTTACTACAAAGATGCTGTCGAAGCAGATGGCACTGGTTTCGATTGGTCAGTAGGCGCTTTACCACACACCACGCCTGATCCTGTCCAGAACATCTACGGTGCTTCCGTCTCCATCCCCAAGTCCACTCCCGAGCGCGAATTGGCTGCTTGGCTGTTCATTAGGTACTACACAAGTCCTGAAGTCAATGCACTATGGGCGAAAGCTTCCGGTTACTTCCCGGTACGCCAGAGTGTTGCAGCCCAATTCCAGGATGTCTTCGAGGCTGATCCGGTCTACAAAGCAGCTTTTGACCTCCTGCCTTATGGCAAATTCGAACCGCCAGTTCCTGGTTATGACTTTGTCCGCGAAGACGTGATCAATTTGGTTATGGCTAACATCGTAGACGATCCGACTGCAGATGTAAAAGCGCTGTTAGACGAAGCCAACGCTCAAGCCAATCAAATCTTGGAAGAGCAAATGTCTCAGCTTCCACAGTAAGACAAATATTAGAACATTGTAAAAAACACCCTCTCAGAGAACTGAGAGGGTGTTTTTATGTTATACTTTTTTTACCGGGGATGCCAGGTTTCGACGGGAGAGGCTGATTCCGGATTGCGAGCCGAGAGGTACCGACCTCGTAAAATCAGTACAAAAATTAAGTGCCAACAGCACAAACTACGCAACTCTTCCTGTCGCTGCATAAGCGATCCGAAGAGAAGCTGATCTCCTGAGAGAGATCACGTCTTCTGAAGCCGTTTTCCTGGCCGGCTTCAGGGTAGACGTCAGAAAGTCAGGATGCAGCTCACTAAGCCGCGGAGTGAGCCTAAGCGGGCTTTAGGGTCCGAGCGGCTAATCTGCTGGTAGTTTGGTCGGTTAACCTACTAGCAGATGAACGAGAACAACCGACTACGCTCGTAGAGATCCGAGGATCTAATCTTTCGGACGCGGGTTCGATTCCCGCCATCTCCACCTATAGATGGTCATTGTTTTGTCGTTTAATTTGGATCAACTATTAACTCGATCCAGAAAAGGAGAAAACTATGGCAAGCACAAAGACGAGTTCTTCCGAAAAACCGGTTCGGAAAAGACGAGCCAAACCAGGCAGCATGGGAGAGGGGGATTACTATCGCATCGAGCTGCGACCATCCTCTGATTTCACTTTCTTCCGCAATCACGATGTAGGTGACAAAGGGCACCTTATCCGCGTGGCTGGCAAACGCAGTAGCGGATCCTGGGACACGGTAGCCTGGTTGGTAAGCAAAGAGGATGCCCACATCGAAGGCGAAACCCTTGTTGGGGATAGCGAAGATGCAAAGCAGCTGATCGAAAGCTTGGGTTCCAAACCAAAACATGTCAAAGGGGATATCTTCGAAGCGAAAGATAAACCAAATGTTCCTGAGAAGAAGAAGCCTACCGAAGCCCAAAAGAAAGCTTGGGCTGAAAACATCAAAAAAGCGCAAGCTGCTCGCTGGGGAAAAAAGAAAGAGTGAGCTCGGACTATCACAAACAAAAAAGAGGACTGCAGTGTAACAGCCCTCTTTTCTTATTAACCCCACCAGTAGTGCATATTATTTATCACCAACTTGGTTTGCTTCAAGGAGTTTCTTGAGCTGACTTTCATCCAAGATTGGGACTCCCAACTCTACAGCCTTGATGTATTTAGAGCCTGGTTCTGCGCCTAAAATGAGATAACTGGTCTTGCGACTAACGGAATTCGTCACCTTACCACCATTTTCCTCGATGAGACGGGTTGCTTCCTCGCGCGTGAGGGTTGGTAGGGTGCCGGTGATTACAAAAGTTAGTCCAGCTAACGGTTTACTCTTTAGCTGCTCAGATTCTTCAGCTTCAACTGGCCAAACGCCATTTTGTTTTAACTTCTCTAAAAGTTCGCGATTTTGTGGTTGTTGGAACCACCCTACGATGGACTGGGCGATGTTTGGACCGATCCCGTCCAATTGTTCCAATTGGCTGACATCAGCTTGGCTGAGGTTATCTAAACTATGGAATGTGCTGGCGAGTTTACGTGCTGCCACTTCTCCAACGCCATGAATGCCAAGACCAATAATTAAACGCTCGAGAGGCTGCTGCTTAGAGGCTTCGATCGCCTGCAGCAAGTTTTCAGCTTTTTTCTCCCCGAATTTTTCCAGCTTCAGGAGATCTTCTTTTTTCAAGGTGTATAAGTCGGCTGCGGAGTGAATCAAGCCGGCATCAATGAGCTGGGCAATAATTTGCGGACCCAAACCAGTAATATCCATGGCAGACCTGGACGCAAAGTTTTCGATATTGCGGGCTAATTGGGCAGGGCAGCTGCTATTGACGCAGTAATAAGCCACCTCTCCGGGTTCTTTTTGGATCTTTGAGCCGCAGGAAGGGCAGTGCGTGGGCATCTGAAAGGGTTTTTCGTTGCCGGTGCGTTTTTCTGGCAGCGGACCAAGGATGTAGGGGATCACCTCACCAGCACGCTTAACAAGCACTTGATCCCCGATGCGGATGTCTTTCTCGCGGATAAAGTCAAAATTGTGCAACGTGGCTTGTTTTACAATCACACCGCCGATATTGACTGGTTTTAGGATGGCTAATGGCGTAAGTACGCCCGTGCGCCCAACATTGACTTGAATATCTAGGAGCGTGGTTTCGACTTCTGTGCCCGGGTATTTAAAGGCAATCGCTCCGCGGGGATCCTTGCCGACATAACCTAAGCGTTGGGCTAATGCTAAGTCGTTAATCTTGATTACCACGCCATCTGCGTCGTAGGGCCACTCATGCCGTGCTGTTGCTTGCTGTTCGCAGATATTGATTGCTTCTTCGATGTTTTTTGCATACCAGCGCAATGGGTTTACGGGGAAGCCTAAAGCCTCAAGGTATTCCAAGGTTTCTCGCTGGGTAGCTGGAGGTGTATCACTGGAGATAAGGATTTGATAGAGATATATCTTAAGCGGGCGCTGTGCAGTAATTTTTGGATCAAGCTGCCGTAATGAACCCGCAGCGGTATTGCGGGGATTGAGGTAGGTCTTTTCACCACGCTGGGCAAGCTCAGCATTGAGGCGCTCGAAATCCTTTTTGAAAATGATGGCTTCTCCACGTACTACCAGCCGCTCTGGCGGGACGATATCTCCCTTGATAGGGATCCGTAAGGGCACGGATGGAATAGTTCTTAGGTTTTCTGTAACATCCTCACCGACTAAACCATCGCCACGCGTTGCCCCTAAGACAAACAAGCCGTTTTCGTAGTGTAAAACAACTGTAAGCCCATCCAGTTTTGGTTCGAGCACATAATCGGCATTGGCAACCGCCGGATCGATTTTGAGGATACGCTCATACCAATCCAAGATATCTTGCCTGCCAAAACCATTAGCCAAACTAAGCACCGGTACAGGATGCCGCACTTTGCGGAATTTATCCAAGGGAGGACCGCCAGTGCGTTGTGTAGGGGAATCGGGGGTAATAAGTTCTGGATGGGCTGCCTCCAATTCTTTGAGTTTGTTCATCAGCTGGTCAAATTCATAATCGCTGATGATGGGGGAGTCGAGTGTGTGGTAAAGGTAGTTGTGATAATTTATTTGTTGACGGAGTTCTTCAATTTGCTTGCGTATATCCGGATCACTCATACTTTACCTCTGAAAGTTTTAAAAGCACTACATCCTAACGCCAGCCCATCTTCACAATGTTCCCGGTGAGATTCGAACTCACATGACCGGCTCCGGGGGCCGATGCCTTATCCATTAGGCCACGGGAACAGCGATTTTTATTATACCTAATTATCAGTCAGTTAGCGCCGTAAGGTTTACTCCAACCGGGCTAACATCTCAGGATACTGGCTCATGAGTTCGGGATGCTTCTGGATAGGACCAGGGAACACACGCTGGGTAACCGGGATGATATGAATATGCATGTGGAAAACGGATTGTAAAGCTTGCCTGCCGTTGTTGTTGAGCAAATGAATGTTTTGGATGCCAAGCTTTTCACGATAGAGCAAGCAGACCTGTTGCGTGGCTGCAATGACTTCTTTCAATAAATCTGGCGGGATTTCGAAGATATTTTCATAATGGCTTTTAGGCAAGACCAAGGTATGGTACGCTGTGATGGGGTCCAAATCTAATATAGCTATCGCTTGCTCGTTTTCCCAAACTTTCCATGAGGGCAATTCTCCGCGCACAATTTTACAAAACACACAATCATCCATAAGTCCTCCTATAAAAATTAGGAAAAATACAAACCGATCCGTTGAATATCGTACTGCTCAGGCTTTAAGCCAAGCAGTGCGAGCAACTCATCCGGTCGTGCACTGGCTTCCGGACTGGAGCTCAGGCGCAAGTACAACTTATCCTCTTCCCAGTGCAGTGCCTCAACCAGCGGCTTGAGGTCGACCTGTTTATTTCTGCGGGTCACTATCAAGTTCGGCTTATTAAGCAAATCCTTCAAATTCGCATTCACGGCTGAAACATCGATCTCCGCATTGAAGCTCACCTTGTATTCGGCTGCCTTTAGGCTGGCTTGCAGGCTGGGTAAATCATTGGGTACTTCTGTGACGGAAATAATGCGGATGCCAGTTGGCAGGGCTGCGTTGAGCTGCTCTTGGATTAAAGGAGGTTCTACGGGCTGCTCGAGCCAGAAATCCATCATTTCTGCTGTAGATGTGAACCCCAAAGGCAAGGCGCCAGCAAGGTTTAGGCGCACTTTGGGGCTAAAGCCCTGGCTGTAGCGCAGTGGTAAAGCTGAGCGACGAAAGGCGCGTTCAAAAAGTTGCTGCAGGTCCAGATGACCGATGAAGCGCATGTCTCCATTCTTAGAAAAGACTGCACGATAGCGAAATCTGCTCTCACGCATTTAGGGGCACCCCCAGTAGACTTCTTCTTGGGCTGGGCGAATGCTTTCGAAACAGTCCAGAATGCCGCAGTTGTAACAGCTGTTGCGGCAATCCTCACGGGTGCGTTCTGCTTGGCTGAGGCGCAAATCGGTGAGCAGGAAATGCTTGCTTACACCTGTCGAGATATGATCCCAAGGGAGTACTTCATCGAACGAGCGCTGACGCAGTGTGTAGAAATCCGAGTCAAGACCTACTTGAGCAAAGGCATCTTGCCAAGCTTGCAGGTTGAGATGCTCAGACCAAGCATCAAATTTCGCACCGTTGCGCCAAGCCTGCAATATTACTGCACCCAAGCGCCGATCGCCGCGGGAGAGCCAGCTCTCGACCTGGGATGCCTCTGGTAGATTGTAAGTCATCTTCAGGTGTGCCTGGCGTGTACCTCGCTTGAGTAAGTCCAGCTTGGTTTGGATATTTTCAGGGGTGTCCATGGGATACCATTGAAACGGTGTGTGAGCTTTGGGGATGAAGGTGCTAATGCCTAAATGGATATGAACGCGATTGCCGGCAATTGATCTTCCAATTTTGTGGACTTTGCTACCCAGATCGAGAATGGCTTGCACATCCTCCATCGTTTCTGTAGGCAGACCAATCATAAAGTACATTTTAAGGTTGAGCCAGCCGTGTTCAAAGATTGTTCGCACAGTCTCCATCAGCACATCTTCATCCAGCGGCTTATTGATAACGGCACGTAAACGCTCTGTGGCAGCTTCTGGCGCAATTGTAAAGCCACCACCTGGGCTAAGTTCCTTGAGCTCATCCATCAATTCCACGGAGAAGGATGCGATTCGTAAGGAAGGTAAGCTGACCCTGACATGAGCGTCCTTAAATTCTCGATAGATTTTTTGCGTTAACGGAAGGATTTGCGTATAGTCTGATGAAGAGAGCGAAAGGATGCCAACCTCGTCATACCCAGTTGCCGCCAAGCCATCCTTTATCGCTGTGATAATCTCCTCAACACTGCGCTCGCGCACTGGTCGGTTAACCATGCCGGCATGGCAAAAGCGGCAGCCCCGTGTGCAGCCACGCATAATCTCAACAGATAAGCGGTCGTGCACGGTTTGCACATTGGGGACGATAAAATGCGTCAAAGGCTGTGGGAGTTTGGGCATAATGCGTTTGACCACAAGGGAGCTCGCGAGGTTACTGTGTGGCGTTACGGCTTGGAGAGTGCCATCTGGGTTGTAACTAACTGTGTAAAGGCTGGGGACGTAAACCCCAGGGACTTTCGCTAAGGCAGCTAATAAATCTTCACGTGCCGCACCAGCGCGTTTCCAAGCTTGGTATACGTGTGTGATTTCTAAAATCACTTCTTCGCCTTCGCCAATTGCAAATGCGTCAATGAAATCTGCCATTGGCTCGGGGTTATAGCACGCTTGTCCGCCGGCGATAATGAGCGGGTCTGTTGCGCTGCGTTGGTTCGAAAGGAGTGGAACACCAGCTAAATCTAAAATATTAAGAACATTCGTATAGATTTGCTCATACGGCAGCGTGATGCCGAGAATATCAAACTCGCTTAGAGGCGTTTTGGATTCAAGAGAAAAAAGCGGCAGATTGTGCTCACGTAATTGGGTTTCCATATCAATCCAAGGAGCATAAGCGCGCTCTGCTAAAATATCAGGCTGTCGGTTGAGGATGTCATAGAGAATGGCTAAGCCTAAGTTGCTTTGTCCAATGTCGTAAATATCCGGGAAGACTAATGCCACATGGGTTTCCACTGACCCCCAAGGTTTTACGACCTGATTATATTCCCCGCCAACATAGCGACCGGGTTTTTCCACGCGATATAAGAGGCTTTCAAGTTCTGTCTGCAATGTCAAATAATTATCCTCAAAGATTAAGATATTTGGAAGGGTTCCCCTGAACGAACCGGATTGACCAAACTTCCGATTCCATCGATGAAGATCGAGACAACATCGCCATCATTCAAGCTGCCTACGCCGGCTGGCGTGCCTGTGAGAATAATATCCCCTGGCATCAAGGTCATCACAGAGGATGCATAAAGCACAAGCTGTTCGATGCTGAAAATCATATCTCGCGTGGAAGCCATCTGCCGTAGGGTTTCATTAACTCGGCAGGTTATCAGCGCATCCGAAGGGTCAAACTCCGTTTCGATCCACGGTCCGAGAGGGCAAAAGGTGTCAAAGCCTTTGGCTCGGGTCCATTGCCCATCGCGTTGCTGCAGGTCACGCGCGGTTACATCGTTGGCAACGGTATAACCAAAAATCGCATCTTGAACCTCCTCAGCTTGCAGCCACCGTGATTTCTTCTTAATTACGACAGCTAATTCTGCCTCATGTTCTACCTGTTGGGATTGCGGTGGGAGGATGATTGCCTCGCCAATGGGTAAAAGAGCAGAAGGAGGCTTGAGGAAAAGTAAGGGGACCTCTGGTATGGGTGCGTTCATCTCCTGGGCATGCTCAAGGAAGTTGCGTCCGACGGCTAAAATCTTGCTGGGTTGGCAGGGAACCAATAACTTTACTTGGGAAAGCGAGAATTCCGGTTCAAAACGCCGAAACTCGCCAAAAGGATCCCCTTGGATGCGGCCGACTTTATCTTCATAAATCCAGCCATATTCTGGGGGTGTGTATTTTGTTTCGAAGCGAATGATCTTCATAATTAGTGTATAATTATAACGTTCGGGCGGATAGCTCAGTTGGTTAGAGCGCATCTTTTACACAGATGAGGCCGCAGGTTCGAGTCCTGTTCTGCCCATTTTGTATTTAAACGTGAGATACCCTTTGCTTAATTTGTACCTTTCTGGTCGAATACACCTCAAAATTATATCAGCCCGAGTTCGAGAAATGGTCTAACCGCGTATATCCTCTTGAAGGATCAAGCAATTTCGTCTTCAAAAATATCTTCTTCAGGCTCGGCTGCTAATTCCAGATAGTGAGCTTCAATGAAAGCCTCATCGTCTTCCGGAGGCTGTGTGCCACGGTTGCAATATGAACGATAGCGGCAATATTGGCAACGCTGAATATCTTCAGTTTTATGAAAATCCGCTGGGGATAAGCGGTTAATCTTTTGCATCAATGCGAGGATATAAGCCTGATCGTCGGCTAAGGTTTGCGCGGTACTTTTAAAGATATATGGTCGTTCGGGCTGGGCGGCTTCCCAATATACCATGCGAAGTTCTGTAAATGGCTGATTAATTTCATCGAGGTGCAGTGCTAAAACCAGTGGAAAAACGCGGCTCTGCATTTGCCCGGCTAACCAGGTTTTACTGGGTTGTCTGCGGGAAGTCTTCCAATCGTAAATCGTAAAATGTCCGCTATCACACTGGAGCAAGTCGTATTTGGCAGTAAGTTCTTGACCGCCTAAGGTAACCCCGAGGGTATATTCAGGAAATAGCTCACCAGGCAAGGTTTGAGGGAAGGTAGTGGTAAATGCTTCAAACCAGGAAGCAACGCGTGAATCTGGGTCGTTTTTTGCCATCTGGGAGAGTTTTGGTAGCGATACGCCTAAGAACAGCTGATGTACCAGCTGATGAAAGCGCGCCCCAGCTAATCGATCGGCTTCGAACTGCAGCAAGTCACGCGCTTGAGCGGCTGGCCACTGAAAATGCAGCACATAACGCAAGTAAAACTGATATGGGCAATTGAGGAATGATTGCAGATTAGATTGGGTGAAAATGAACGGTAGGGGCAAAAAATGCGCCACTTTAACCTCCTAATTTCATACGGTTACGGAGCGCGGTGCAAACGAGTGCTTCTTTGTTGTTTTTTGATCTCCCTGTGTTATAAGAAACAGTCAAAGAGCGGCGCGCACGTGTAATGCCCACGTAAAATAAGCGCAGGCGTTCACGAATAACCTCGTTGCGGTCGTCAAGCGAATATGCGCCTAGGCGGAAATCGATGATGGGCAATCCTTCGGCTAAGTTTTTCAATTGTGCTAAAGCTTCAGCTTGCAAATTGAGATTATCCCTAAGGTAATAAGTTTCAGCGCGGTAGGCTTCTCCTTCTTCGCCGGAGGGGTAGTCATAGTTATTTGCTGAGCTCAAAAAGACTTTATCCCATTCCAAGCCTTTGGCTTTATGCATCGTTGCCACAACCACTTGTCCTTTGTGTGCCTGCGGGTCGAAACCTTCGGCATCGTCGCTGAGATTCTCAAAGCGGCGTAGGTTTTTGGAGATGTCCACGAGCTCGGAGTTTAGGTCTTCCAAAGACCATTCCGGATGCATGTCTTGCAAATTGCGAATAAGGAGAGCAATTTTGTGTATGGTAGCCAGTTCCACCGCATCAAGCTCCAGATCTTGAGCAACAGCCAGAATGAGCTGATCGGGTGTGAGGAGAGCAGCTTGGTGCCACCTACGGACAACCTCACGGAAAGCAGCCAAGTCCGTAAGCGTTTCATCGGAATGCTGCCCCTTTAGGCTCTCGAGCCAGTCTACACCTTCTTGGGGGTAAAGGTAGTTCTCAAGGGCTGGGCAGCGCTGAATGAGGCGTGCACCAGCTTCAATTTGATCCCATGCCGCTTGGTCTTCGCGAAATTTGCGCTTCCACACTTTGAATGTAACTGCTAGCTTCTTGGGGTTATCCGGGTTGAGCAGACTTTCGAAAATATTGGCAATCGCACCTGCTGAAAGGCGGGTAGGATCTGGCAGGTTCATCAAGCTATCCACAACAGGGATATTGGCATTGCGTAAAGCATCTGCGATTTTAGCAACGCGATCATTGAGAAAAGCCAAAACGACCACGGTACTTTCTGGGTTTTTCTCCAACCAAGCTTGCACACGCTCGACGAGGAAGTCCAGCTCTGCTTGATCGGACATTTGCCAGTTGACAAACTCAACCGCACCAGGTTCGTCCGGCGGGTTTGGTTGAGGGTCGCCAGGTTTGGTTGGCTGGATGTACGGAGGGGTGAGGGCATCGCGTACTTCACGGTTTGGATGTTCATATTGCACCCAATCAATCATGCTATTGGCTAAGTCGATAATGCTTTGGCAGGAGCGTCCGGATTCGGGCAGGTCTTCTTTGCGCACATCCGGCTCTGCTAAGAAGCGCTTGAGTAAGTTGGGGTTAGCAGTGGTAAAACTGGCGTAAATTGCCTGGTTTGGGTCGCCCACGCGCACCCAGTTGCCATCTGCGCCCACGAGCTGGCGCAAGATTTTTTCCTGGAGCACACTTGAGTCTTGGGCTTCATCCTCCAGAATATATGGCCAGCGGTGCCGCAATAATGAAACCAGGTCTGGGTCGTTTTCTAAGCACTGATAAGCCAGCCAAATTAGGTCATCGAAGTCGATTGCTCCGCGGTAGTTCAAGGCGGCTTCATAGTCCTGATAGAGTGCTAAACCCATCTGAAGCAGGGAGGTATCCATGGGGTAATCTTTGAGCTTCTTGGTAATGTCAACGGGTGTGAGGCGCAGGTCTTTGGCGGTGCGGATAAAGGCTAATCCAACAGACTTGATCAAGCTGGAGAGTAGTTCGTCGGCTTTTTTGGTGTGCTCATTGGAATCTGGGGAGATAAAACTTGGTAAGAGCAAATCATCAAAAAAGTGAGGATTAAGCTTCAGCCAAGCATCCACGCTATGCGTCAAAATCGCGTCTGCTTCAGTTTGATCCAGGATTTGGTAGTCATTGGTCAAGCCAGCCAGTTCTGGTCGCTGGTGGATGATGTCATTGGCTAAGCCATGCAGCGTGCGCACGTGATAACCCAGCCCAGAAAGCACTCCGGATTGGCGCAGGAGCTGCCCGATGCGAGTCGAAAAGTTGTCTGCCGCTGAGTTGGAGAAAGTTACCACTAAAACTTCTTGGTCGGGCTGAAGTTCAGCCGTGCTGATTAGCTTTGCAGCTAAGCGGGAAAGCGTCCAAGTCTTACCACTGCCTGGAACGGCAGAAATACCCATCCTCCCGCCTGTATAACTCAGAATGCGAGCTTGTGACTCGCGTAATACCTCAGGCATTCCCGCTCTCCTTAAGCGCTCGGCGTAACAAACTTTGTAAGCGCAAGAGCAGCAAGCCTTTTTCTTCCTGACCGGCTTGGTTATACTCACTCAGCCCAAGGATTATACCTTTGCGGCAGCGCGAGAGTAAACCTGAAAAAATCATCTCCAAATTAGCGTTGCTCACACGGCTTTCTTCTTCCGAAGTCCACTTTTTACCCTCAAGCCAAGCGCGGCTGAGCACATAAGGATGCGTCAGCGGCTGCTCGAGGCGCTCATACCAGCCCGAGCTGCCCACACTCAGCCATACCTGATAGTCCACGCTCTGCCCGGAAACTAAAAATGTTAGCGCTGGTGAGATGAGCACGCTTTCTGGCTCTTCATTTTGCCAGGTGCTCAGATATTGCGCTGAAATTACGCCATCCAGCAAGGTGCGCACATAGTCGAGGCTGAGTTGGTTGCTATCGCGCACCGTTTGCATATTGACCGACAAACGGAACTTCCGATAGGATTCCATCAGGTTGTGGGTTGATTGCCCAGCTGAGATATTTTGATGCAAGCCAAAACCCGGCTGGCTAAGCACCTCGCCAAAAAGCTGACTGACGAAGATATCCAGCGGGAGCTGTGGATCGACTCGGCTGAGCCATAAACGTAATTGTTCATAGCGGTCGCCAAGTTTAAGCGAGATGCGGGTTTGCATTGCTTCCGGTAAGCCGTCAAACGGTTTGAGCAGATCTGTGGGGTTTGCCAGATCTAGCAGGTTATCGACTATTAATCGTGCCCGCACCATATCTAAGCCGTCGATCGCCGTTGTTAGGCAGTTCGTGAGCTGGGTTTTAGCCAAGGGCAGATGCCATTCTGGATGGATAAGCTCAGCAAGCGTGATGAAACACTGTATGACCGCATCTTCGATGAGAGGAATGGAAGGTCGAAAAATGCGTGCACGAATGCCCCGCTGGCTAAGCGCCTGTTGCATCGCAAAGCCAGAGGAACTGTTTACGAAAGGTGCTAAGATCGCAATCTGACCCGGTTTGGTACCTGATGCGACTAATTCTTGGATTTGGTTAGCGACGTCGGCAAGCATTTGCTGGTAAAAACGCAGTGGCTGCTCGGGAATGCGCAGCACTTTGGTCAGCGTCGCATAGTCGAGCGGTTGGAAAGGCGCGGATTTTTCTGGCGAAACGAGATGGTTACGCAGGAGGGCTACTTCCGGGCTGACGGTGAAACTTTGGGTGAGCTCACGTGTATGTTGGGTTTGGTCATGCAGCCGCCAGGCAGAATGCGGGTCTGCACCGAGAAAAACGCGATAACCTGCTTGTTCATCATATACCATGAGAGCGCTTTTAAAACTTGGCAGCCATTCTAAGAGTACATCATGGACGTAAGGTGGATCTTCTTCGCAATTGTCATAAATCAGATGCGCAAACTGGCTGATGAGATAGCGCCGGCAGAGAGGATCCTGCCATACGAACTCTCGAAACAGCTGCACTTGGAGCGAAAAATCCAGCAGGTTATTTTCTAAGCAAAAACTGCGGAAGGCATTCACAGCCACTTGTAGATCCGCATAAACATTGAGCTGGCTGCTCTCGCCTACCCAGGCTGCGGAAAGCTTCGCTCCAATTTCGGTATAAGGGAAGCCGACCACAGCAGATTTATTGAGGTTATCCAGTACTTGGCTATAAAGGCGGTGGCGTGGGATGCTCACTGAACTAAATGCCCCCCGGTCCAGCATCGGATCGATTAACTTACCCAGATAAAACTGAGCGGTTTCCAGGGTGAGAAACTGCGGCGGGCGGTAGGGGAAATGAAAGCCGGCTTGCTCACTGAAAAGCGGGTAAAACAGCGCTACCATCCGCCGTGCGATGGTATTCATCGTGGCGAAATTCACAGAATAAGATTTCAAACCTTCAGCTTGCTCAAGCAACTTGCGGTAAGAGAATGCTAAGGTGCGCTGCGGCGTGAGCACTAAGATTGGCTCATCCGGTGCTTCTCGCAGGAGCTGCAGCATGCGTTTGCCTGCCAAGGTGGTTTTGCCGGTGCCCGCCAAGCCATGTAAGAACAGGGTTTGATCAAAAGGCAGCGCTAAAATTGATTTCTGTTCGGCTGAGAGCTGCATCAGAATATTAAACCTTTTGGGTAAACGCACTTGCAAGCCAAACCCAGGGTTGAAGCCATGCTAAATTTCCCGTGCATGCGCTTATTATAAGCCTTGCAGCCTTCTAATTTTTCTTAGATTTAGCCAACTGATAATGGGTCAAGTTGGTATAATTTAGCAGAAATTTATCAGCCCACCACAAGAAATGGAGAAACATGAACTCATCCTTGCGTCCTTTTTTTGAACCCACCGGGGTAGCCATCATTGGCGCTTCCACCAAGCCTAACAAATTGAGCTATGGCATCCTCGAAAACCTGGTTAAGTGCGGTTTCCAGGGCGGCATTTATCCGGTCAACCCCAAAGGCGGGGAGATTTTAGGTGTGCCAGTGTATCCACATGTAAAGGATGTGCCCGACCCAGTCGATCTGGCGATGATTGTTCTGCCGGTTGAAATGACGCTTACCACTTTACAGGAATGTGCTGACCGTGGTATTCGAAACGCCGTAATTATTACCAGCGGATTCAAAGAAGTGGGAGGCGCTGGTGCGGCACTGGAAAGTCAGGTGCTCAGCTTCGCCCGCGAACACGGTTTGCGTATCATTGGCCCCAACTGTGTGGGCGTGATGAACATGTTCAATGGCTTGAATGCCACTTTTATCAAAGGCTTGCCTGAAAAAGGCCCAATTGCCTTTATTTCTCAGTCTGGCGCGATTTTTGGGGGTGTGGTGGACTTATTTATCGAATCAAAAATTGGTTTCTCACGCTTCGCCAGCCTTGGCAACGAGATGGATGTCTCTGAAGCTGAGATGATTGAATATTTTGGCGAGGATCCCCAAGTGGGTGTAATTGCGGTTTATTTGGAAGGAGCCCAAAACGGGGCGCGCTTTATGGAAGCAGCCCGTAAAATCTCTAAGCAGAAACCGATTGTTTTACTCAAGGCTGGAAAGAATAACGCCGGCGCGCGAGCGGTCAGCTCGCATACAGGTTCACTGGCTGGGGAATATACAGCCTATCAAGCTGTTTTTGAGCAGACTGGCGTCATCGAGGTTCAAACCCTGGCGGAGCTCATTAACACCGCCTGGGCTTTGGGTGTACAACCCTTACCGCAAGGGAATAAGGTAGGGATTGCCACCAACGCTGGCGGTGCTGCTGCCTTGCTTTCGGATGATTTAGCAGTGAATGGCTATGAACTGGCGCATATCAGCCCGGAAATCCAAGCTGAGCTGCGTAAAAACCTCAACCCCAGCGCGCAAGTAGCTAACCCGGTTGATATGCTTGGGCAGGCTGAGCCGCAAGATTATGCCTGGAGCCTAAGCCAGATGATCCGAGAGCCGGCTGTGGATGTACTTGTCCCGATTTTAGTCCCACAGGCATTGGTGGATACCCTAGGCGTAGCCAAAGCTTGGATTGACGCAGCACAACAAACTCAAAAGACGATGCTCACCTGCCTGGTTGGCGAGCGCAGCACTGGAGAATCCGAGGCGCTTTTGAATAGCGCTAAAGTGCCGGTTTTTAGGTATCCGGACCAAATCGGGCCGATTCTAGGCGCAATGCGGAAGTTTGCTCACTTCCGCTCTCGAGCAGAATTCGTTCCCGTGCGCGTGGAAGGAATTCAGCCAGAACGTGCTAAGGCAGTACTTGCCGGGGCTTCAGATAAGATTGCATTAGGAGAATTCGAGACCCGGCAGCTGCTAGAAGCTTACGGCATCGCAAACGTACCCGGAGGGCTGGCAAAAGATGTATCCGAAGCTATTCAAATTGCCGAGCAAATTGGCTACCCAGTGGTGATTAAAATTTCAGCAGAGGGGCTGGTGCACAAATCGGAAGCTGGCGGGATAAGGCTGAACCTGAGAAATGCTAAAGAACTGCGCGTAGCTTATAGAGAGATGATCTCGCACATTACCCAACAATTCCCAGAAGCACAGATAATCGGGGTAATGGTGGAGAAGATGGCGCCCAAAGGGCAAGAAGTGATCGTTGGTATGCGCCGGGATGCGACCTTCGGGCCGATGCTTATGTTTGGCATGGGTGGGGTATTGGTGGAGCAAATCAAGGATATCAGCTTCAAGGTAGCACCGCTCTCTGGGGAAGATATTGATGACATGCTCGCGAGTACGATTGCCGGTAAGTTGTTAGCGGGTTATCGCGGCGCTGCCAAAGGAGATATCGCCGCAGTCAAGGATGTGATCGCGCGGCTTAGCCAGCTGGGGTTGGACTTCCCGGAGATTGCCGAGGTTGAGATCAATCCGCTGATTGTTTACCCAGAGGGGCAAGGAGCATTGGCTCTTGATAGCCGCGCCATCCTGAAGCGCTGAGAATGCGTTAAAAGGAAAAAGCCAACGAAGGGATTCGAACCCTTGACCGGGCGCTTACGAAGCGTCTGCTCTACCGGCTGAGCTACGTTGGCATTTTTCATATTATACCAAAGGTTTATCCAAAAGCGTAATTAGTCCGTTTTTCTGTTCTGATGATTTCCTGTGTGTGACTTTTGAGAATCGATGATACGTTTTCAACCCTGTCATTGCGCCCACATTTTGGACACCTTACAAAAGATTCAAGACTGATGGCATCACCCTGCCGGCGAACGATGTGTTCGGTTTCACAATGTTGACAAAGTAGGATAGATGTATTTGTAACAACTTCTAATTTTACACCACATGACGGACATGAAAGAGTAATATAATCGTTCATAGTGAGAAAATTATATCATTAGAAACAGCTCACCTTTTTATTGGATACTTTTGATGATTTATTAATAATCCCAATACTGTTGAACCTGAGAGCCAGTCAGAACGGTTTTTCCCACTCATATTTGTTGAATAATCCCATTTATAGTGCAATCGGTTTTTTAATTCAGACAGAGTACTGTTAGCAAATTTTTCTTTTCCGCCTGTAAACCCGATAATAACCTCATCTCCCTGTCTTTGGCAAAGCTCAACCATCTCTTCGAATTTTAAAGTTCCCTGCCACCTTTTTGATTGACTTGAGGTTGTTTTTTTATTCTGATTATTCGATATTCTGAGGTTACGTGAACTTTGTGTTAAGTCGTCAAGTTTGGAGAGATACTCGTGAATAATCCGCCATTCTTTTGAAAATTGTCCTGGGACTGATTTTGATAATCCGCCAAATGATAGCACTTTGTCTGCATGTTTTTTTGTTTTGTCTTCAATACATTTTGGTACGATGTATATAATTTTTGCACTGCGGCATATAGAAATTTCTTGTTTGAAGCGTGATACTTTTTTCTCAAGAATGAATTGATACTTTCCAGATTCTCTTGATGCAACTCTCAATTTTTCTAAATCACTGATCAGGAAAGCACCGCTTTTGTTTTGGATATCATTTGTCACGGATTGGTAAATTTCGTTTTGGCTTGAATTAATTGAAGTATCAGATGTCTTTAATTCAACAAATAGGAGTTGCTTACGCTGCGTATTATACATAAGCCAATCGATATTGGTTGATTGATTATTTTCTGCTTTTTTCAAAGGAAATTCTTGACATATCATTTTTATTAAACCAGATAAATCTGTATCCGATTTTAGTGTTTCAGTTAATACATCTTCTAAAAAGACACTTAAAATCGGCTCTACCACTCTCTCAACTTGAACTTTGGGAATCATGGTGGCTTCTATAAGGTTATCCATTAAGGTTTTTATAAATAATTCACTCATACATTTCTCCCTATTGTTGTAATAAAGCAATCAGTGTAATTATAATATGGTCATCCTTAAAATAATGATTTAAATTGAAAATGATTAAAAAGACAATCGTATTTCATTGTTATCTGTTTACCTAAAACATTCATCATTCTTGCTCTTTTGATAAAGTTTTCGTCATATTTATTTTTGAGTTGATCGAGCGCATCGTTTAGCTTCTCCTTTTGTGAGAGGTCAACCCAAGACCTTTAGGTCTCAAAAAAACTGATAATCCAATTATCACAATCGTTTATCAAGGCAGGAAAACCAGGAGACCTATGGTCAAAACCGCTCGCTGGTCCTTACAGGAGGCTCTGCACTC
>ERZ1026800.1194-NODE-1194-length-17675-cov-3.372521_pt1 | contig 17675 bp, 18 predicted proteins | sample MGYA00520873_ERZ1026800 | MGnify/ENA primary metagenome ERZ1026800 (study PRJEB33270, sample SAMEA104284475) | anaerobic digester metagenome | biome: Anaerobic digester microbiome; feature: mesophilic sludge digester; material: Anaerobic digester biomass...
AGTAACAGTAGCCGCACCACCAGGCATTGTGTTTCCAGTACACGGACGGCTTGAAGAACCGGTTTGACGGGCAGAAGAACACACGCGTGTCCTTCACATACGCGTTGAGCTCACGCAGGCCCATCGTGGCGCGGCCATCGTTCCAGTCTCCGAACGGCCAGTTCTGGACTTCAGTGGGCGGATAGCGATCCTTGTGGTCATCGGCGTACATATGCAGCGAGACGATAAGCTGCTTCAGGTTGCTTATGCACTTCGCGCGTTTGCCAGACTCCCTCGCTCTGGCGAAAACGGGGAACAGTATCGCTGCCAGAATCGCGATGATCGCGATGACGACAAGCAGTTCTATCAGGGTAAACCCTCGTCGAAGACGGCGAGACATTCGGCCTTTCCTCCTAACGCGCGGACACGTGCGCCACGCTAATCATACCACATGAGATTTGCCGTCCTCCGGCCCATGTGTTGCCCGAGGCGGGTGCTTCGGCACGTCGTTCCAGATAACTCCGAATCGAAGCACGGCAACAAGGAGACTCCCGGCAGTGACTCATACTGTCACGGTCACCTTGGACAGCCCGCGCGGCGAGTCCGGGTTCAGCCCCTTAGCCACGGACAGGTGATACGCGTACCTCTGCCCGGCGACGATCTGCGCGAGTGGGTTCAGGAACTCGTGCTTCGCCCGGGGAATCGGGATCGGGTCGGTGGCTGTGGCGAGTGCGTCGCGGTCGCTGGAGACGACCATGAGCCGTGTGCCGAAGTCGCGCAGGCGCTCGGCCACTTCCAGCACCGCCGTATGCGCAGCGTCGTGCGGGGCGTAGATGATGCAGGGCACCGCCCGCGCCGCCGCCACGGGGCCGTGCATCAGGTCGGCCGACGAGTAAGCGCGCGCCCGGACGTAGCTTGTCTCCATCACTTTGAGGGCGCTCTCGAGGGCCGTCGTGTAGTTGAAGCCGCGGCCGATGACGAAACACTCCTCGACATCCCTGGTCTCCTCCGCCATTGCAGCGACGCAGTCTGTTGCCCTGAGGGCCCGCGCTATAAGTTCGGGGGCCGCGTTCAGGGCCTCGAGATGATCCGGGCGCTCCATCAGGGCGGCCGAGATGAGCGCAATGCTCGCGAGCGAAGCGGTGTAGGTCTTGGTCGCGGCGACGCTCTTCTCGGGCCCCGCGTCCATCGGCATCACGATGTCCGCAACGCGCCCGAACTCGGAGTCGGGGTTGTTCGTGATCGCGACGATGGGGCTGCCCTGCTCTTTCGCGGCCGCCATATACTCGAGCACGTCCTTCGCGCCACCCGACTGGGAGATACCGATCACCATGGTGTTCTGGAGCGGGATCCGGCTGTTATACAGCGTGACGATAGACGGGGTAGCGAGAAAGGCGGCGAGATGGTTCTCGATCTGGAAGAGGTACTGCCCGTAAACCGCCGCATGGTCGGATGTGCCGCGCGCCGCCAGCACAATCTGATGGATTCGCGCGGACTCTGCCAGCCGCGCAACCTCGAGCGCCGTCTCGACGTGCAGGACTTCGGCACGCCCGTCGTGTCGGTCGAGACGTTCGCGCAGGGACCGAACACGCGCATGGTGATCGAGCCCAAGGGCCTGTGGGAGCACTCGGCCTACCAGACCGACAACCGGTTCATCATCGAGATCAAGCCGGTGCAGGAGGACCCGAACCGCCTGACGCAGGGCACGCGCGGCGGTACGACGCGAAGGAGGACGCGCACGCCACCGAGGAGGTCGCGCTGCTGACGAGCCTTGGGGTCGCCGGGCCCGGCTGCCGCGTCGTGGAGTTCGGGACCGGGACGGGCCAGTTCGCGCTGGCGGCCGCGGCCGTGTGCGATCAGGTCATCGCCGTCGATGTCTCGCCGGTCATGCTGGAGCAGTTCCGGGAGAAGATCGCCGGCAACCCTCCCGCCAACCTCGTGATCGAGCAGGCCGGGTTCCTGACCTACCAGCACACCGGTGCCCCCGCGGACGCGGTGTACAGCCGCCTGGCGCTCCATCACCTCCCGGACTTCTGGAAGGCGCTGGCCCTCACAAGCATCGCGGACATCCTGCGACCCGGCGGGATCCTGCGCCTCTGGGACGTCGTCTACGGATTCCCGCCCCGCCAAGCCGGCCAGAAGATCGACGCAGCGATCAGTCAGTACACGGCCACCGACCCCGACGACGGATGGACCCGCGCAGAGCTCGCCGAGCACATCCGAGACGAGCACTCGACCTTCACCTGGCTCCTGGAACCCATGATCGAACAGGCCGGCCTGGACATCGTCAGCGCCGACCACAGCGAGGACCAGATGGTCGCGCTGGACATGAGCGAGTACCAGCAGGAGCACGCCGTCAGCCGGCTGGTGGGCGCGCCGCCGGGCTACGTCGGCTACGAGGGCGGCGGCCAGCTCACCGAAATTTCGGAGGAGACGATGGCGGAACTTAACGGCTTCCTGCCCTCTGCGTGGAGCCACAATAACCCCATTGACATTTTGGGGGATGCCAGCCCCGAACTGTATGCCAAGACGCTGGCGGTGGCGGCGAAGGACAAGAACGCCGACGGGCTGCTCGTGATTCTGACGCCGCAGGATATGACCGACCCGACGCAGACGGCAGAGCAACTGCGCCAGGCGGCCGCCAAGGTCGGGCGCAAACCGGTGCTGGCCTCGTGGATGGGCGGCGCCGACGTCAGGGCCGGGATTTCCATCCTGAACCGTGCCAGCATTCCCACGTTCCCGTACCCGGATACGGCGACGCAGGTCTTCAACTACATGTGGCGTTACAGCTACAACCTGAAAGGCATCTACGAGACACCCTCGCTGCCCGTGGCGAGCGAGGCCGAGACGATCTGGATGTCCAGGATCGACATGAACATGCCGACCACCATGATGGTGAAGGCCAGCATGTGACGCGGATTGATCCGGTCCTCCGCGGGCGCAAGCGCATCCGGAGAGCCGTCTATCGTCGCATCGGTCATGACGATCTCCGCGCGATCAGGGCTTGTCTTTAGTATCTACCGTCACGACGACGGACATGCCGGCACGCAACAGGTTTTCCTTCGCAAGGTCGGCAGGAAGACGTATGCGGACAGGGACGCGCTGCACGTCCTGGAGGCGGACAGGGCCGTGCTCTTGGGCCCATCGGAGCCTTCCCGGAGCTATCTCGACATGGACAGGATCATCGCCGCGGCAAGAGAAAGCGGAGCACAGGCGATCCACCCGGGCTACGGGTTCCTGGCCGAGAACGCGGACTTCGCCGAACGCTGCTCCCGGGAGGGCCTCGTCTTTATCGGCCCGCCGGCACAGGTCATCCGCGATCTGGGGAATAAGACCGTTGCAAGGAGGACCATGACCGCAAGCGGCGTGCCTGTGATCCCGGGCATGATGGAGCCTGGAGAAAACCCTGATGCCCTGAAGCAGGAGGCGGAAAAGATCGGCTTCCCGGTCTTGATCAAGGCGGCGGCCGGAGGCGGGGGCAAGGGCATGCGCGTCGTCCGTTCGCCAGAGGATTTCGTAGACGCTTGCGCATCCGCATCCCGGGAGGCGGCGGCCGCCTTCGGCAACGGGGACGTCTACCTTGAAAAATTCATCGAAAAGCCACGCCACGTGGAGTTCCAGATCCTGGCGGACAGTTTCGGCAATGTGGTGCACCTCCTGGAGCGGGAGTGCTCCATCCAGAGAAGGCACCAGAAGATCATCGAGGAGACGCCCTCGCCGGCGCTCACGCCCGAGCTCAGGCGACGGATGGGCGCGGCCGCGGTGGCGGCGGCCAGGGCGTCGGGCTATGTAAACGCGGGAACCGTTGAGTTCCTCCTCGATTCTCAAGGCGGCTTCTACTTTCTCGAGGTCAACACCCGCCTCCAGGTGGAGCACCCCGTGACCGAGATGGTTACGGGCATCGACCTGGTGCGAAGGCAGATCGAGATCGCATCGGGCATGCCGCTCGATCTCTCCCAGGAAGAGATCATTGGCCGCGGCCACGCGATCGAGTGCCGCATCTATGCCGAAGACCCTCTGAGCGACTTCCTGCCCTCTCCGGGAAAGATCAGCTTCATCCGGGAGCCGAAAGGGCCTGGCATAAGAAACGATATCGGGATCTACCCGGGATACACGGTTCCCGTTGAGTACGACCCCATCCTCTCCAAGCTCATCGTGCATGCACAGAGCCGGCCCGCGTGCATCAGCAGGATGATCAGGGCGCTCAAGGACTACGTGATCCTGGGGGTGCTGACACCGATACCGTTCCTTGTGGATATTCTCTCCTCTGAGGCCTTCAGTGCAGGCAAGACCAGCACCGACTTCATCGACACGCACTTTTCGGACTGGATGCCCGCCCTGAAGGACACCGACCTTGCGGCCCTGGCGTTCGTGGTGGATGAGGCCGTGAACCATGGATCTCAGGCCGCGGCCGTGACAAGGCAGGAATACTCGCCATGGAAGGCCCTGGGCCACTTCAGGCCCTAGCAGTGGAAGGGATAGATCATGAAGTATACGATCCGAATCGCAGGAAAGGATATACCGGTAGAGGCTGACTTCACTGAGAAAGGCGTTGTGAAGGCCGTCATCGACGGCAGGACCGTCACTGCACGCTACCGCGTCGTCGCACCGGGCGGCATCCATTTCGAGCTGGACGACGGAAGGGGCGTAAATGCATACCTGGCCCCCGACCATGAGGGAAAGCTCGTCAACGTGGGCGGCATTACCTACCTGGTTCAGGATGCAGGCACGCTTGCCCGTGCCGCTGTCAGAAGGCGGGGAGTCAAAGAGCTGCCCAAGGAGGTCACCCCACCCATGCCCTCGGTTGTGGTGCGCATCATGGTGGCAGAGGGGGATCAAGTGGAGCAGGGCCAGGCCGTTGCCGTGGTTTCGGCCATGAAGATGGAAACCACGCTCCAGGCGCCTTTCAGCGGGAGAGTGGCCAGGGTGAACGTTGCTGAGGGGGAAAAAGTCATGCCGGGCCAGGTGCTGGTGGATATCGTGCGCGAGAAGGAAACAGCCGCCTGACCTGGCAAAAAATAAGGAGAAAACAATGGCAGAGGAACATCTTCTCTATCATGTCGATCGCGGTGCGGGGCGCATCACCGTCAACCGCGAGCCGCAGAGAAACGCGCTCACTCCCGAGAGCATCCGTCTGTTCCACACATATCTCGACAGGGCGGAAAACGACCCGGAGGTCCGGGCCGTGATCGTCACCGGCGCCGGAGACAAGGCCTTCTGTACCGGGGCACAGCTCGGAGACGGTATGTCGGCCGAGGGAAGAAAGGTGTTCGCGGACTACGCGCGTCTCCTCGGCCGTCTCGCATCCTTTCCCAAGCCCACGGTGGCGAGGGTCAGGGGATACTGCCTGGCGGGGGGCATGGGGCTCATGCTCGCATGCGACATCGCGGTTGCGGGCGACGATTCGCGGTTCGGCACGCCCGAGGTCAATGTGGGTTTGTGGCCCATGATGATCGGCGCGCTCATCTTCCGCAACGTGCCCAGGAAAAAGGCCATGGAGATGATCCTGCTGGGCGAGAGGATCGCCGCGGCGGACGCGCTTGCCATGGGCCTCGTCACGCGCGTGGTACCGGCGAAGGAGCTGGATGCGGAGGTGGAAAGGATCGTGGAGGCCCTCGCGGCAAAGAGCCCCATCGGGATAAGGATCGGCAAGCAGGCCTTTCATGAGGCTGAAGGCATGTCCCTGAACGAAGCCCTGGACTTCCTCTCCGGAAAGCTCCTGGAAGTCGCATCCACAGAGGACGCCAGGGAGGGAGTGACGGCGTTCATCGAGAAGCGTCCGCCCGTATTCAGGGGAAGGTGAGGGAGGAGATCATGAACGAAGACCGCAGGATCCGGAGAGACAGGGTCATCATCGCCAACTGCAGCGGATTTTTCGGCGACCGCCTGAGCGCGGCGAAGGAGATGGTGCAGGGAGGACCGATCGATTTTCTCACAGGTGATTACCTTGCCGAGCTGACCATGGCCATTCTCTTCAGGCTCAAGATGAAGGACCCGAAAGCCGGCGGATACGTACCCACCTTTCTCAAACAGATGGAGCAGGTCATGGGGGAATGTCTGGACAGGGAGATCCGCGTGGTATCGAATGCGGGCGGCCTGAACCCGAAGGCGCTTGCAGAAGAGCTGCAGAGGATCGCGGATACCCTGGGTCTGCGCCCCAGGATCGCGTGGATCGAGGGCGACGACATCATGGCCCGCCTGGAAGACCTGCAGACCGAAGGCGAGGAGCTCATCCACATGGACAAGGGCATCCCCTTGCGCTACTCCAAGGCAATGACCCTGACTGCCAATGCTTATCTAGGGTGCTGGGGAATCGTGAAGGCGCTCGATATGGGAGCGGATATCGTTGTGGGGGGCCGCATAGCGGATGCATCCCTTACACTAGGCCCTGCGGCGTGGTGGCACGGCTGGAAGCAGAACGACTGGGACAGGCTCGCCGGCGCGGCCACGGCCGGGCACATCATCGAATGCGGAGCCCAGGCCACGGGTGGGAACTACTCCTTCATCGGCGAAGTGCCGGACTTCAGGAATGTGGGCTTCCCGATAGCAGAGGTGTTCGACGACGGATCGTTCGTTATCACCAAGCATCCGGGTACGGGCGGTCTCGTCTCGGTGGACACAGTCAAGGCCCAGCTCCTCTATGAGATCAGCGATCCGCGCTACCTGACCCCGGACGTGATCGCCCGCTTCGATACCATCCGCGTCTCTCTGCAGGAGCCGGGCAGGGTTCTGGTGAGCGGCGTGAAGGGAGAGCCGCCGACCGGCACATCCAAGGTCTGCATCAACACTATGGGAGGCTACAGAAACTCCATGACCGTGATCCTCACGGGTCTCGATATCGAACAGAAAGCCCGCATTGTCGAAGAGACTCTTTTCGACTCGCTGGGAGGAAAAGATCAGTTCCGGCAGGTCTCTGTCCAGCTCATTCGATCAGACAAGGAAGACCCGCAGACGAACGAGGAGGCGTTCGCCTATTTGCGCATCACAGTGATCGACCCGGACCAGAAGAAAGTTGACAAGATATCGTCGAAAATCGTCGAGCTCGCCCTTGCCAACATCCCGGGCTTTGCCGGCACGGCCCCGCCCGCCAAGGGCTCCCCGGCCGTCATGTACTGGCCTGCGCTGGTTTCCAGTGACCGCATCAGCCAGAAGGTCGTCATCGACGGCCATGAGTTCACCGTAGCCGCTGTGCCGCTTCCGGACAGGTTCGATCCGCCGTCGCCCCTCGAGGTCGATATCCCTGCAGCGCCTGCCGGGGGCTCTGTAAAGGCTCCCTTCGGAAGGGTGTTCGCCACCCGTTCGGGCGACAAGGGAGGCAACGCGAATCTGGGTGTGTGGGCGAAGACTCCCGAAGCCTACGCCTTCCTCCGGCAGTATCTCACTACGGAAAGGCTTAGCACGCTGTTGAAAGATCTTCGAGACTTCGAGATCGAACGCTACGAACTCCCCAATCTCCTGGCCCTGAATTTCTACATCAAAGGCATCCTCGGTGAAGGGGCAGCCGCATCTTTGCGCCTCGATCCGCAGGCCAAGACCCTGGGCGAGTACCTGCGCGCCAGAATCATCGACATGCCCGAATCGCTCGTTGCCCCGCACCGTGCATGATATGATTCGACGGACAGGCGTCACCGACATGGTTTCGAATAGCAGAGCGAATAGCCGGGCCACCGTGAAGGGCAATTTGCCCGGCTGTGGAATCAAAGACCATCAATGCTGAAAAACAGCCGCGGGGCCAGAGGTACGAAGGGCTCCAGCAGTTTTCTGGACAGCCTTTTGAAGAAATATCCAGAGGCTCGACCCCAGGGCAGCCCCGTAACCTCACCCCCACGGGAATCTGCGCCGGACAAGAGAGTACGGCTCCCTCTCCCCTGGCCCGGGAGTGAGAAACCGGGGTCGATCTTGCTACGATCCTCCTCTCCATAGTCCCCCCACCGCAGGCAGGAGCTGGTGACTGGAGGTATCGTTCTCTCTCAGCCGTTTGACCGGGATAATAACATACGATTCTGTCTGTGAAATGATCCCTGGGCTTATCATCACGCACTCTGCCGGGCTTGTTCGCAGACCCGGAAAAATCAGCGGCCAGGACATGCCATTTCATGACGTGAGTTACCGGCATGATCTGCCGACGATGGGATATTGATGGATGTGCCTAAATTTCCTTGACATCTGATATGTACTTCGATACCCATACAGGTGAATGGGAACTCTGATGTGGTATTGTATGGAGATTCGGGTGCTGCTCTCAAGGGCTGATTCCAGCGGCGATTCTGCAGCCGTCCGTCCCCCGAGCCTTCAACATGACCGGGCATTGTCTGCTTATCCAAAAAATATCAAGGAGGAAGCATAATGAAAAAACTTGTCTTGGCTGTAGTTGTGGTGAGCTTCATCGCGATACCGGTATCATCATGCCTCGCCGCCAACCAGAAGAACACCGGATGCGGGCTCGGGTCCCTCATCATGCAGGGTAACGACGGCCTGGCCTTCCAGGTTCTCGCCGTGACGACCAACGGGACCTGCGGAAACCAGACATTCGGCATCACCTCGGGCACGCTGAACTGCGAGCAGCCCAAGAAGTTCGTCAGCAGGGAAACGATCAACTCCTATGTTGCTGACAACATGGACAACCTGGCCAATGACATAGCCAGAGGGCAGGGAGAATACCTCAACACCCTGGCCGTTCTCATGGAAGTGCCCGAAGGCTCCAGGGCGGACTTCTACGCACTGCTGCAGAGCAATTTCAGCCGCATCTACACCTCGCCGCAGGTCAGCAGTGTCGATGTGCTCAGCCACATCGAGTCCCTGATGTAACAAACAATAGATGGGCACAGCACCGGGAAGGAGATACGGGAGGAATATCGCCCGTATCCTCTTCCCTCTCATTGTCATCATTTCCTGTATCTTTTTTTCCCCGCCCGCATTCGCCCAGGACCCGCCCTACTGTGAGGAGCTTCTGGAAGCCGCCCGCCGGCAGAAACTCCATGACGACCGCTACTGGCACATCCTCATGCACTATCAGCAGCGGATTATCGGCATTGAGAGCCTCATCGACGACCCGAATTTCTTTCTGGCACCCGACGGCAAGACAAATCCCGTCTCCGAGCTCGAGGCCACGATCCGTGCGTTCTTTGCTCCCGCAGACAATGAGAACGCCTCCGCCGTATGCAGGTTCGCGGCCCGTTTCGAGTGGCTCACCGAAAAGCTCGGCATCGATACCGGACGGCTCCCCGTGCCCGCCTGCAGATCGTTCGAGAACTTCATGGAAGCCAACAGGCCCTCGTCCGTCACCCTGGCGTTTCCCATGGCCCATCTCAACAGCCCCGCATCCATGTTCGGCCATACCCTTCTCTTCATCGAGACCGCCGACAGGAGCAAGCTGCTGTCCTACTCGGTCAGCTATTCGGCTGTAACGAACGAGACTTTCGGTCCATTTTTCGCCGTCAAGGGTCTGTTCGGGATGTATCCGGGATATTTCGCCGTGCTGCCGTACTATGCCAAGCTCCAGCAATACAGCGACGTTGATCACCGCGATATCTGGGAGTACCGCCTCAACCTGACGGAACCGGAGATCAGGCGGATGCTCCTGCACATCCGCGAGCTCGAATCCATTGCCTCGGACTATTACTTTTTCCAGGAGAACTGCTCGTATCTCCTCTATTTTCTTCTGGAGGCCGCCCGCCCGTCCCTGGAGCTCTCCCAAAGGTTCCACGGGTGGCTGATTCCTCTGGACTCCATACGCGCCATACAGGAGCAGGGCCTGATCACAGAGGCATCGTACCGGCCGTCGAGGACGACGAAGATCAGGCACCTGGCGTCGAACCTGGACGGGCACGGGCAGGAAAAGGCACTGGCACTTGCGAAGGGAGACGTGCAGGAAGGCACCTTTTCTCAAACAGATCTTTCCGTGCAGGAGCAGCGAACGATCTGCGAGCTCGCGGGAGAATATCTCCAGTTTCTCTACACCAAGCGCCGAGTGCCCGAGGAGACATACCAGGAGCGCTTTCTCAGGATCCTTCAGATGCGCAGCGCCCTGGGCATATCTTCTGAGAACGGTCTCTCCCGAGCCCCTGTCCCCTTACAACCGGACAGAGGGCATCATTCCAACCGGGTTTCTCTGGGGGCCGGGATAAAAGGAGACGACGCCTTTGCCGAGATCAGGATCAGGCCTGCATACCACCATCTCATGGATTATGACGGCGGCTATGTCGAAGGGGCACAGCTCGTTTTCGCCGATGTTGCCCTGAGGTATCGCCCGGAGGACCGCAGGCTCTTTCTGGAAAGGCTCGATGTCATCGACATCTTTTCCCTTTCCCCGAGGGACCGCTTCTTCCGCCCCATATCATGGAAATTGAGCACCGGCCTGTTCAGGGTGGAAGCAGACCACGACAAAGACCGTCTGGTGTACCGGATCAACCCGGGCGCAGGCTTTGCATTTGGGAACAATACAGAAGGCCTGATCTACACAATGCTGGAGACCGACATCAACATCGGCGTGGTGCTTGAAAAGAACTATTCAGCGGGCATGGGCGGCTCGGCAGGGGCTGTTGGAAACCTGTGCCGTTTCTGGAAGGTGCACGCGTTTGTCAGGGACATCTACTACTCCCTGGGAGACACCCGCAACTTTTTTGAGGCGGCCGTGCATCAGAACTTCGTTATCAACCCTGATCAGAGTGTCTCGATAGAAGTCTGTCGGAGCAGGACACACGACATCTACCAGACAGAGGCAAAAGCCCTGTGGAACCTTTTCTTCTAGCAAGGCGGAGATAATGAAGCACAGAATGTTCAGGATCATCATCCTTCTCGCAGGCGCATTTCTTGTCGCCGGGTGCACGGCAAACCTGATTTACCACCCCTGCGGAGAAGTTCTGCGAACTCCCACGGATGCGGGCCTGGCCTATGAAGACGTGGTCATCGAGACTTCCGACGGCGTGAGGATCACCGGCTGGTGGGTCCCTGCCGCAGACCCCAGGGGCACGGTGCTGTTCTGTCACGGCAACGGAGGAAATATCGCCGACCGCCTGGACACGCTTGTGATCGCCGGCAGGCTCAATCTCAACATGCTCGTCTTCGACTACCGGGGATACGGCAAAAGCGGAGGCGCACCGTCCGAGCAGGGAACGTATCTGGATGCCGAGGCATGCTACCGATACCTGGTCGAAGAGCGGGAGATCGTCCCCGAAACGATCGTCATCTGGGGCAGATCCCTGGGGGGCGCCGTCGCCGCCGGGACGGCTGCGGAGCATCCCTGCGGCCTCCTCATCATCGAATCATCGTTCACCTCTCTTGAGGATCTGGTCCGCGAGCGCTTCGGCTGGATTGCCGCGTGCGTCCTGGCGAACTATGTCTACCCCGTGCGCAGCCGTTTGGAGCAGGTTGATGCGCCGGTGCTCGTCATTCACAGCAAAGATGACGAGATGATTCCATTCAGCCACGGCAGGTCCCTGTATGATGCCGCGCGGGGGAAGAAAGCTTTTCTCGTCATACAGGGCTCCCACAACAGGGGATTCCTCGATTCACTGGCTGTGTATGAATCGGGCGTCGACGATTTCATCACCGGCTCCCTTGAGCACAAGGAGGCATATCGGCCATGAGATACCCGGCACATGCGCTCCCTGTGGTTGCCGCACTGTTCCTGGCGACGGCCGTCTCCACGCCGCATGCCTGCGGCCTGCCCGAGGAGCCTCTCCTCCTCCTGGCGGAGGCCGCCGCAGACCCCTGCTCTATCTGTGCGGACCAGAAGAAGAAAAAGGCGTTTGCCATGCTGAACGAGAGACTTGCGCCCGGCCTCGAGATCGACAGCAGCGATGCATGCCGCCTGGTCAAGGCGGACCGGGAAAACGCGCTGCATCTGACCTGCTATCCCTCCGATGCGCTGGTCGATTCGCTCAGCGAAGGAGCAGAGCCGCCCCAGGTCGTTTTCACATTCCACACGCCGCAGCACAAGCTCGTGGGCATCTCCGAAGGCGACTATACCGGCAGAGAAGCCGCGGACCTGTACCTGTCGTCTCCGGAAGGCGCGGTTTTCGATGGGAGGATAAGGCTCATAGGATACAAGTACGGTGACGGCGCGGTCTTCAACTACTTCCCGCAGGCGAACAGGCTTCAGATCCACTGCACGGTTTCCAGATTGAAGCCTGCGGATCCATGACCGTCACCGGGAGGACCTCCGGACATCGCCACACAATCCGAGACCTTGGTTTTTCTCTTCGATAAAGTATTCATTATGTATATCTACTGAATGTCATGAGAAGGAGGAAAAATGAAGAAATTCATCAAGGGCATCACAACCGCGCTGGTCATGGCGGTCATGTTCCTGGGATTTCCGGGCTGTGAGCAGCAGGGCCCGGCGGAACGCGCCGGCGAGCAAGTCGACGAGGCGGTGGAAGAAGGCGGGGAGCAGCTTCAGGAGGGACAGGAACAGCTGGAAGACACCGGTGAGGAGGCAGCTCAGTAGCAGACGGCTGCCTTCGGGCTGACACCGATCGGTGCTGCCTGAGGGAATCCGCGAGACTATCACGCACGGATCCGTTCCGGCGTCCTTGTGCGGCCGGTTGAAAGGGCGTTGTCCGTCGTTGCTTTCGAATATGGGAAACGGCGCCGGGGCCCGGTCGGCGGCTGGTGTGCGGGATACTACCGGTCCGGGCCCCTGCCGGTGGCTACGAAGCCAAGCAGGAGTTCACGAAATCCCAGTTGATGAGTTTGTCGATCACTGCGGAAAGATAATCAGCCCTGAGGTTCTGATAATCGAGGTAATAGGCGTGCTCCCACACGTCGATGGCCAATAGCGGCTTCTGCCCGTGAACCAGCGGGTTGTCGGCATTCGCGGTCTTCGTGACCTTGAGCCCACCGCCTTCGAGCACGAGCCATGCGTATCCGCTTCCGAACTGGGAGACGCCGGCATTCTTCAGCTCTTCGAAAAACTTTTCCGGGCTTCCCCAGACTTCTTTGATCTTCGATGCTACAGCCCCGGTGGGTGCTCCTCCACCCCCGTGTTTGAGGCACTGCCAGTAGAAGTTATGGTTCCAGACCTGGGCCGCATTGTTGAACAGCGCGGTTTTCGCAGGATCGGCGGCCGCCTTCTTCACGATAGTCTCAAGCGGCTCGTTTTCCAACTCGGTCCCTGCTATGATCTGGTTTGCCGTCTCCACATATTTCTTGTGATGCTTCCCGTGATGAAATTCCAGTGTCCTGGCGCTGATGACTGGAGCCAGGGCGTCCTTGGCATACGGTAGATCCGGAAATTCAATCATTTTCCCCTCCTTTCATGTATTCTCTGCCGCATCGGCATGCATCTTTTTCATATTCCTGTAACTTTAATACGATCCGATCGGCAAAATGGAAGCCCTGAGTGTGTAGGAATCCTTCCCTCGCCAGGGCGTCAGTTCGCGGAGCTCATATGCGAGAACATGCCTCTGGCGTACGGCAGACTCCGGCCCTCGGCAATGAAGTCCTCTCTCCCGAGGCTGTAGTTCACCTGTATGTAGTTTTTCATTTTTTCCAGGGATTTGTTCTCAATCTGTCTGACCCGTTCCTTGGTGAGGTTCAGTGTCTCGGCGACCTGACCGAGCGTGGGTCTCGGTTCGTCGAGATAGCGTCTCTCGAGGACATACCGCTCTCTGCTGGTGAGCGGACAGCCCTTTGATTCGAGTATCCGAAACAGGATCTTGGGTTCCTGCCGGGAGATCAGCTCCTCTTCCTGGCTGGGAGAATCATCCGGGACGTGGTCGATGAAACATTCCTCGTTGTTCGATTTGTCTGACATCGTCGTATCGAGAGATATGACATTCGGCGCAAGTCCGAGCATACCGGTCTGGGGTTTGCAGCTTCGGGAAATGAAGTTCATGATATAGCATCTCACCCACCACACCGCATAACTGAAGAACTTGATGCCTCTGTCCGGATCGAACAGGGGCAGCGCCCTCATGAGACCGAGATTGCCCTCCTGGATGATCTCCAGCGGATTGTACCCCTGGTAGAAGAAGGGCCGTCCGGCCTTCACCACATTGCGCAGGTTCGCGTTCACGAGCGTCTTCCCGGCTTCGATGTCGCCGTCCCGATACTTTCTGGCGAGATCGAGCTCTTCTTCCAGGGTCAGATACCTGTACTCGTTCACCCTCTTCGTATACAATGACACCTCATAAGGTTGCCGATGATTGTTCTCCATAATTCCTCCCTTCAATGCCGTCCGCCGGTCTCGAATACCTTTTACGGCACAGGTGATTTCTTTTCTCGGCGCATCCGGCTATCCCCTCCCTGTTTGGGGATATGTCAGCCCCTTGTGCGCAACCTGTGATCTAGAATAACCGCAATTCTGGGAGGTGAAAATTGGACCTTGGTCCATTGGACTTTAGTCCAATGCGGTTTCGGAGCCTGTCTACGGGTTGATGGAGTGGATGACGGAGAGGAGATCTCTTTCTTCGAAGGGTTTGGACAGAAACGCTACAGGGTCATAATGCATGTCTCGTGCGCGCCTCAGCTCTTCATCGTGCGACGAGATCAGTACCACGGGTATCCGGCTGCCTGTGGAGCGGAGATGTTCGAGCAGGTCGATCCCGCTCATGCCGGGCAGACGCACATCAAGGATCAGAAGTGACGGGTTTCTCCGGCCGGCGGCGAGGAGAAAATCCTCCGCAGAATTGGACTGATGTATGTTTCGGTATCCTGCAGCCCTGAGCAGACGCGCGAGAGCACGACAAAGTGATTCGTCGTCATCCACGATCTCGATATCGATCTCTTCCGACATCACATCATGTCCCTTGCAGTGTCATCGTCCATCGACCACTTCTCTCTCCGATTGCTGGCGGCATGGGTCAACTTTTTCAGGGGCCGGGGTCGGGGCAAAGAGCTCGACCGCCGGCGTCACTGATTATCTGATACCATCTCTCGACGGTAAATCAATTGGACTTTAGTAGTACTCCGCACTCCGGTATCCAAGTAGACCGTCTTCGGCTCGAGGCGAACGGCATGCAGAGGATTCGGCGACGGAATCAGGGAGAAGACACACCGAGCTTTCCCGCCATACGCACCAGCTCTGCCAGTGACTGGGCCTGCATCTTTTCCATGACCCGCGCCCGGTGGACTTTGATGGTCTTTTCCGACGTGCCGAGCTCTGAGGCGATCTGCTTGTTGAGCATGCCGGCCACGACGTGGAAAAAGACTTCCTGCTCCCGGGGAGTGAGTGTATCGAACCTCGATTGCAGCTCGTTTATCTCGAGCCTCAGGGCCATGGTCTCCCTGCATTTTTCCATGGCTCCGGAGATGGCGCGGACCAGATCGTTCTCGTCAAAGGGCTTTTCCAGAAAATCGATTGCCCCGTGTTTCATGGCCCGAACGCTCATTGGAATGGTCCCGTGGCCGGTGATGAAGACAATGGGAAACTCCAGCCCCCGTTTCCGGAGCTCTTCCTGCAGATCGATCCCGCTCATGCCGGGCATCTTGACATCCAGGACAAGGCAGCCCACAGAGCCCGGTGCGAAATCCGCGTGGAGGAAATCATCTGCACAGGCGAACGCCCGCGTCTGATATCCCATGGTGCGAAGCAGCCTCTGGAGAGACATCCTCATTGAGGAGTCGTCATCGATGATGAGGATTTCCGGCTCGATTTGCTGCTTCATACGACGTCCGCCTTGTTTTTTGCAGGAAGGCTGAAGGAGAACGTGGAGCCCCGGTCAGGGTTTCTGAATGCGGACAGTCTGCCTCCGTGGGCCTCGATGATGGAACGGCTGATGGAAAGCCCCAGACCCAGTCCAGTCTCCTTTGTGGTATAAAAGGGCTCGAAGATGCGGCGCAACGATCCTTCGTCGATCCCCTTTCCGGTATCCTCTACGGAAACGATGACCTCCCCCTCGACGTCCATCCGGGTCGTGACTACAATGTTTCTGGGTGGTTCGGACAGCTCGCTGACCGCTTCGAACGCGTTGGCAAAAAGATTGATCACCACCTGCCCTACCTGGATCCTATCCGCCATCACCGGCTCGAGTCCATCGGCGAGCTCTGTCCGGACGGAGACTCCTGTAAAATCGCTCCCTTGCTTCATCAGCCGTATTGCGTCGTGAATAACACTGTTGATATCCACCTCTTCCGGCTTCGAGGGCTCCTTTCGGAGCAGAGAACGGACACGACTGATCACCTCCCTGGCACGCTTGTTGTCATTGATGATATCGTCCAGGATCTCATGGAGCTCGGCGAGGTCCGGGGCTTTCCCGTCAAGGATGTGCAGGGCGGCCTGGGCGTTCGCAAGGATCGCCGCCAGAGGTTGGTTGATTTCGTGGGCCAGGGCAGCGGTGAGCTCTCCGGCTGTAGCCACCCGGGATACCTGGGCAAGCTGCTGCCTGAGGATGTACTGCTGTTCTTGGGCCTGCTTGCGCCGGGTGATGTCCTGCACGATGCCTGAGCCCTTCAGGGGTACGCCGTTATCGTCGAATTCAACCTCTGCCTTTTCCCTGACCCATTTCACCGCCCCGTTCACCACGATGCGGTGCTCGATATCGTATGGCGCCCCTTTCAGGGCATCGCTCCAGCTTTTGTTCACGTACTCGAGATCATCGGGATGGACACTCGCCAGAAATGACTCGTAGTCCAGGCGGGTGCCCGGAGGAAGGCCGAATATTCTGTAAACACCGTCGGTCCAGGTGAGCTCGCCGCTCTTCAGGTCCAGGTTCCACCCCCCGATGACGGCGACATCCTGAGCTCTCCTCAGGTTGGCCTCGCTCACCGCCAAGGCATCCTGTGCGCTCTTCCTGCGGGTGATTTCGTCTTCGAGCTCGGCGGTGCGCTCCCTGACCAGTCTCTCAAGATCCCGGCGATACAAGTCGAGCTCCTCCTCCTTTTGCCTCCGGCTGTCGATCTCTGCCTCCAATTCGGCGGTGCGCTCTCTGACCAGTCTCTCAAGATGCTCGCGATACATGTCCAGATGATCCTGCGCGGCCTTCCGGTCGGTGATGTCCCGGTTGCTGGCACGATAGCCCATAAACCCGCCCGCATCATCCCTCACGGGGACGCACGTGTGCTCGATCCAGCGGACTTCTCCATCCTTGCGGCGGATCCTGAACTCAATGAATCTCAGATCGTATCCTTCCGGCTTCTCGCGCCGGTGGGCGTCCCATATTTCACGGTCCTCGGGCACCACGATGCGTTCGCGAAGCCCTGGGTCGGCGAGAAATTCCTCCCGACGGTAGCCGGTGACCCGCTCGCACGACGGGGAGGTGTACCTCAACGTTCCATCGCTGCCGACCCAGTACTCCCAGTCATAGGTGAAATCGGCAACAGTCCGATAGTTCAATTCGGAATTCCGCAGCTTGCGCTCGACCCGCCTGCGCATCCGGATGTTCATTTCTTGCTCTCCAGCACGGCGTCGACGATCGCCTTCTCTTGCTTACTCAATTTCATATACCGGCCCTGGTACTCCAGCGGAACTGATTGCTTGCCGTACGCGATTTCCCTCAGGCCCTCCTGTTCGAGCCATTCGACGGCATCCCGGGCCCACCACGTCTTGGCGGCGGCGCTCACGGCCTGCCCCTGCGAATCGACCGTCGGATCCGCAGGATCGGGCCCGAGCAGCTGGGAGACGAGGAGCCACCCGGCGCACCCGGCGAGCACGAGCAGTCCGAGCACGACAACGGCCAGCCGCCGCTTCATCGAGGGATCCATGGTCATCCCGACGATAGGCGATGGGTCACGTGAGCAGGAGGGTGTCGAGG
>ERZ1026800.1204-NODE-1204-length-17512-cov-1.957665_pt1 | contig 17512 bp, 15 predicted proteins | sample MGYA00520873_ERZ1026800 | MGnify/ENA primary metagenome ERZ1026800 (study PRJEB33270, sample SAMEA104284475) | anaerobic digester metagenome | biome: Anaerobic digester microbiome; feature: mesophilic sludge digester; material: Anaerobic digester biomass...
GTACACACCTGTATCACTTGCATCAGGGTCACTAAATATTGCACTAAACTCAGGTGTTGTATCTGTCACTTTTATTGGCTCACTACTCCCTTCGGTATATAGTGAACTTGGTGGATTGGGGATAGTATTTGATCCATCTAGAGTTTCATTCTCTTCTTGTATTGTTGAATCTCCTTTAGAAGGAATTATAAGTGTAGTTTTATTTTGTGATGTTGTAAATGTTGCTGTTTGAGACCACTGTCCCTGTGTATCTTTGCTATCCCAGAATCGTATTCTCCAATAATATGTAATACCATTTAAAGAGAGTGCATTTCCCATATATAATATCTCTGGAGATCTTTGTCCGCTTATAATTGGGCTTATTGATGTCTTTCCACTATCCCACATACTTGTACCTGTAAAATCAGCTTTTGTGTTTACTTCAATTTCAAAATATATCCCATTATCTAAATTAGGATCAGAGTATATTGCACTAAATTTAGGGGATTGGCTTGTTACACTAATTGGATTAACAAGACCTTCTGTAAGTAAATTAGTAGGAGAAGAAGGTGGCTGGTTAGGAATTTCCTCATTATTAATTGTAGCTCTTTTAGAAGAGTTCTTTTTGATAAAGAGTACTTTGATATATGGAGGATCATTTGAATACGGCTGTAATTCTCCTGTTATATTATGAGTATGTGTTGATTTAGTAGGGAGGGATATAGAGGGAGAGCCAGTTGACAGGCCAACTGTTGCTGTATTGCTACCTGTAGTTGCGCTAACACTGTGTGTGTGAGATGAACTTCCTCCTGTTGTACCATATGATGAGCTTCCATATGGATAATACTCATCAAGCTGTGAGAATCTTGTCCATCCAAGTGGGGGAAGGGCCGTAGCCATGGTTATTACACCCATAGGAGCCATACTGTCATTACTAGCTTGTCCATACAAAATAGATAGATATTTAGGAATATTCTCTGAAGTTTGTGTAATAAATTGATTAATGGTATGAGTGTGTGTATTTGATGCTGTATATATTTCACTACCTTCCTGTGCAGTCGTTTCAGCACTTGGCCCATCTGTTACTGTTGCTAAGATTTCATGGAAATGCACTGTTACACCGCCACTTCCTCCATATGTAGAGTTTCCTCTTGGAAATTTATTATCAAGAGATGAGAATCTTGTAAATCCAGAAGGAATTGAGAAATCGAATAAAGAGATGAGACCTTGATTTATAACTAAGTTTTTATTAGAGCATATTATTATATCAAGATATGGAGGTAATGCATCTGCATTTTGTGAAGTTATTGTTATCTGATGTGTATGAGAATCTGCAATTTTAGCACTATCACCGCTTTTTGCAGAACTACTTGTACTAATTTGAGAGCTGCTTGTTAATATTGTTTGAGGATGAGAATGAGAAGCACTCCCACCTGTCTCTCCATACATTGAAGCACCCTTAGGGAATCTTTGATAAAAATCTTGCCCTGTATCAGATTCCATTTTCCATTCATTTGTACATACAGAGTCTTTTAGCAAAAGGAAATTCCCTGTCCATTCCTCTTGCCCATTAGGAGCAGATTCATTTCCATAGTACATATATATTGTTTTTCCACTCGCTGGTAGATTGGGTATTCTTACCCAAACCTGTGTTTGAGAGGAGTTACATCCACCTTCTATCCAATATGGAAGCAATGTTGAATCATCACTATCAACAAATCTAAGGTCATCACAATCATTTTGAAGTTTTTCAGCATCTATTAAGGATTTAGTATCATATTCAATTAAAACTTCTTCATTTATAGCTTGCGTCTCTGTGTTTGAGATAAAAATAGATCTTCTGTAAAGCCAGCTTGTGTTATACCATGCACTACTATCTTCCGAAGTATTGGTTAGAAGAAGGTAAGCAAGTGGTATACCTATAGCAAGTACAAGTGCAGAAGCAATTAAAATAGTTCTTTTTGAAACAGACAGTTTTCTCTTTTCCATTTAATATATAATAGCAGAAAGATGTTAAAAGAAAACTAATTTCTTGTAATCTCATAGAGAATTATTGAAGCACAGTTTGCGACATTTAAGGATTCTTTCTTTCCTCTCATAGGTACATATATAACTTTATCAGCTCTCTTTAAAATTTCAGGATCAATTCCTTTTTTCTCATGACCAAATACTAATGCAACCTTAGGAGGATATTTAATCTTTTGAAAATGTTCTGCATTTTTAGTTAGTTCTACACAGTAGATAGGTATTCCTTTTTCTCTAAGCTCTAGTACAGCTTCAAGTGTAGTATCAAAATGCTCAGAGGGAATCATATCAGTTGCACCAAGTGCAGTTTTATCAAGTTTTGGGTTATCTATATCAGTTGTTATACCGCATAGATATATCTTCTTTACACTTCCTGCCCCATCAGCAGATCGGAATATGCTTCCAACATTAAATGCTGACCTTATATTATCCAATACAATATATATTTCCATTATCTAAATATATTATCTAATACAAAATTCAAATCAATATTACTCTTTAGAAGCTCTTGTGCAGTATTTTTTGCTCTCTTAAACATATCAATATCGGTAAGAGAAGCTATCTTAAACTGTGGAATACCCGATTGTTTTATACCATATACCTCTCCTGGCCCCCTTCTTTTCAAGTCATACTCTGCAACATCAAATCCTGAAGAATGTGATGCAAAGTATTTTAACCTGTCTACTACCTCTGGGTTTTTCTCTTCATTTTTACTTGGTATTACAAAACAGTATGATTCCATTTCTCCTCTGCCTACTCTTCCCCTTAACTGGTGAAGCTGTGCAAGTCCAAATCTATGTGCATCTTCTATTATCATTATTGTAGCATCAGGCATATCTATTCCTACCTCTATTACAGATGTTGATACTAACACATTTATTTCTTTTTTTCTAAACTTTTCAAGTATATCTGCTTTTTCTTTCTCCTTAAGTCTTCCATGCATTAATTCAATATTTATATCTTTAAAGTATATATTTTTTAAGTTTTGAAACTCTGTTAATACAGCCTTTGCATCAAGTGTGTAGCTCTCTTCAATAAGGGGATATACAATGAAGGCCTGCTGCTTAAAGTTGCTTTCTTTAATTTTTTTATTTACCCATTTAAAACAGTCTTCTCTTTTGTAATATGGAACATATTTAGTAGTAATATCTTTTTGCATTTTAGGTTTTTCTTTTATAGTAGACACATCTACACTTCCAAATACCACTTCTGTTAAACTTCTTGGAATGGGAGTTGCTGTCATTGTTAAGTAGTGAGGAATTGTTTTGCCTACTTTTAGCAGTTTTTCTCTTTGTTCAACTCCAAATCTATGCTGTTCATCTACAATTACTAGGTTGAGATTTTCTGGTATATCACTTTTATACAATACAGCATGTGTACCAATTATTAGAGAATTGGGAGATTTTGGTTTTCCTTTTCTAGCAGATGTCCATATTTGTACATCAATTCCAAAAGGAGAAAGGAATTTGTTAAATGTATCAAAATGCTGATTTGCAAGTACTGTTGTAGGAGCCAGTACTATTGCACTAAAATTGTTTCTTATACATTGTAGTACAGCTAGTGCTGCAACAACAGTCTTTCCACTTCCTACATCACCATTAAGCAGTCTATTCATTGGTTTATTTTTTGAAATATCTTTAACTATCTCTTTCATACTTTTTTGCTGGTCACTGGTTAGTTCAAAAGGAAGAGAGTTGAGAAAATCTTTTGTTAATTCCTTATCTTCAATTATGGGAATAGATTTATATTTCTCTTTTTCCTTTTTATCTTTTTCTATCTGTATTGCAATTTTAAGCATTTCATCCAGCTGTAGTCTTTCTCGTGCTTTTAAGAGAGTATCTTTTGATTTTGGAAAGTGTATTTCTTTTATACTCTCTGATAAGGGAAGAAGATTTTCCTGTTCAATAATATTGTAAGGTAGTGGATCTTGGATTAAGTTTTTAATTTCTTTTTCAAGAGGAATTATGTTATTCCTTATTGCTCTAGAAGACAGCCCTTCTGTCTCATGATATATTCCTATTATCTTTCCTAAATGCCTTTGCTGTGATATATCTCCTGCATACTTCTCATATTTGGGGTTGTAGATATTTTTAATTTTTCCTTTGTAAGAGACTTTCCCATCAAATATATACCACTGTCCCTTTTTGAATGTCTTTGTAAGATAGCTTTGATTAAAAAAAGAGATATCAAGAGTAGTTCCTGCCTGATCAATAACTTTAACTTTTGTAAGTATTTTACCTGTTCTGGTATATATATTTCTTGTTTCAACTATTTGTGCTAAAAATGTTCCCTCTTCTAAATATTTAAAATCCTCTATGCTTAATATTTCAGATGTATCTCTGTATCTAAAAGGGATGTGAAAAAGAAGATCTCTTAATGTGTATATGTTTAACTTGGAGTATTTCTTTGACTGATTCTCACCTATTCCTTTAAGAGATGTAATTGGTTCATTTAATGATAATTCGGTCATATATTTAACCAATTACTGATAGTATTATGGGAATTGCTATACTTGCAATCATAATTAAGGCTATGAAGATGCTTAATATTTTTGTAAGTTTTTCTTTTGTCTTTTTCTTCATGTTATGATTGTACTAATATCTAGAAGTTTTTCCAAGTTCTTTGCATTTTACTTTGTGTGGACTGAGAATTAGCATATTTAAGCCAATCTGCCTTAACAGTTTTCTTTCCTGCTTGTGTTTTTATTTCTACAATGTCTCCTGTTTGAATTTTATAATCCAGCTTTACTGCTTTACCATTTACTTTTGCAGAAACCATGCTATTACCAATATCAGTATGAATTCTATATGCAAAATCTACAACAGTGTCTCCCTTATCAAGCTGTATTATTTTTCCCTTAGGAGTAAATGCATAAACATTGTTAGGAAAAATCTTTACTAGGATTGGGTTTGATAAATTTACATCTCTAAATGCAATATGTTTACTTATCTCTCTATGAACTTCTTCTACCCAATTGTATTTATCTGTTGGCTTTGCATATCTGCTTAAGCTTTCTTTATATGCTATATGTGATGCGGGACCATATGTGTTGTAGTAATACATATCTTGGGTCATAATTTGTATTTCAATTACATTGGGAGATACTTCACTAAGTACTATCGGCCCTTGCATTGCACTATATCCATTAGGTTTAGGATGAGAGATGTAATCATCAAATTCCTCTGTAATTATTTCTCCTTTATCCATTATTTTCTCTAAAACATTAAAGCAGTTGTCAATAGAGTCTGTAATAACTCTAAGACCAATTAAATCTCTTATTGCATTTATATTAATAGTACCAGTCTCTTTTAATTGTTTTTTTTGTTTGTTGTATATACTGTAGATTCCCTTTACCCTGCCTGTTATTGTTGGTGTTGGAGTTATATCTTTAAGCAGTCCTTTAATGTATTCAATATATTTACATTTTACTTCTTCTGTATAATGGTGCTCTTCCATTTTAGATTTGATAATCCTGTACTCCTCAGGTTTGTATATTTCTAGTGCTTTTTCCTCTAATTCTTTTTTAATTGTTTCAAGATTTAGATATTCAGCAAGGGGACCATATATGTAAAGGATTTTTTTTAGTTTTGAACTTAATCTATCTTTGGGCATAAACTCAATTGTTCTCACATTATCAAGGTTATCAGCTAATTTAATTAGTATTGGCCTTAAATCATAGTTACTGTTTAAGATATATTTTGTAATTATTTCATATTCTGTATCAATACTTGCTGTCGCTTTACTCAGATTATTGTATTTCTTTATTAGTTGAATAACATCATTACCGAAGAGCTTTTGTATTTCAGCGTATCTTTCTTTTTCTTTGCTTGGAGCATTAGTTACACTATTGTGCAGAAGCCCACCAATCATTGTGTTTGTATCAAGACCCATTTGGCCTAAAGTAATTGCTATTCTAAGAGAGTGATTAACATAGGGCTCTCCTGAAAATCTTGTTTCATCTTTATGATATTTTTGTGCTAAAGTAATCCCTTCGGAAACTTTATTGAGAAACTTTTGCGGGCTTAGTTTTTTAACTTGTTCTATATATTCGTCAGTTGTCATTGAGTAGGAATTGTTTAATTGGGAATATACTTTACTTTGTATACATGTTTTCCGCATTTAAGTATGGTACTGCCACTACCTACTTGTATATTTTTATTCCAATCAGTAATCTTTTCTCCATTTATAGTTACAGCATTCTGCTCAACAAGTCTTTTTGCTTGGGATTTACTATTTGTTATTTTGCATTGAACAATTAAATCTAAAATATTTATATTGCTTTGTCTAACTGTTCTAATAGGAATGTCTGTATTTAGATTTTTCTTTTGAAAGACATTTTCAAAGTATTTTTGTGCATTTTCAGCTTCCTGCTCTCCTTTAATATCTTTTGTTATTTCAAATGCGAGAAGTTTTTTAAGTATCATTGGATTTTCTCCTTTTTTAAGTCTTTCTTTTATTTCCTCTATTTGTTCTAATTCATATTTAGTTAATATTTCAAAGCCAATTGGTATTAATTTGTCATCAAATGCCATAACCTTGCCAAAGATATTGTTTGCACTATCACTTAACTCAATCATATTCCCAGAGGTTTTACCCATTTTTGTTCCGTCATTTGCTTCTAGTAATTTCATAGCAACAACGAATTTTTCTTTATTTAATCTATTCATAACTAAATCTCTTCCTGCAAGCATGTTAAAGAGCTGATCATTTCCTCCAACTTCCACATCTATATTTAATGCAACACTATCATATCCTTGCATAAGCGGATAGAGAAACTCATGAAGATATATTGGTTTATCACTCTTAAGTCTTTCTTGAAACATACTTCTTTTTAACATCTGCTGAACTGTAAATACTGATGCCAGTTCTATTATTTCTCCAAAATTAAGTGGTTCAAGCCATTTACTGTTGTATACCACTTTAACAGGATTATCCTTATCAAAGATGTTTATAAAGTGGGAGGCCTGATCTATATACAGTCTCATGTTTTCTTCAACCTGCTGTTTTGTAAGTTTCTTTCTTGCTGACATTTTGTCGGAAGGATCCCCTATTCTTGCAGTAAAGTCTCCTATTACAAAATATACTTGGTGTCCTAGCTTTCTAAAATCTTCTAGTTTTCTCATTCCTACTGTATGCCCAATATGTAGTGTAGGTGCAGTAGGATCAAAGCCTTGATATATATTTAAGTGTTTACCACTTAGAAGTAAATTTTTAAGCTCTTCTTTTGAAGGTAATATGTTTTCTACTCCTTTATTGAGGATTCTATCTATTATTTTTTCATCAGTTGATATTTTCATTCTGTCTGTATTATATCTTTTAGAATGCATTTTTACAAAATATTTTATATTTCTAATCTTTTACATACTTCTTTCCTGCAAGTTTGTCAGGTAGACATTGCTGATTAGATTTTTTGTTTTTTAAGTTATGATCATACTCATATCCTTTTCCATACCCGAGCTCTTTCATTAATTTAGTTGGAGCATTTCTAATATTCATTGGTACAGGAAGGTTTCCATACTTCTCAATATCTTCTTTTACACTTAATTCTGCTACATATGCACTGTTGTCCTTAGGAGCTTTAGATAAATATATTGCAAGCTGAATTAGAAATACTTCACACTCAGGCATACCTACTTTAGCACATGCTTCATATACACTATTTGCAAGTATTAATGCTTGTGGATCTGCATTCCCTATATCTTCACTTGCAAATCTTATCATTCTTCTTGCTATGTATAGCGGGTCTTCTCCTGCACTAAGCATTCTTCCTACCCAGTACACCGCTGCATCAGGGTTGGAGGATCTCATTGATTTATGTATTGCCGATATTATATTGTAATGTTCTTCTCCTTCTCTATCATAGTAAAGAGGTTTTTGAATAACTCTTTGAATTTCTTCTTCTGAAAGTATGTATTTATTCTTTTTATTCCCTGCATCTGAGAGTGTAATACTCATTTCTAATATATTTAAAGCAGATCTCATATCTCCATTTGCAAGTTCTGCGATAAGGTCTATTACTTTTTTGCTTATTTTATACTTAGGATATTCTTTCTTTATTACTCTTTTTAGCAGAGTTGCTATATCTTCTTTTGTATGTTGATTAAAAACAAAGACCTTTGTTCTTGATAACAGTGGGCTAATTATTGTAAATGAAGGATTCTCTGTAGTTGCACCAATTAATGTAATTACTCCTTTTTCTACATATGGGAGAAGAGTGTCCTGCTGTGCTTTATTCCATCTATGTATTTCATCTAGAAAAAGCATAGTCTTTCTGTTGTATTTTTGATTATTTAAAGCAATTTTTAATATCTTTCTTAATTCCTCTTTTCCGCTATTTACAGCCTGCATTTTGTAAAAATCATAGTACAGGTTAAGTGAAATTATGTATGCAAGAGTGGTTTTCCCTGTTCCTGGAGGTCCCCAGAATATCATTGAGGGAACATTCCCTGTTTCAAGGAATTTTCTAATTGGGCCATTAACCCCTACAAGATGCTGCTGACCTATAAATTCATCTAAACTCTTAGGTCTGTATTTTGATGCAAGGGGCTCAAGTGTACTCATACACAATTATATCTCATTTTGAAAATCTATTGCTGTTATTTAATGCAATTAGAATATGTATTCGTACATCTGCCTCTCTCCTACTTTGATACTTTTCCCCTTTTTATTTGGCAACTTATATCTATATGTATATACTCTGCTTCCTTTTTTTAACTCTTTGTTAAATTTTTCTTCTAAGGGGGCTAAGATGTTTTCTGGAAGGTTACAATATATTACATCATACTCTTTCAGGTTAACTTTAAAAAAGTCTTCTTCAAAGAATTGGATTTTTTTATTAAATGGTGCAAGTAGTGCTTTAGAAAGTTTTATATATATGAGCTGAACAGGACTGAACTCATATCCATGAGAGATGCATTTGTATGTCCTGTAAACTTCCCATACCACTCTGCCATCTCCACAGCCTAAGTCTGCGAATTTCTCGTTTTCTTTTAAGTTGAATCTACTTACTATTTCTTTTAGAAACTTCCTAGGGGTTGAGTAATATGGTGAAAAGAAGTTTAAAATCATTGATACAATATATGAGAGAAGTGCTAATACAATGAGAATATTAATTGCAAGTGCTAAACCGTTTGGCATATGAGATAATTATATATTATTTATTATAATATATACATGATAGATGGAATACTGCAAGTAGACAAGGAGGAGGGAATAACATCATATGATGTTATAAGGAGATTAAAAGGTATTTTAGGTAAGGAGCAAAAAATTGGGCATGCAGGAACACTTGATCCATTAGCAACTGGACTTCTTCTTATACTTCTCGGCAGAGCTACTAAAATGGAAAGAACTATTCACTCATATGAGAAGGTATATGATGTTGAAGGTATGCTTGGCTATAGTACAGATACTCAGGATATACAAGGGGGTATAATTAAAAAAGATAGAAGAGCAGTACAACCAAGTAAAGAAGATATTGAGAAAGTTATTGATTCATACTTCTTAGGTCAAATATTGCAAACTCCACCCCAATATTCAGCAAAGAAAGTTGGTGGAAGAAAGGCATATGAGTTAGCAAGAAAGGGGCAAAATTTTTCTTTAAAACCTGTTAGTATATACATTTCTCAATTTGAAATAGTTGAGTATAAATACCCCATTATTAAATGTAGGATAAAATGCTCATCTGGAACATATGTTAGAACAGTTATTAATGACTTAGGAGAGAAACTTGGAAGTTATGCAACAGTAAGGAAGATAAGGAGGGTATCTATTGGGGATTTTAATGTCTCAGAGGCAATTCCTTCCTCACAACTTACATTAGAGAATAAAGAGAATATTTTAAGAAGAGTAATTAATATTTAAGGAAGTTAATATGGAAAAAGGTAAACTATATATTGTTTCTACACCCATAGGGAACTTGGGAGATATCACATACAGAGCTGTTGAAGTTTTAAAATCTGTACCTTTTGTTTTAGCGGAGGACACAAGAGAAAGTTTTAAACTATTTAAAAGATATGGAATAACTACTCCATTAATATCATACAGGGACCAGAATCATGAAAGAATATTTAGTAAGATTCAAGAGAAATTAGATTTAGGGTTAGATTTAGCCCTCATATCTGATAGTGGTACTCCGCTGATAAGTGATCCAGGTTTTAAATTAGTTAGGCAGTTAAGAGAGTTAGGATACCCAATACAGAGTATTCCAGGTCCTAGTGCATTAATATCTGCACTATCTATTAGTGGTCTTCCAACTGATAAATTTGTATTTCTTGGTTTTCTTCCAAAGTCATTAACAAAGAGAAAAAATATCTTAGAAAAATATCTTTCTTTAGGCATTACAGTAATAATTTATGAATCACCTAATAGGATATTGTCACTTCTTGAAATAATTACTTTATGTTGTGAAAATAATCATACAGTACTTGCAAAAGATATAACAAAGTTAAGAGAAGAAGTTTTATCAGGGACATCGCGTAAGCTTTTAGTTGAGCTTAATAAAAGAGAATTTGATAAGCATCCTCATGGGGAGTTTGTAGTAATTACTTATCCTGTTTTGAAAAAAGAGTAAGGTAATTATTGTCTGTTATTTCTTCCATTCTTTTGCATTCAATATTCTTAACTTCACATGCTTTCTCTATAATTTCTTTAATTAAAGCAGGTCTCCCATATTTTTTAATAGAGTTTTTCCTTTTTCTTACACTTTGAGTAGGGAGAAAAGGACCATCAGTTTCAAAAAGTACTCTTTCAACTGGTGCTTCTTTAAGTATTTCTCTTACATTCTCACCACTTGGATATGTAATTATTGCATTAAAACCAACGTACATGCCTAAGCTAAGAATTTTATCAAGCATTTTAATATCACCTGTATAGCTATGAAAAGAACCTTTAATTGTTCCCTTTCCTTCTTTTGCAATTATTGCAAGTACATCTTTAACACAATTACTACTCCCATCTATGTCTCTTGCATGAATACTCATTGGGAGATTATATTTAACAGCTAATTTACATAATTTAGAAAGTAATAACCTTTGTGCTTCTTTTATTTGTTCTTTCTTCTCTTGGGTAAAATTAAAATATTGATTCATACTAAAGTAATCCAATCCACACTCCCCTATTGCAGTTACATCTTTAATATTTTTGTTTAACACTTCCTCAAATATTTCATACTGTTTTTTCATATACTGAAAGATATCTACACTGTCTAACTCATTTTTTGATATTCCCTCTTCTATTCTTGTAGGGTGTATTCCTAAGGCTAAATCAATGGTGTCTGGGAATTTACTGTTTAGGTGTTTATACATATCAATGGTGTCTTGATAATTTGTCATATCTGTTGTTTGTGCAAGTATCTTCTTCCCATCAAGTTCAATGAACTCTTGTATGTCCTCTTGTATATTCTCTTTTAATGGACTCATTGATATATGAATATGTGAATCATGCATGAGAGTATTTTAGCACAACAGAGAGTAATTGTGCTTTCAGTTTTGAAATGTGATAAAATATCGGCTGCAATGAAAAATGGTCGGTTGTATATTAACTGGTTGGTGGTTATTACTTTGTTTCTCTTTATTACCTCTTTAGGGGTTTTCTTAATGTATATACAGAAAAATCTTGTTTCTGATCAATGTGCATATGGACAGGATATGGGGGAGAATTGTGTATGTAGTAGCGATGGTGTAAAAGTGTGTGATGGAGAGTTGCCAGTGAAAGATAGGAGTGTTAGTGAGTTTACTTCAAATGGTTTAACATATTCTGTTAATTTTTTAAATCTAGTTAGTTTAAATAATCCTCCTAAACACAGTGTTGAGTTTACAGACATATTGCAAAGTGGGAATATGCTTAGGGTTGTTGTCGACCTAAATAGTATGTGTAATTCTAATAACAAGGTAGCTCCTCAGATTGGATTTTACAAATTGGATAATGAAAGATTAATTCTTACAGTAATTAGTAATTTAACAGACTCTTCATTTAATTTACAATGTAGATCAGAGAATATCTTTTTAATTGAGAACTTTGATTTAAATTCAAAGGAAACATTTAAATTACAATTCCAAGATGAATCTGGGAATATTTATCAGGCATCAATTTGTATATATCAGGGGTATATAAGGAATGATGGTGATGTATATGTTTCAAAAGATAGTCAAATGCTGTGCCGTTGTAATAATGGAGTAAATAGTTGTGAAAAGAGATAACTATTAAAGTACTCCTATATATATTCCTAATATACAGCCAAATAATGTAAACAGCCAAAATCTCATTGTTATTTTATACTGTGGCCATCCCATTGCTTGAAAATGATGATGTATTGGTGCTATCTTAAACACTTTTTTATGAAAGAACTTTATACTTATCATTTGTATTGCACTTGATAGCATTATTATCCATGTTACAAAGGACATTAAAAAGTATGGAATAATATTTCCTGTTGTTAATCCAATGAAAAACATAGCAAAAGAAATTGGCATTGCACCAGGTCCTCCATTCCAGAATCTTGCGGGGGGAATATTAAAGTAAAGGTCTACTATGAGAACTCCTAGTGTTATTGCTAGAAATGGCAGATAATCGTATTGTTGTTGTACTGTTAGAAGGAAAAACATTGCAGTTGTAATTATTATAAAGATACCGACCATTAAACCATCAAGTCCATCAGTTAACTCCCCTGAATATATTGCAAACTGACCAATGATTGCTAGAAGAATTAAAATTGCTGGTGTTACTGATATTGCTATTGTGTTTGTAAGAGAAAGGGTATCAAATGTGCCTGTTTTGTATAGCATATACATTATTCCGATATTTAGGATTATGGCAATCACTAATTTAATCAGTCTCCATTCAAATGTCTCTTGTAATGCTCTGAACTTCTCGTTATTTTTAAGCCCATTTGTAAAAACAGCTACATCAATAAATCCCCAAAAGCCAAAAAGTAGAAAACCAGCTAAAAGTGCATTTAGTTGAGAAAATTGTGGTGCAAATATATATGTTACTAATGGGACAATTAACCAGATGAGAACACCTCCCATATTAGGAGTTCCATTAGTTTTTGCTGTTCTCATTATTCTCATGAAGACAGAATTAGTCCCTTGCTCAGATGCAAGCTTTGTCTTTTTTATCTCGCTAACCTGATTAAACCTGTATAGAATATTAATCATTATTGGGGCAAAGAGCATAGAAATTGCAGTTGATATGAAAAGGTACTGCAAGCTTTCTTTAAGTATGTCTGTCATATCTGTAAGTATTAAATTAAATTACTGTACTTAGTATTATCTCAATTTCTTTTTGGTATTTCCAGGTCATTTGCAATACTTAAGAATATATCTGTCCATAATGGCACAACTGTTGCTGCTGCAAGCTCATCTGTTTGCGGATGTTCGAGTCTTACAAGCATTATCATCTTTGCATCATCTGCAGGAGTAAAGCCAATAAATGTCGTTATTGTTTTATCTTCTTCATATCCTCCTTCTTTTTTTGCAACTTCCGCAGTACCTGTTTTTCCTGCAATATAGTAATCTTTTAATTTTTTTACATATGTAGGACTTATTCCCCCATCTTCAATTACATGTGTCATCATTTCTGTTACTGCTTGCGCTGTTTGTTCTGATATGGGCTGTGAAAGTATCTGAGGCTCGTACATTATTTCTTCTTCATCATTTGAGATTTTAGAGATAATATATGGTCTCATTCTTACACCTTTGTTTGCTATTGTACTTATTGCTGAAAGAACTTGGAGTGGTGTTGCAGAAATACCTTGCCCATATGATGCTGTAATAATATCAAGTCTTGTCCATTCATTAAATGGTTTTAAATAACTATTACTCTCTTCTTGAAGGCCAATTCCTATAAAACTGCCGATTCCAAACTCTTTTAATTTGTCATAAAAATATTGAGGTTTTATCTCTAATGCAACTCTTGCAATACACGGATTGTTTGAATTCTTTAAAATATCAGCAAGAGATTGTTTCCCACCTGGTCTTCTATTCCATGTGTATATCTTTCTTCCCTTTAAGTCCGCATATTTAGTAACTTCATATAAATCTAAGTATCCTGTTGGGTCGTTGCATTTGTAATCTTTATCAATAGAGTTTGATTCTAGTGCAATTGAAATTGTAATTGGTTTTTGAACAGAGCCATATTCATATACATCTGCAACAGCTAAATTTTTAAAAACCCAAGGGTCTGATACTCTCCAGTACTCATTTGGGTTGTATGTGGGATAATTTGCCATTGAAATGATTTTGCCTGTCTTAGGGTCCATTATTATTGCTGTACCACTTCTAGAACCTGTTTTCTCAACATGAGTTTTAAGTATACTTTCAACCTTATTTTGTATTGAAGGGACAATTGTAAGTGTAAAATCTTTTCCAGATCTAGGGAGAATAGGTTCATATTCTGCTGTTAGTATTGTATTTCCTAGTGAATCTTTTTCTTCATATGTATGTCCTTCTTTTCCAGTGATATCTCCAAAGTAAAAACCTTCAATTCCATATTGCCCAACATCTTTTCCTTCACTATTTTTCCCAATAAAGCCGATTACATGAGATGCTAACTCCCCATTTGGATAAACTCTTTTTAATGCTCTTTCAAAGTACAGTCCAAAACCAGCTCTATTTACCTTTTCATCACCAAAGATATTTGCACTTTCTAATGCGATTTTTGTTTCATTACTGACTTCCTTAGCAAGATTTACATATACAAAATCATCTGTTAATTTCTCTTTTATTGTATCAGTTTCAACAGCTAGAATGGAGGCAACAGTAGAAACAAAAAGATCTTTTTTACTAAAAAACAATTCTCTTTCTCTTTTATCTGTACTTAGTGAAGCATATACATTCCAAGCAGGCTGGTCTACTGCAAGTATTGTTCCATCTTCTGCTAAAATCCTTCCTCTTTGAGCAGTCTGCTTCCCAGTATTTGTATACTGCTGTTGTGCAATGTCAGCAAACTTATCTGATTCAAGCACCTGCCATCTAAATGCTTGTATTAAGATTATTACTCCAAATATAGTTAAGAGTATGGCTACCAGTTTGTAGTTATTTCTTTGAACTAATGCTCCAGTTTCAGAGCTGTTTTTTTTGTATTTTGGTGAATGTAAATGACTTAAACTTGTCATTAGTTATTAGCAACTAATCTAGAATCTTGAATGTAAAGAAAAGTTTGAGTTATATTTTTTGATAGTTCCAATTTTTTTTCAGAAAGATTCTCTATTACTTTAAGAGAGCTGTTTTTTGCAATTTCCTCTGATATTACTCTGTTCTCTTCTAGTAGATACTCTTTTTCATCATTTAGCTCTTCAAGTTTTATTCCAAGAGGGGTGAGTATTGAATTAATAACAAGCTGTGATACAACAAAAAGTATAAAAGAGGCTATTAATAGCATCGAAAAAAGTGAGTTTTTTTTCTCAGTCTTTTTCATTTAGGCAGTTTTTAAATTTTTATATTTTTTCTATAGCTCTTAACTTAGCTGAAGCGGATCGGGGATTATCTCTTACCTCTTGGTCGGTTGGGGCAATGATTTCCTTTGTAAGAAGCATACCTTCTCCGCTTTCAACTAAATTGTTAAAGTAATTTTTAACTATTCTATCTTCAAGTGAATGGAAGGATATTACACATAACCTTCCTTTTTTGTTTAAGAGCTTAAAAGATTTGTCTATGCCTATTTTTAATGAGTTTATCTCATCATTTACCACAATTCGCAGAGCCTGAAAGACTCTGCGAGAAGGGTTCTTAGAACTTTGATGAGCTGCCGGCACAACTCTATAGACAAGTCTTGTAAGATCTCCAACAGTATTAATATTCGTGTTTTCTTTTTTAATTGCTTTTGCAATCTTTTTTGCATATTTTTCTTCTCCATACTTAAGAAATATCTCTGTAAGTTCATTCTCTGAAAGAGCAGTAAGCAGATCTTTAGCAGTTACTCCAAGCTCTTCATCCATTCTCATATCAAGAGCTTCTTTGTCTTCTAGATAGCTAAAACCTCTATTATGTGAGTCTTCCAGCTGTCTTGAGCTAAGACCTAAATCCATTAGTATTCCATCTGGTCTACGATTGTACTGATTGGCTATCTTATCTATATTTGCGAAATTGTCCTTTACTATTATCCAATTCCCCTTTATATCTTTCTTGTAATACTCTTTTACAAAATCAATTGCATATTTATCTTGGTCTATACTAATTAGCAATCCCTTTTTGTTTAGTCTTTTAAATATTTCAAAACTGTGTCCTCCATCTCCCAATGTGCAATCAATGTAAAAGCCGTCTGGTTTAATGTTTAGGTAATGTATTACCTCGCTGAGCAGTACAGGGGTATGTAACTTCTTCATTTAGTTACCCTCCTTCATTCTTTCTATCTCTTGAGCAATCTCTTCTCCATGTGTTTTAAGATACTCTACTCTTTTCTCCCACCTTGATTTATCCCATATCTCTATCCAATTTATTAACCCAATGAAAACAATTTCATTACTAAGCTGTGCATGTTCAAAAAGAGATTGAGGTATCACAAATCTTCCTAGTTTATCTAATGAGATTTCTGTAGCACTACCTATTAGGAATCTGCTTGTATCACGAATATTTTTATTTATAAAAGAGCCATTTATAACATCTTTTGCTATTTTCTCCCACATCTGTTTATTAACAAGTATCAATGAATCTTCATATCCTCTTGTTAATATTATGTTTTCCCCTATTTCATCTCTAAATTTCTTAGGAAGTGATACTCTTTTCTTTTCCCCTATTTTGCTTGTGTATTCTCCAATTATCATATTTTGAATATACCACTTTTTACCACTTCTTGCCACTAATGTAGCATTGAATATTAATAGTAGTCAAGAGAATAATACTACAAGACATATGTTATTAAGAATTTGCTTTAAAATAATGAAGAAAAAACAGAGGAAGTAAATCAAAGATGGCTGATAGTAAAAGATAAAGGTAACAAAAGAGATAGATATATAGTAAAATGAAGTATGAGAATTTATTTAAAAGAAATAAAAGAGAAGTTTCCTGAGTTTGAGATAGAGAATTACAACGAAGATATATATTTTGAAAATATTAACCATGACTCAAGAGTTTACATCTCAGACTCTTTGTTTGTTCCAATAGTGGGTAAAAATTTTGATGGTCATGATTTTATTGAAGCAAGTAAATGTACTGTTTCTTTAATGCAAAGAGATCATAAAGAGAGGTATAAATTAGATATTCCATTAATAATTGTAGATGATATTTTAGAAGGATTAAAAGAAATTATTGGGTATGTAAGAGATAAAGTTAATGTTCCAGTAATTGGTATTACAGGAAGTACAGGAAAGACTACAACAAGGATGATGACTGTTTCTATACTTTCACAATTTGGAAAGGTTCTTACTTCTGATAAAAATATAAATACATTATGGGGAAATAGTGAGTTACTTATAACTCTTTCTGATGAAAAGTATGTTGTACTTGAAATTGGAATGGATAGTAAGGGTGAGATTAAGATGCAGTGTGAGGGTTTAAAACCAGATATCGGT
>ERZ1026800.1211-NODE-1211-length-17419-cov-3.415568_pt1 | contig 17419 bp, 11 predicted proteins | sample MGYA00520873_ERZ1026800 | MGnify/ENA primary metagenome ERZ1026800 (study PRJEB33270, sample SAMEA104284475) | anaerobic digester metagenome | biome: Anaerobic digester microbiome; feature: mesophilic sludge digester; material: Anaerobic digester biomass...
ATATATAACATCACCCTGCGCCGTGGAAAGCCAAAATCAAAACGCGCATTCGTAATATCAGAATTTGGCGGCTATAGTTTGAAAATCAAAGACAGGTTATGGAATCCCAAGAAAAATTTTGGTTATAAGTTTAATAAATCATCCATTGAATTGACTCAAGCCTATATCAACCTGCTTGAGAATGAGTTAATGCCGCTCATTCCCCAGGGATTGACAGCGGCAATTTATACTCAAATCACGGACGTGGAGATGGAGATCAATGGATTTCTGACCTATGACAGGGAAGTGGAGAAATTCACCAAATCCGAAATTGTGCCGGTTCATGAAAATCTGACCAAAAAATGCATCCTGTCCTGAATATTTCTAAATTTTTTCTGCCGTTACCAGCCAGCTATGGGGCATTCCTGGCATATCCACCGGATATACTGGTAATACCCATCGGTTAAAATTCACCCCCGGATGACCGCCCTGCGTTATAAAGGCAGACCACCCCATTGAACCTAATAAACCGATTGGATCATCCATTGTACCAATCCAGGGTGCTCCCAGGCGGGCTTGCATCTCCAGCCAGGGTTTGGTGTAAGTTGATTTCAATACTTCACTGTTGATGATATCAAATCCCATCCAGCTTCCCGGCGATGCAAGCTTTGTGACCTCTTTCAGGACGGAATCAATTTGGGAGGGATCAAGATAGAAAAGGAATCCCTCCAATAACCATATCGAAGGTTGATCAGGTTGAAAACCCTCGCTTTCCAATGCCTTCCCCCATGATTCCTGGATATATACACCTACCGGATGACGTTCACAACGAGGTTTCACCTCTTTCGATTTCATTACCTCTTCTTTATACTTTAATACAAAAGGCTGATCCAGTTCATACACCCGCGTACCATCCATCCAATGCAATCGCCAGCAGCGTGTGTCCAGACCAGCTCCCACCAAAACAACCTGTCTGGCTTGATGATCCGATGTGACTCTCAGGAGAAATTCATCAAAATATCGTACCCGCACCACAATGGGGATTACACTTTCGGAGGAACGATCCACAATCCATTTTGCTCCTTCCTCCCCGGCGAGATCAATTGCCCAGGGATCGTTAAAGAGACGATCCTCCCGGCTGCTTTCCCTTCCCCTTACTGCTGCCATCCACTTGGCAGTATTTGCCAGCATCTCATTCGATATTGATTCACTCATTAAACCACCTCCGAAATATTATTATTTCGAACAAAAAAAGGTGAATGATCAATTCATTTGCTTCCGTTATAAAATTTCCAAAGCAGATTGATTTTCTGATCGGATAAATTCTGTCGATAAATATCTGCCAAATTCATGAATACATTCTTGTAATGCATTCCGCATATCAGCTTCCAGGTTCACGCCATTTTCCCACCACCAGTTGTCAATTACCAGGGTATTGGTCTTTTTGTCAACGCGGGCATCCAGACGTCCCACAAACCGATCACCATACAATACCGGCATCGTATAATGTCCATACTTGCGTTTGGTTTGTACTTTGTATACCTCCCAGACATATTCGAAATCAAACAACCATCGGAGTAATGTCCTGTCCCAAAGCAAATTATCCAATGGGGGAAGCAAGGCAGCCTTCTTGTTATCAATTGGAGCGTCCAGCCTTTCCTGATAATCATCCCAATCGATCCTGCGGATAAAAAATTCCTTGCCTGGTAATTCATCCACACCAACCACAAGCACATCACCCTTTTCCACCAACCGGTGAAGCGCCGCGGTCCTTTCGGGAGTTTTCATGCCGGTGATACCCAACCAACCTTCCACTGCACCCACTCTGGCAAACCCCAGGCTCCCCAAACGTCGTAAAACATGCCAGTCATGGTAATCCGCCAGCGTTGGATTTGGATCCGGCTGATTTAAAATATCCGCAGGCACCAACCGTTCCACGAGGTCAAAATATCTCCGTGTCCCGTTGCGATGGTGAATCCCCAATTCGCCCATTACATAAAGCACTTCCAGACATGCCCGGATGATGCTGACAGGTCTGCCCCACCACCAATCAATTTTGGTGTCATGTTTGATCCTCAACGAATCAGCTGCCCCATTTTTCCGGATTTCCTCCCTTACCAGATCCGCCACCTTCATGGGCGGATAATCTGGATGGTTGTATTGCTCAATCATTCGATCCCGATAACGCTTGAAATAATGCCAATCATTTATTGAATGGATGGATGATTGTTTATCCCATCCATCCCACAAAAGCCGGTCCTGATACAGCAGATCATTCAATATTGCAGGTTGATAATCCCTTATCCGGGATTGCAACACAAGATCTGGATTTCTGCCGACTACATTAACCGGATCATATTGAATGCAACCCAAAGATTGGATTAATTCCATCACTCCCTGCCAACCATTCAAGGATCTTGGATTGATCAGCCTTTGATGATACAACAAATACCGCCTGGTTTGTGATTTGGTGAAAATGATGGAAGGGGCAGGAAAGTTGGACTTGGTCATATTTATCACCATAGATTATATTTTCTATATTGTATCCTGAATTATCGATCGAATGATTATTTATAAGAATAATTTATTATTTCTCTTCTTTACTCTTCATTCCTTGCATTCGCAGTAGAGTTTCCGGAGTAAACTCACTTGACCCATGTGGAGACTATGATAGTACTACGAAGAACTCAACGAGTAACTTCGTAGAAATCCTTCGTTTTAAGCACTATATTCATAAGATTTATTTCGTTTCAGAAGGTGAAAACTACAGAAACAAGGTCATTAAGAACCACGTTCTTGTGAGAGTGGTTGTTGATCTCGGTTGTGGGAATGCGTTTTTTGATGGTTCTTTGACTGAAGCAGAACCCACCCAAAACAGCCAATTTTTGGAGATCATTACAGTGTAATAAGCTGTTCAATGATCTTTTTTTGTTTCCTGCGATCTGGAGGATGAGTTGTTGAAATCACATCAATTTGATTATTACTACGGCAAACAGGCTGAACAATTCACCTTCTATCGTATCCCTAAAAGGCTGTTCACCGAAGCTGCCTTTGCTGACCTGTCTAGTGGCGCAAAGGTGCTTTATGGTCTGATGCTGGATCGAATGTCTTTGTCTGTCTCAAATAATTGGAAAGATGAGCAGAACCGCATCTTTATCTATTTCACGCTTATTGAAGTTCAGGAACTGATGAACTGCGGACACAATAAGGCTGTCAGGTTGCTGGCAGAGTTAGATACCGAGAAAGGCATCGGGCTGATTGAACGAGTCAAGCAAGGGATGGGAAGACCGACCAGAATCTATGTTATGAACTTTTTGGTCAGAGAAGAGACCAAAGACTTCCCAAAAGAGGAAGTTATGACTTCCGAAAAAGGGAAGTCAATAGTTCCGGAAAAAGGAAGTCAAGACTTCCCAAAAAAAGAGTTAATTAATACTGATCTTAATAAGACTGAGGTTAATGAAACTGATAACGAATCTAATCAATCTATCTATCCATCTAAAAATTCGCTCGCGTTTGGAAAAGAAAATGAGATGGATCGATGGATGGAATATCGGGATATTTTCAAGAAAAATATTGACTATGAAATCATGATGCTAAGATACCCCGACTCGATTCCAGAAATCCTTGAAATCCTCGTCGATACGGCCTGTTCACATTTAAAGTATTTTCGTATCAACGGCTCGCAGATACCTGCCGAAAGAGTCAGGGAGCGGCTCCTAAGTCTGAACTCAATGCATATCGAATACGTTTTGGACGCAATGAGGGATAACTCAAGTGATGTGAAGAATATCAGGGCTTTTCTGTTGTCTGCACTCTATAACGCCAGCAAAACGATCAACAGCTATTACCAGGCCAGAGTAAATCATGACCTGTACGGTAACCCCAAGTAAGGATGGTGCTCATGCAGGAAGAAGTATCCCAAAAAAGCATAGCTTTCATCATTCAAACTGGCAAGATGACCGGGAAGGTTTTCTTACAAGCCATTCAGAAGTACCTTGCCCAAGAACGTCAAAGGAGACAGCTCAATGCCAGGGAAAAAGCTCTTCATCCGGCATACAAAGGTCGCATGACGATCAGGGAGATGATGAAGGAAAGATCAGGGCTTGCAAACATTGAAATTCACGATGAGCACATCTATGATTTTGAAAAAATCGCCAGACGCTATGGAATTGAATATGCCATCAAGAAAGAGCGAGATAAGACTCCACCGCACTACCTGGTATTTTTCAGAGGTAGAGATACAGATGTCCTCCAAACTGCCTTCAGTGAGTTTGTCAAAAAGCGATTGAAAGTGCAGGAACGTCCTTCCCTTCGAGATAAGCTTCAGCAGTTAAAACAGCAACATAAAAACAGAGCTACCAAAATCCCAGAAAAAGTTCAGAGAAAAGAAATAGTGCGATGAAAAACCGATCCGATAAAGAATTAGCCTTCAACCTGATCTATCTGATCCCCTTCTACCTGGCAAACAAACTGGCTCAAATCTTCCGTTTGCTTCAAGGTGGCGACTTCATCGACAAGGTCATTACCAGCTTTACCAATTTATCCTTCATCGCTCAGCATCCCTGGTTATCCTTCAAGCTTCAGGATCTGCTGGTTGGTATCTCAATTGCCGGATTAATGAAGCTGATCGTGGTTATCAGAAGTCAAAACCGCAAGAAGTTTCGCAAGGGCGTTGAATACGGATCGGCTCGTTGGGGAACTGCCAGAGATATCGCTCCATATATTGACAAGAACCCCAGAAATAATATCATCCTGACCAAGAGGGAGTCTCTCACCATGGAAAGCCGTCCAAAAGATCCGAAAAGAGCCCGTAACAAAAATGTGCTGGTGATCGGTGGCTCAGGATCAGGAAAGACCCGCTTCTTCGTCAAGCCCAATCTGATGCAAATGCATTCAAGCTATGTTGTCACCGATCCGAAGGGTACCATTCTTACCGAATGTGGCACGATGCTTAAACGCAACGGATACCAAATCCGGGTGCTCAATACGATCAACTTCAAACGCAGCATGCACTACAACCCTTTCGCCTACATCCATTCAGAAAAAGACATTCTCAAATTAGTCAACGCGATCATCATCAACACCAAGGGGGAAGGTGAAAAAGCTGGTGAGGATTTCTGGATCAAAGCGGAACGTCTCTATTACTCCGCTCTGATTGGTTATATCTGGTATGAAGCTCCAGAACGTGAACAGAACTTTACAACCTTGCTGGAAATGATCGATGCTTCTGAAGCACGTGAGGATGATGAGAGCTTCAAGAACCCTGTAGATGAACTTTTTGATGAGCTGGATGAAAAGTCCCCGGATCACTTTGCCGTAAGGCAGTACAAGAAATACAAACTGGCTGCTGGGAAGACCGCCAAGTCTATCCTGATTTCTTGTGGCGCGCGTTTGGCTCCTTTTGACATCTACGAATTGCGGGAGTTGATGAGTTACGATGAGATGGACCTAGACTTGTTGGGAAATAGAATGTCTGCACTCTTTGTGATCATCAGTGACACGGATGATACCTTCAATTTTGTCGCTGCCTTGCTCTACACGCAATTGTTCAATCTGCTCTGCGATAAAGCCGATGACGTTTATGGTGGCAGGTTGCCCATCCATGTGCGCTGTCTGTTGGATGAGTTCCCCAATATCGGTCAAATCCCACGCTTCGAACGCTTGATTGCCACAATCCGATCTCGAGAAATCTCAGCCTGTATCGTTCTGCAAGCCCAAAGTCAACTCAAGGCGCTCTATAAAGATCATGCCGAGACGATAGTGGGCAACTGTGACAGTATGCTTTTCTTGGGCGGGAAGGAGGGAACCACGCTCAAGGAAATCTCCGAGATGTTAGGCAAGGAAACGATTGACCTGGATAACACTTCCGAGAACCGAGGGCGAGAGAAATCACATGGGATCAGCCATCAAAGAATGGGGAAGGAGCTAATGAGCCAGGATGAATTAGCTGTGCTAGATAACTCAAAGTGTATTCTGCAACTGCGCGGCGAGCGTCCGTTTCTTTCTGATAAGTATGATATTACCAAGCATCCTAATTACAGATACCTTTCAGATCATGATCACCAATTGGCTTTTGATATCGAGAGCGGGACAAAAAAATATCTTAATCGCATAGAAAACCAATATGTTGAAGTTTATAGATTATAAGATATTTAGATGTAAACATCGAATTCACAATCGAAAAAATCACGCGTTTGGGTCCAGATTATGTAACTTCCTTCTATTCGTCGATAAAGCAAGAATCTAGTCGATGAAAGCCCTCCCGCAAATGAATGGAAAAGCTACAATTCCACATTAATTCGAACCAATAGTTGGTCTATGTGGAATGTCTATGTGGAAAGAACCATCATACTACAGCAGGTATAATTATATATATTGCCAATAATTCCATGAGATTGGCGAATTTTTATACCTTTACGAAACATATGGAATCCCTTACTTCGAACCCATTTGGATCGGAATAAAGGTAATAGCTGAGAACTCGTTAATCTCTAGAGAGATTGATCATGCAATTTGAAAGGGATTCCGCATGGAGAAAAGAAAACTAGGTTTTCAGAAGTTAACTCCAATCAGTGATGCTGATTTAACTGTATATGAAGAAGCTATTGATTTTGTTTTTGCAAATAACGATGTTAGAAACGTGGCACTTTCGGGAGCATTTAGTGCAGGCAAAAGCAGCGTTCTTGAATCGTACAAGAAAAAGCATGAGAGCTACCGCTTTGTACATATTTCACTTACTCATTTTCAATCCCCAGATCAAGATGGTGAGCAAGTCGATGAGCCGGTGAAAGAATCGGTTCTGGAAGGAAAAATACTTAACCAGCTGATTCATCAGATACCTGCGGCGAGGATTCCCCAAACCAACTTCAGAGTAAAAAAAGATGTAAATGAAAAAAACATCTGGCGCATAACCATCTTCACGGTTATGTCCATAGGGAGTCTTCTTTTCTTGCTTTCATTGTCAAACATTGCTTCGTTAGTGAAAGCGATCACGGACGATTACATTAAGAATTTAATTTCCAAAATCCTTCTTCCTGTTATGACAATTCTTGCTGCTAGTATCATAACAAAGGCAGTTTATTTCATCATAAAAGCGCAGAAAAATAGAAACATATTCCGAAAAATCAGTTTACAAGGAGCGGAAATAGAAATTTTCGAAGAGCAAGACGATTCTTATTTTGATAAATACCTTAATGAAGTCTTGTACCTATTCGAAAATGTCGAGGCTGATGTAATCGTCTTTGAAGACATGGACAGGTTTAATTCAAGTCGAATATTTGAGCGTCTTCGTGAGGTTAACGCCTTAGTCAACTTTCAACGTGAAAAAGAAAATGGAAATAAAGTTGGACCAATAAGATTTTTCTATCTATTACGCGACGATATTTTTCTCTCCAAGGAGCGAACAAAATTCTTTGATTTCATAATCCCTATCGTTCCTATTGTCGATAGTGCCAATTCATATGAGCAATTCTTAAAGCATATAAAAGCTGGTGGTTTTCTTGATAGATTTGATCAGAGTTTTCTTCAACGTTTATCTTTATATGTTGATGATATGCGTATCTTGAAAAACATTTATAACGAATTTGTAGTCTACATCCACCGTCTAAATACAACGGATTTAGACTGGAATAAAATGTTAGCAATGATTACATATAAGAATCTTTTTCCCAGAGACTTTAGCGACTTGCAGCTCGGCAAAGGATTCGTTTATTCTCTTTTTTCGAAGAAATCTGAGTTAATAAAAGAAACAACTGAATTAGAGAATGATCACAGAAACGAGTTATTGGAGAGAATCGGATTAGCAAAAAGTGAGACCTTGGAATCACTTCAAGAACTGGATGACGTATATGAAGCGAAACAAAAAAAGCGATTATCTTCTGGATATGGCCTGGATCAAAACATAAAAGCGGAGCTTGAGGATCAGAAAACAAAAAGGAAACAAGCGATTCAAGATAATTCAAATGGGATTGTTTCTAAACTCGAGAACGAATTGTCAAATATTGAACACAGGCTTTTTAAGATAACAACAAAATCCTTGAAAGATCTTCTAACGAGAGGAAACATTGACAAATACTTCACAATCAATCATACGAATGAAGTTGGAGAGACGAATGAGTTTAAGGAAATAAAGAAAAATGAATATTTTCCTCTTTTAAAATTTCTAATTCGCTCCGGATTCATAGATGAAACCTATAAAGACTATATGTCCTATTTTTATGAGGAAAGCATAAGTAGCAACGATAGGTCTTTCTTACGGCGTATTACGGATAAAAGAGGTGCAGATTATACATTTACGATCAGAGAACCTCTGAAAGTTCTTGCATCACCTATTGTAAGAAACGTAGACTTTGAACATGAAGAAATACTAAATTATGACCTATTAGAATGTCTGCTTATAAATAAAGAAGATGCAAACTATGAAGAATATCTAAAGACATTTATTGAACAACTTAGAGAAACTAAAAATTTCGACTTCGTATCAAAGTTCTTAGACACTGGTAAAGGATATCAGAACTTCATAAGTTCTCTCAATGATTATTGGCCGGATTTCTTTTTTTCTTCTTTAACGAGGAAAGAACTGACGGTCACTCAACTCACGCGATATTCTATAGAGACCCTTAATCTTTCAGATAAAGACGTCTTAGAAGCTGTCAACCGTGAGAATTGCCTGACAAAATTCATTTCCCAATCCCCTAACTATTTGGAAATCAATCAGCCGGACACGGATAAATTAATTTCCAGTTTTATTGAATTGGGGATTGTTTTTAATACTCTCGACTATGATGTATCAAATAAAGATCTTTTCGATAAGGTTTATGAAAACAACTTATATGCCCTAAATTTTGAAAACATTGCCTTGATGTACAGAACAAAATATGGAATCAAAAACGAGCGCGATATCCTTCATAAGAATTACTCTTTGGTACAAAGTCAACCAGATACTCCTTTAGCAACATACGTTGCAAATAACCTTTCTGATTATTTGGACATAATTCTCGACCATTGCGACAAATTAATAAGTGATGAAGAAACCTTTGCATTGGAAATCATAAACAACGATTATCTTATGCTTGACACAAAAAAACGATATATTGAATACCTAACGACAGAAATAAAAGTAATATCTGAAGTGACTGACAAGGAACTTTGGACAGAATTGTTGGATCAGGATATCGCTCAGTTCTCCGTAGAAAATTTCGTAACCTACTTCAAGACACACGGTTTGGACGAAGCACTTGTGAGATATTTAAACGACGAAATTCCAAATCACGATTTTTCGAAAGTTGCCGATGATTTTGATAATGATCTGGCAGTAAATTTATTTAATGCAGTGGCGATGACTAATACCATTGAGAATGAAAAATATAAAAACATATTGGTAGATCTGAATTATTTTTTTGAAAATTATGAATCCACCGACATTTCCGATGAAAAAATCGAGATCTTAATTAGTGAAAACATAATAGAGATGAGTCTGGAAAGTCTTGAATATGTGCGTAAAAACTACAGTACACACCTTGACTCCTTTATATTCACTAATTTAGAAGAGTATATTGAGCTTTCACAAAAGGGAGCTCATAGAATAGAAGAAACTTTGAGGGTTATTTCTTGGAAGATTGATGACGAAGTTAAAATTAAACTCCTCAATTTAACTACCGAGAAGATTTCTTTAATGACCAATAATTATTCAGATGAAGTTACCGCATACATCATAGCAAACAATCTAAAACCAGAGGAAATACCCTACCTATATGAAAAGTATTCGGCATTTGGTGATAATGTAAAGACAGCTATTGTTGAATTAGCAGCTGAAAGGACGTGCGAGATTATCTCATCGAGATTACAGATGGATAATGCCCTTCTATCCAAGTTGTTAAATTCTGGGAGTGTCACACATGATGATAAAGTCAATATCTTCATATCCGCTATTCCAAAATTAACCAAGGATACGTGTCAAACTTTTCTTAAAGAATTGAGATTTGGTGAATTATCAAAATTGTTCGATAAAGGTAGAGGCCGGAAAAACTATACAAAGGTAAGTAATTTATCTCGCATCCTGGACGAATTCAAACTGAAAGGATGGATTTACGATTATCATGATGATAAGCGGAATAAGGACAAGTATGAAGTTTTGAAAAACAAACCTCGAATTCAGTAATCTGATAAGAATGAAAAACTCCTAACAGTACACAAAAAGTAACATTTTTGTATATTTAGGAGCGATGGTGACAGATATATATACGCTGTCAGAAAGGACAATTGACGAGAAAGGCGAAATCGCACCAATGCTGATTTTCATGCAAATGGTTTGAAAAATTATCAAACCACAAAACTTTGTAATCAAAGATTTCTGGAGCGAATCAGAAGAGGTTACTATCAACTGGCTTCATTCCAAGATGCTAAGGATGAAAGAGTTATAGCCAACCTGTATCTTGATGCGATAATCTGCATGGATTCGGCTCTATATCATTATGGCTACAGTGATCGAACATCTCTGGAGTGGAAGATCGCTTTTCCCGTTACGATTCGCGCACACGCCTAAGAACCAGAACCCCAACAATCAAACCTTACTTCGTTCAAGCGGATCTTTTTAGACTAGGAATGGCAAAAGAGGAAATCAACGGTGTGATTCTATCAATTTTTGATAGATAGCGGATAATATGTGTTTGTTTCAAGTATCAAAACAAAATTTATAGTGAACTCTTCAACAAAGCCATACTAGCCTACACAAAAGACAGGGAGAAGAATATAGGCAATCTTTCTAGGTATGCGAAGAAATTACCGATATACAAGAAAGTCGCAGAAATCATGGGTTTATTGATCAATAGCTGATAGAGCTTTACGATCAATAGATATTATCGTAATTATTGGTTTAATGGGGTCCAGGAGAATTTACGTAAAGACTAATCATGATTATCATCAGACTCTAAGCATTGAAAAACTAAATATATAGAAATCAATCAAAGCCAGCTCGAATAGGGATGTCCAAATATGAAATCATTGCAACACTAAACAAGGTCAAAGCTAATGTTCAATGACTGTGACATGTAGATAACGATCTCATAGATATTGCATTGCTTCTGTTTCAATTCTTCTACAGAGCTCTCTGCTTTCATTTTATGAATTTTTATAGGAGCTGAAAGTAATGAAACATTTTCTCCCTTAAACCGTTTGTCTTAATAGAAATCAGATACAGATTCATGAATGAAATACCAATAATGAATTTTCTGATTTACTGATAAAGGAGGTGGCTAACGAATAATCGAGCAGTAACAAAAAAGTGCCGAGTATATATTCTATTGAAGGATGAAACAAATGATAAGAAAGTTTATGCTTGTGATCGTTTTAGTAATCTCATTAGTAGCTAGCAGCTCAGCGTTTGTTCAAACTGACATCACCGATCTAAGTACTACTTCTCAACTGGGGATTCCATAAAACAGCTGGATATGGTTGTGGTCAAGGTCCCTTCGTTACTTGTGATAGTGATTATACAAGAGGACGGTCATACACCGGGCCTTATGGAACTTGCTCCTCTCCGGGATTTAGAGATCAGGGCATTGTAACGTCCGCTCCAAATTTCAATATTCAATATGGCGAACCTAATCCTGAGATTCTTTCTTATCTCTGGCCATACTGGAATTGGGGAGTGTATGTAAAATATTTGCATGACACTTATTAGTTCTCAGTAGCAAATATGAGATGTGAAGACGCTCAGCTTTTTTGGCTAGGCACCTTCATTGGAGAAGATATGAAAAACAGAAAAACAGCATTCATAATCATATTAGCTTTGGTACTCGTCATCCTTGTTCTCCTAGAAAGCTCGACCCATTTCGTTCATAGGGTTATCGATGACGTCTTATACGATAATTACCATCATTACCTTCAATGTGAGGATCTGCCAGAGATTACCGCGGTTGAAAACGCTGTCTCAGAAAATCAGGACATGATAAGAGAGATCGAAGGTCTTTCTGAAGGCCAGGTTACAATCAGCGTTGATGCATCATCATGTCCAGGAAGAGGAAGTATTGCAATTTATTTTCCTTCACATACAGTCAGAGAACAAATAGAAGATATTCTGGGCGGCAAATCTTTTTATGGTATTCCAGTAACCCTTATTAACTGGTAATTGCCGCTAGATGATCAGGTAATCTTTGATGATATGTATCCCTTTGAATACTCCTTGGAAAACTGATCGAATTCAGGAAGTATACAATAAAGCTCTGCTGAAATTAGAAGTACTCTATGGAAGGAATTAGGATGCGCAAATATTCTTTGGTCTGCTTTCTCATTTTGTTATTAACCGCGTGCACGAGGCAAACTTACCAAGATCCTCAATCCGGAGATACCGCTGCTTTGCCAGGTCCAACGGAGACTAAGCCAATCGCAACAGTACCAAATCAGGTGGAAGTAGCTACCCCAGCTGAGGAGATCGACGTGCAAACCGTCACTGCTAATTGGGAGAGTCTCTATACAGTGGAAAAACCCACCCGCGACCGGGAGGTGATTATCCGAATTCTCGACGATCTGCATGACCGTGCCATGGCTCAAATTGACAAAGCTGGATGGTATCGCGAAGGTCTTTCATTTTCTGAAGCAGAAGACATCTCAAATGTCTCCACCTGGGTTCATGTTACAGAGCCAGAAATACACAAATTTGACAGCACGGTAACATTTTATTACTATCCCGAAATCAACGGTCCGGATTCCATGCAACCTGGCTGTGTTCTCTCTCCCGAGGGGGATTACGGCAAAAATTACAAGGTTGACAATAACGGCGAAGCCTATTTTTATAATCGGTCGGGTCCGGAAGAAGTGTTTTTTCCACATGATTTAATTCTCGACCCTTTTAGTGGAATGAAGGAAATGCCTGAGAAAACCTGGGAGAATTTGGGTTGGTTTATTTGCCAGGAACGGGGTCTTAACACTGAAGAAATCCGATATCAACAACGATGGTTGATGAATGAACAAATTGCTAATTGTCCTAAAGCCGAAAAGGTTTATCAGTACGAAGCCTGGGTTGATCTTTTAGAAGCTCAGCCCGTTTTCGTCTTTAGACGCAGTATCGATTATCTGACACCTTGTCCTTATACAGAAAAAGGGATTATCACCAAGACGACTGAGAGGCTATTTTTCAACCTGCAAACCGGTTCCGTTGTTGCGGGTGATGTCGTTTGGGAATATGAAAGCGGAGAAATTGAAAGCAGCGAATCGGTTACTTATAACCATCGTGCAGAATTGGTTTGGTTTGAAGAGCTTCCAGAAATGGAAAGAAAAGTATACGAACACGCCCTCCAATTGTTGAGGGACGGTAAAAATTATGAAGAATGGCTTCGATAAGAAAAAGAATAAAAGGGTTAAGAATGAAAAAGGTGAATTTTTGGCACTTCCCATTGAACCGACATTGAAAACCAGGGTTAACCCACCATCAAAACCCAATCCTGGTCAGGTTTTGAAATCCGAAATTCAGCGCGCACTACGCTCACGGGGCTTTCTGATCGCCCTGACCATGGCAAGCCTTTTGCTGCTTGTCGGCTTACGTTTCGCCTATCAGTTGCCAGCACAGCGCTCTTTCGTTGAGGAATGGTATGTCAGTTATACCCAGAGTTTTTATCACCTGATGCTGCCGCTGATTGCTTGTTTTCCCTTTGCTGATTCGCTTGTAACCGATCGCAAGCAGGGCTATCTGGAACGTTTGGCAGTGCGCGAGCGCTTTGGCAAAGTAATCTCAGCCAAATTTTTGGCAAACGCGCTTGCCGGTGGACTGGCAGCCTCAATTCCGCTTGTTTTGCTCTATGCCTTCACCAGCCTGACCAATCACAACCCCCTCAATCACCCCATTTTCAACACAATTTTCGCTCGTCCCTATGAAATTGCTGAAGTAACCCAGCTCTACCAAAACAATCCCGACCTTTTCATTTTGCTTGTGATTGCAGTGGTCTTCATCGTTGCGACAATTTTTGCCAGTCTTGGAATGGCGAGTACGTTGCTGGTAAATCAGCGTTTCGTCGCCTTCAGTCTGCCCTTCTTATTGGCAAATGCACTCCAATATTTCGCCAGTGACGCCAGGCTAATCCCCTGGTATTGGGCACCTTCCGAAGTTTTGCTCAAAGCGAATTTTTCAACCAACCACGATTTTGAGACGATCAATGAAATTCCATACCTCCTGATTTTGCCACTTTGTCTTATTTTATTGATTGGCTTGCTGATTTTTTTCTTTGGCAAACGCAAACAGGTGCTCGAAAATTCTCTGAGCGAGAACCGCAAGCCAAAAGATGGTTTCAGTCTTTCCAAATTAGTGCCCTCCTGGCTGCAAAACTTCCCGGTGAATGAAAAACGATTGAAAAAAGGAACTGTTTTTGGAAACTATTTCCGCAATTTGCTCAATATTCACATTCAGCCGATTCGGATCGTCCTTATTGTTCTGGTTGTCGCCGTGCTTACGATCGTCATGTTCGGATGGATGAAATTGCGCATGCCCTCTTTTTTTGCGGTAGATTTGATTGGCAACCCGCCCAATACCTGGGATCTCTATTTCATGACGATTGGCGACCCGCTAACCATGGCGCTTATCATCGCAAACCTTTTCCTTTTTATGATTAGCGACCTGCAACCGCAAAGTGCTTTTGGACAATTGGCGGTCAAAAGGCTCGGTTCACGAAAACAAAGCTGGCTGGCGCACATTCTCTTCCTCTTTTTATCCGCAATTGCCTATAGCCTGATTGTCTTTCTGACCATGCACCTGACCGGTCGGTTTTTGGGTTTGCCCTTCTCGAACCAATGGAGTGTCTATCGTAATTCTGCTGAGCACATTAACATTCCCGTTTTTCTGACCATTCCGAACACGCATTTCCAGGCATTTCTGGCTGTTTTTGGGATGTCGACGCTCGGTTTTTTTGCAATGAGCCTTTTGGTTCTGCTAATCAACACGCTCACGCAACGCCGTCTGATTGGATATTTGATGTTTGAAATTCTACTGATTGCCAGTTTGCCGCTCTCGTCAATTCTTTTGAATGTACCGGTTGTTTTGCAATATCTGCCGATTATTCGCAATTTGGTTATGCGTTTTTATCCCTTCGTTTTTCGCAATCTTGACCAAGCCTGGCATTCTGTCTATGCCTGGCTGATTTGGCTGGCGATTTTGATCCCTGTCACCTGGCTTGCCTATCGCAAACAAGATTATCTCAGCCACCCCGACTATGATTAGAGGAAATTGATTATGACAACCATATTATCCGCAATAAATATCAGTAAAGCTTTCAAAGGCAAGCAGGTTTTGGAAAATTTGGACTTTGATCTGGAAGAAAATCAAATTGTTGCCATTTGCGGCACAAACGGTAGTGGAAAATCGGTTTTTATGCGTATTCTCGCCGGTTTGGTTGTCCCCGATTCGGGAACAGTTACAGTCAACGGTATCCAGCTGGGCGGAAAAGTGGAATTTCCAAGCTCAACCGGGGTGCATTTTGACAATTCGGGTTTGCTTTTAACCGAAACCGCTAAGAACAACCTGCTTTTACTGGCGATGGTGAGCAACACGGTCAGCAAAGAGCGGGTTGAAGAAGTGATTCGCCTGGTTGGTTTGGATCCGAATGACAAACGCCTTGTACGCACATATTCCACCGGAATGCGCCAGCGTTTGGGCATCGCTCAGGCATTGATGGAAGACCCAAGCTTATTGATGTTGGACGAACCGACCACCGGACTGGATTTCGCCGGGCAAGATTGGTTCCACGAGCTGATTTGGCAATTACAAAAGGAAGGCAAAACCATTTTGATCACCAGCCATAGTAAAGAAGAGATTGCCAGCTTTTGCGACAAAGCTTACGAAATGGCTGGAGGGCAACTGGCGCTCATCAGTTGATAGGCGCCCCCAACCCCGGGCTTCCGGTCCTCTGTTCTCATTTGTAATATTCTGAATGGTGAAATCAAGAGTCTGTTTCTGAAATAGTTGCAAGACGACCGCACTAAACTATGTCAAAAAATGCCCCTCCTCGGTTGGTTTTATTGTCTAACTTTTTGGATGCAGGTCAATACAGGGACACAATTGTTTGGTTAGAGACAAGTGTCTTGGTCTACGTAAAGCCTTGATTGAGACTGATCAATTGACCAGTGTCCAACGCTGCATGGTGCATTTCTACCGTAATGTTTTCTCGATAGTACCCAGAGGTAAGGTCAAGTTGGAAGCAGCCATGCTCAAATCCATCCATGCTCAGGAAGTTGTAGAAACTTCGGCTTTTGAAACCCTAGTCTATATGGAAATCCGCAGAGAGTACTGGTGACGGATTAGATCGAACAATGCCATGGCACAATTGAACCGGGAGATCAGGCGCTGAACCAGGACGGTTGGCACATTCCCAGATAGCCAATCGGCATTGATGTTGGAGTGTGCCAGGCTGAGACACATGCAAGACTCGCTCGGGGGACAGAAGACATACTTGAACATGCAACATTTGGAGGATAACTTACTAAGTGTTTCCTAAATGTGCGAAAAATACTTTACATTACCTTCATTGCAAGCCAATTCTATGACTTTCGACCTGTAAACACAATATTTCGATGATCACTTAGGATGTACACCATTTTTTTGGCTCTGGAAATTGCCACATAAAAATCTTGAGACGTAAATCGCTTACTCAAATCAACTATTACACAATCAAACTCTAATCCTTTTGCCAATACAGTTCGTGTCGATAAGCGCTTGTAAAATCCGTGATTGTTTTGATCATGCCTAATAGCTGACATTGATTCCAGTAAATCTAATCCGGTTTCTTCACTCAAATCAATAGCACGCTTCATTTCAACAAAAGCTTCTCTGCGATACACATTGAAAAGAGGGTTTACTGTTACGTAATCAATAGCTTGTTTGATAAAGAATCTGTTTGAAGACCGGTTTAATTCTATTAAAATGTTACCAAGAGGTTTATGTTTTTGGATGCGCACAAAATCGAAGGATCCGTTTTCTAATCTTTTTATGTATGATTCAAGCTCTGTTGATACATGAGAAGCACACGATTGAAGAAAGTTGAGAAGATTTCTACATAAAAGTGTTCCATAAGATCTAGAGAATTCTTCTGCAAATTTATAAAGTAAATCTGACTTTTGTTTCTCATCGAACTGGAAAAAGCCACCCATTGATTGTGCAAAGCTCAACTGCTTATTTTCTAAGGCTGTTATGTATGCAACGGAAGAATAATTTCTTAACTCACTTATAAGCCTGTTGCCATTAAAATTCGTTGAAGGAAGCAGCTTTACGCATCCTTCAATATCCAAGAAGTTAATAGACTGATGTACTCCAGCAAGTGTTGGTTGTAAAGCATTTCGAACTTGGGAAATCCATTGCCCTAGGTCTAAATTGCTGGAAACCCAACGCCATGGTTGAGTTTCTATATCAACATTTGGAAATAGAAGTTTATCCATATCAATCAACTCCCCTGCCCATTGG
>ERZ1026800.1214-NODE-1214-length-17289-cov-4.044867_pt1 | contig 17289 bp, 14 predicted proteins | sample MGYA00520873_ERZ1026800 | MGnify/ENA primary metagenome ERZ1026800 (study PRJEB33270, sample SAMEA104284475) | anaerobic digester metagenome | biome: Anaerobic digester microbiome; feature: mesophilic sludge digester; material: Anaerobic digester biomass...
CTATATTAGTATTTGATGATAATGCCCTTCGCTCTTCGCTCTCAACCAAAAGCCCTTTAGGGCGATATCGGAAGGTTGACGTCCTCGTCAACCCCTCGGATAAAAAGGTTTAGAAGGTTGAGAAAGTTTAGAGGGTTGAGATCCAAAAATGGCTGATAAACCCTGTCAAGTCCTAAAATGGCGGACTGTTTTTTAGGTATTTTCACTTCATAAATATTAGATATTTGGCTCATAATAGTTAATAATAAGTCCAGACATTAAATTTTGCCAGCAATAATAAGCATATATCAGGCATACATATTGGTTTTGTAGCTGGCTTATGGTGTTCAGATAATTAACTTTTTGAAGTTTTAGCAAGGTACACAGCGGATAATGGGTTGGGATTTTTTTAGGCATGCCCCAAACGGGTGTGAGCACAACAACTAAGTTGTGCTCACTTTTGCTTACACCCTTATTGGTCCCGGCTATCCCTGGCAGGTTGCTTCCCAGCAGAGCCTGTTTCTGTTTCACCGGACTTTGTTTTCCTATTAGCAAAGATATGTTTTTTGTCAAGCAAATTTCCAGCCTTTCGGGTAATTGGGTATGAAAGCAATTCCGGTTTTGCTTTATCCTATGCCACATCATATAACTCGCAAGGTATCATATATTTAATAGCGGCATGCAAGCGAATATAGTTATAATTTTGTACCGCATTCTTAATTAGCTGAATAGCCAGTTTCTTGGTTTTAATGACGGAATTAAGACCATATTCGTATTTCAGGGTATTAAAGAACCGTTCAATTTTAGCGTTATCATAACAATGATTGGGACCTGTAAAACTAACCTGCATTCCTTTACTAAACAGAGCATTCAGGTACCTTCCGGAACAATACTGGACACCATGATCCGAATGATGAATAATACCTTTTGGATTGGATACCTGTTTCAAAGCTTTATTCAGGCAATCCAGCGAACCTTCTGTCCTTAAGTTATTACTGATATTGAAACTTATAATCTTACGAGAAAATATATCCATCATTGCTGAAACATACAGTATTCCTTCTGTAGTGTAAATGCAAGTAATATCAGAACACCATACTTGATCCTTATGGTCAACAGTCAAATCCTTGATAAGATTTTGAAAGCCATGGTCATACATACCAGGGAAGGTAGTACGCACCTTTTTCCTGTGTTTGGGCTGAGTCAGATTATTTTTTAACAAGATTTTATGAAGTTTATCCCGACCAATTTTTGTTCCGTTTCTGGCAAGTCGATGCCAGATTTTTCTGGTTCCGCAGGCTTGATTGTCCTTTCTGATGTTTAGGACTTCACTAACAATTTGTTGCTCATATTGTTGTACCTTTCCCCTGCCAGCTATCGTTTCATAATACCAGGACTTACTTACATCTAAATAACTACAGATTTTGACCATAGAGCTTTTCACAGAAGCCGCATCAGCACTTGTCTTTGCTCTGGGGACAGCTTGGAAAGTGAAGTTTTTTTTTCCTCTTCACTTATGTTCTCATTTACTACATCTACATAGCTTTGTAAGCATATGTTATGTAGAGTTAAAGATGCAATAACGGATTCCAATTCTCTGATCCGTTCATCTTTTTTCTTGAGTTGGCTTTTTTCATCTTTCATTTCGATCCTCACTACTTTTTGAATTAAATCATTTTTTCCGTACTTACGCAGCCATTTATAGACCGTGTGAGCACCATTGATTTCATAAAGACGACGAGCCTCACTTATTGTCAACTTTCCTTTTTCGATATCCTGCACAACTTTTAGTTTGAAGGCGTCGCTGTAGCGAACTTGCATCCTTTCAGTAGAATTTTTGTTCATTTCTTTCTCCTTAATTTTAGTCCACTATTTTCAGGACGACTCACCCTTTGCCCTTCGCTCTCTGCCCTCTGCCAAAAGCCCTTTAGGACGACACTATAATAGCGATGGAGGCGTAAGCCCCTCGGAAAAAGGGTTGATAAGCCGCTCTAAACTTTTTTCAATATAATTCTTAATCTCTTTGCTAAAAATCTAAAATTCCGGATGCAGATGCCACTTTAGGTCTTGATTGACGATCCGATATTCCTGCCCTTCAGTTAAATGACCGCACTATATACTTGTTTTAACTCTTAATTTTGATATAGAGAAACCAGTTAATACGAATATACATTATTATAGATATAGGTAACCTTTCAATAAATAGATATTTATCAAAATTGAAAGTCAAAACAAGCAGTTTTCAGATGCAACAATCTATCAGATTATATCTTTGCCTTAGAGAGTAAATAGTTTATAAAAGCAGAACAAGCCACTAACATATATTTGGCATCAGTAAAATCTGGAATACAATCTGTTCCATCAAATATACAATGTCTTATACCGGATTTCTTATCTGAAGTGTATCCATAGATTTTTTTAAAGGCATCACATAAAGCAGGATGAATGGATTTCTTTTCTTTTAATTTTTCCAAAGCATCACCTAATGTCGTTCCTTCGGTATTATTGATAAAATTAACCGTTGCTTCAACTGCAGAGATAGCTTCTTTAATTGTATTCACATAATCTTTATGTTCCTTATTGGCAAATATTTCAATAGCCCTTTTTAAATGATAATCTATTGCTTTTTTACCTGTGTTTGCTGCTTCCTCTATTGCTTTTATTTCTTGTTGATTCGTAATCGGAATTATCTTGTTATCAACAAAACGATATGCAGAATTGTATTTTTCAAAAACAGCATTTAATTCTTCAATAAGTTCAGTTTTACTTTTATCAAACCCTGTATTTAATTCTTTTAGTTCAACATTATTAAGATAGAACTCAAGAAAATCATAAACTCTATTCCATGACAAATTATTATATTTTTCTTCACAACCCTTTTTTATAATATGATAATTATACCTATAATAATCATTTGCATCCTGAACATAAAAATCACGCCATATTTTTAAATATAAAATATTATAATACTGTATACCATTTGAACTTTCAAATTCTACAAGAACATTATGGATAGCCATCTTTAAATCATCATCCATACTTTCCAATTGTAATGGCTTTTTGGGCTCATAGCCATATCTTTCTGAAAATGACATCTTAACCTCCTATATTGAAATATTTTATTTTCAGTACATTAATAATATATGCAAGTTTAGCTCATCAAAGTAAAGAAAACTGAACATTATTTCTCCAATGTTTTGGTTATTAACTTGATGTCTGCTTCATTTAGACCATACAATTTATAAACAAGCGAGTCAATTCTGTTAAGATAGTCAGAAATATCAGAAGTTACATTTTTCTGGGTTTGATAATTATCAATGGTAGGCATTATCTTAAGAATATCTTTTACTAATTTTTCCATTTCTTTACTCGTTTCAGAATTTTTATAAACCGGAACTGGAAACTGTTCTAAATATACTTTTTTTAATCTATTTGCTCTATTGGATAAAGTTGGAGATATCATATTAAAATAGAAATCAAATAATTTTGAATTTAGTGTAGACAATAGATATATAAGATTTTCACCAATCATTATAAAAGATGTTGCTTCATTATAATATTGGTTTTCATCATAAGAAAAATTAGCGTTTATCGCTATATCAGGCCAAATAATTTTATCCTTATTAAATTCATTATAATAAGCTATGTTATCTTGTGTCTCAAACCATTTATTGTTTGTTTTCTTCCTACATCCTTTTTCACCACTTTGTTCTAATTTTTTCCCGAAGGAACTTAAATAATTTTTTACAGCAGGGTATTTATTGATATCTATATGTAATGACGGGAATGTTGATATCAGCCAAAGACCAGCCCATTCATAATAATATTTATGAATATCCTTTCCACGCAAGACAGGTTTTATGATTTCTATGGATTTAGGGTCTGCTTTACAGATTGCTTCTTTTGTGGGGGTATCAATAATAAATGCTTCATTATAACCTGTTACTACACCTCTATAAATATTAATATCCCAGTCCTCAAGTGGTTTCCCGGCTTTTTCTATTTTGGTTTTTAAGTTCAAAATGCTATTATCTGCCAAAGTCCAGCAATTTACTTCCAGGGTCTTTTGCTGTAATGTTTGCATATTATTATACAGGAATTGAGATAGGTTTTCCGGTTTCAGGTCGGCAGGGATATTAACGAAATTAAATAAATGCTGGGGTTCAGGTTTGGCTTTAAGGAACAAGATAATATTGGTATCCACTGTGGAGGATTTAAAAACCTGGTAGCCACCGAAGTCAATTACAATTTGCAATTTTGTATTTTGTTTTAAAAATTGTCTTAATTTGGTGCCGTATTTGGAACGGAGCCATTTATTGGAAGTGATAAAAGTGGCAATTCCGTTTTCAGATAATAGTTTATATGCCAATTCATAGAAATAGGTATATAGGTCGGAAGTAGAATTGAATATCTGGTAACCGGATTTATCCAGTAAATCCTTGTAAGCAATATTTTCCTGTCTTACATAAGGGGGATTGGCAATAACAATATTAAAATTAGTCAATCCGAACATAATTGTGGGATTAAAAAAAGGAGCGATAGAATTTACGGAATAAGGGTCCCAATTGGCAATATCTTCAGCTTCTTGAGCAGGAAATGCTGATTTCTTCAGTTCTTCGGAAAATTCCATTCGGAGCTTATGCTCTCTTGCTTTAAGATCAAGCTTGTCTTTTCGGTTGCGAGTGCTGAAGTATTCTTTGTGAAATGCTTTTATTTTAGATATATAATTTTCTATAATAGTATTGAAGATATCCATTTGATTTTCCAGTTCTAAGGGAATAAGGGAATTTGCGGCAACGAGGTTAGTTTCCAAATTGGGCAAAGCTCTAATCCCTAAGTTCGGTTCACCCTGTTTGGGATATTGATCTACCAGTAAAGAGATAAATAAACGAAGCTTGGTAATTTGAATAGCTATGGGTTGAATATCAATGCCATAGATACAATGCTCAATTAGAAAGAGTTTACGGCTGTAATCAAAATCAAATTCATCAAAGGTCTGTTCAATATCCTGAATGCTGTCTTTCAGCTTTTGGATGTTATCTTCCCTAACTTTGGGGTCGGTGACAGATTGTCTCATATCTGCAATAAGTTTATTGATATTATCAATTTGTTGTTGTTTCCATTTAGTATTATGGGGGTCTAATTTATGCAGGATATAGACGATTTTTAAAAGAAGACCCATTAAAAAAGCTCCTGAACCACAAGCAGGGTCAATAACTTTCAGATTATCAATAGAGTTAATAAGTATATCTACTTCTTCAGGATTAAATAGATGGTCTTCATCAGTATAGTAAAGAAGTAATCTTAGTTTTAATTCGCTGTCTTCCTTTTCTTCCTTTGTGCTATAAGGCAGTTCATTTATTAAATAAGCTATTAAAGATTCATCAACCATATAATCCACAATTTCACGCGGCGTATAAAATGAGCCGGTTTCGTGTCTGGCAGTTGTTTTTGTTTCGGGATTATAGGAAGCAAGTAAATTTTCAAAAACACGCCCTAATAATTCAGGATCAAGAGCAACTTCTTCTTCAATGGGTGTATTTTCGGCTACGGTAAATTTATAGCTATTTAAGATGCTAAATAAGCCCCGCACTTGATATCTTTTATTTTGAGTTCCATATATCTCGTTTAAGTCAATATTCTGTTCTATACCGCTTAAGAATAATTCATCAGGAACTTTTAAAACATTATCGGGTCGGTCACTAAAACCATCAATGCGAATATAAGATTTTTGATTGTTATTTGTAATTTCAGTATCTAAACATTCAAACAGACCTCCATTTAAAAAGGGAATATCGGCAAAATATTCATCTATAACTTGTTCAGGATGATGAAAAAGAGATTCATAGCGAAAGAGAGTATGCACATTGAAATCAGGATTCATATTACTTTTAATTTCGCGGCGAAATCTGCGGGAATTTTCTTTATCTTTATTCATATCTGTATTTAGGGTAGCAAAGAATAGGTTTTGCAGAATGGCTTTGTAATATGCGGAATCGTTAAAATCCTCAAACTTGATAATATTTGTTAGCTTTTGTGGATCAAAGAGAGCATCAGGAATGAGACCTTTTTCTTTCATAAACCAAACAAAAATAAGACGGGTTAGCAATCTGATAAGACCAATGGAATTTCTTACTTCTTCATTTTCTTCATCACCTGCAGGGAAAACAACTTTCTTAATTGCCCAAAAATACCAATTGGACAGTTCCTTATAAAATCTTTTATTTAATTCGTTAATATCCAAAGTAGCAGACCAGGCATTGTGTAAGGTCTCAAAGCTGTTGATAATATAATGTTCAGATAGTTTCTCTAAAGAAAGATCAGCTAAAATATCTATATGCGCTCTGTGGGTATCAGTTGTTTTAATATCCTTAATCATAGTTACTTTTTCCAAAACATCTCTTTGCGTGTCTTTTAAGTTTTGCCTTCTGGTAACCACTGCAATAGTAACAAGATTATTATATTGAAAGAGAATAATTAAAGGGATAGCATACTGCTTATTGATTTGCCGGGCTATATTTGCCAGCTGAGTTCTGGTATATTTATCCCCTTTAAGTTTAAGAGAAGCAAAAAGATAGGACTTTATGTTAGCTGCTTGAAATTCTTGTTTGGTAATTCCAGGTACAGTTATTTGATAATCTTGTTTAAAGTAGTTTTTCATTTCTTCATCGGTAATTTGGAAGAGCAGATAAAATTGATCCCAATCATCTTTTCTGGCTTTTGTAGAATCTATTTTATTACCGCTAACAGTGGTAAAATCTTCAAAGCTGAAACTATTTAGTTCCGGTTGACGGTCACTAACATAACCAAGGGTATTCCAGAAATTCATAGCAGCGGAATAAGTATCTTTAGTTCTGAAAAGAGCCAGGGCATCAATAATTCTTTCTTTATCCATTATAATTCCTTTATTTAATAATCAGCCAGGTGATTAGTTCAAAACTCTGTTCTTTTGGTTTTTTAGGAATAAGGGCATCTCTATTTCCTTGCAATTGTTGATTGGTGCGTTTGTTCAAAGAATTTTTTATGTCTTCAATCGCTTTAATAAGCAAGGTATTATATTTATCCATATTTTGTCCTTCTTGGGTTTCTTCATCAAAGAGGTCACAAAGTTCCTTTATTGCTTCTTTTCTATCTTTAGTCAGCAATCTGTAAATCTCCAGAATTTGTTTTACATTAGTATAATGGTAACGGACAGTTCCATCGTCTCTGATGTAAACAAGAAAATATGGCTGTAGGGGATTTAATTTATTATATTCTGAGCCATCTTCAAAGTGCTTGAAACAAAAGATAATACCGGGTCGGATAATTTGTCTTTGCTCCTCAGACAATGTATTATTTTTTAGCCAAAGAGCGTTATCTGGACAGGGAGTTATGGCATATAAACCCAATGGGGCATCGCGTAATTCAATTTCGTTTGCCTTTAAATAATTTAGCAGGTCTATTCTAAAATCATCCAGAGTAAAATCAGTTAAGTTTATGCTATCTTCCATATCTTCCAGATCAATTACTTCTTCCTTTAACCGTTTTAGTTGTTTTGTTCTAAACTTCATATCGTTATCTAACCAATTCTCAATATCCTCATCCTTTAGGATATTATCAGCTCCAGTGGCAGTTAAATCAACCAAAGCCATTCTTGCTTCTACTCTATATTTCAGTTTTATGTATTTATCCAAATCGTCGGTGGGCCAGAAATTATGCATTTGGATTTTGGTATTGGGACTATTGATTCTGTCTATTCTGCCAAAGCGTTGAATAATACGAACCGGATTCCAGTGAATATCATAATTTATTACATAATCGCAGTCCTGTAAATTCTGTCCTTCGGAAATGCAATCGGTAGCAATAATTATATCAATTTGTTCATCTTGAGGTAAGCTAAGATATTTATCCCGTTCTTTAGCAATGGGAGCAAAGCAGGTTAAAATGGAATTAAAATCATTTTTAGTTCTAACAGGCATTTTGAAGTTAGTTTTACAGGTTGTGCTTCCTGTTATTAAAGCAGAATAAAGCCCGAAATTATCATAAAGATATGAGGAAAGATTATCATAGAGGTAAATAGCAGTATCGGCAAAAGCAGTAAAAATGATTATCTTCTTATTATCGGGATTGATAGGATGGTTTATCTTATATTCCATAATTTCTTTCAAACGCTTAAGCTTAGCATCATTTTCCGGCGTAACTTTTTCAGCTGTTTCATACAAGGCATTAAGCTGATTTTTATCATTCTTCAGGGCTATTTTCCATTTTTTCAGGTCTAAATGTTCCAGTTTATATTTCAGTTTTTTGCCTACGGTGAATTCTTCTTCCTCTTCACTTTCTAATTCTTCTTCAGGGATAATTGTTTCCACATCAAAGGGATCAAGCTGTTCCTCTTTTTTATTTGTTTCAAAATCTGCTATCTTTTGTTCCAGAGAATTTATCTTGTCCAGAGTCCGCTTCAGAGTTAATTGAAAGGAATAAATACTGCTTTCCAGGCGTTTGAGAAAATTGATTTTCATCATCTCTACCAGAAAATCTTCCCGCTGTTGCTGAGAAAATACTAATACTTTACCTGTTATTTCATATTCAGGTCTAAATTCCTCTTTAACAAAATTGGAGGGTTTAAACAAAGAAAGTTTGTATTTCTGAATTGCCTCATTTACTTGATCATAAGAATAAAACTTTTGCGTGGTATCAATATCGGTAATTTCAGTAAGGGGTTTTAGACGCACAGGAAAGCTATTTTTATCTATATCAGAATAATAGGTTAAGATGTGTTTTCGGCTGCGAGCTATGGTTAATTCATCCAGAAGCTTAAAAAATGAACTGTCCAAAGCTAAAAACAGCTCCTTTGTATCTCTCTTTGTATCTTTGGATCTCTTTGCCCAATCCGTAAATTGAAGTTGGGCTATCCTGAAGGTATTAGAAATATTCTCAATTCCCATACTTTCCTTAAAAGCATAGTCATTACCTTCTGAAATGTAGTGAATTTGATTACGCAAATCTTTCAGATTGGTATTTACAGGTGTGGCTGAAAGCATCAGAACTTTGGTTTGCACTCCTTTTTTAATTACTTTCTCTAAGAGACATTTAGCCCGGTTGTAAATAATCTCTCCGTTTTCTACTTTTTCTTTGGGATTACCTCTCAAATTATGCGATTCATCAATAACTACCAAATTCCAGGCACCCCAGTTAAAAGTAGAAAGATTCAAATTATCAGCTTTGGAAAATCCGCTTGTTCTGGCTAAATCGGTATGAAAAGCAACTGTATAGCTAAACCTGTCATTTTTAAAAGGATTTAATTTATCACCCTTTTGGGCTTGATATATTGTCCAATTATTCTGTAGTTTTTTGGGACAAAGCACTAAAACCCGGTAACCTAAAATTTCATAATATTTGATGATTGCTAAAGCTTCGTAGGTTTTCCCTAAGCCAACACTATCAGCTATTATGCAACCCTGATATTTTTCCAGTTTATTGATAGCCCCTTTAACAGCATCCTTTTGAAAACTATAAAGTTCATTCCAAATCTCAGAATCAAAAAAACCGGTTTTTTCTTTCAATAAACCCTTATCTGCCTGCTCTTCCAGAAATTTGGCAAAAATGTGATACAGGGTTTTATAATAGATGAAGAGGGGAGAATTATCCGTATAGAGTTTGGAAAGATATTTTAGAACCTCTTCTTTCACATTCTCTACTAAGCCGGTTTCATCATTCCATAATTCATCAAACCAATTCAGTAAATCTGCTCTATCTCTATCACTATCTACTTCAATATTAAGCTCTATATTGGGGCTATTGCCAAAACCAAGTCCGTTCACTGTAAAATTGGAACTTCCCAAAATTGCCTTTTCATTGCCATTAGCGGACTTGATATGATACATTTTGCCATGCAGGAAGTTGGGCTTAACCATAGATTTGATTTCACATTTCTCTTTAATCCAATTGGCACAATCAAAGGCAATCCTGCTTTGTGTAAGACGATTCTGAATGGGAATAATTAGTTTCTCATCTTCAATTTGAAATTGTTTCTTATCGGTCTTGGGGTCTATCTGAGAAATAAAACGGGGCTCGCCAAACAAAAATCTTAAGCTCTGGATGCTATCCAGTTTGTTTTTCAATTGTTGATAGGCATAAATAGTAAAATATGCCGAGACAAAAGATAAGGAACATCCTTCACTGAGATGCTCACTAATAAAATTGCCAACTGTTCCGCGTTGGTGGTTATCTCTGATAGAACTTTGTATTATTTTACTCATACAGCTCCCGCCTTCTCTTTATCTCTTATTTTCTATTACTTAACTTTTATATTTGCTGGCAGAATTTTGTCAAGAAAATGCGGATAGCTATTCTTTCCTCTTTTCTAATCCGGCTTAATATAAAATCTATTTACAAAAAAGCGGCTCTGGTAAATGATCCCAAACACCCTGTTCCATTAAAAAATCCGTTATATATTTAAGCTCAAAGAGATTGAAAAATACAACATTTTCACATACGAGGGCAGCCAAATCTAACTTGATTAATTGTTTGATTTCTTCTTCATTAAGTTTATTAGCTTTATAAGCACAATGCAAAACCCAACGCGCTTTTAAAGAACTTATTGCTTCATCCTGTCCTAAATAACCTTCGTCCCAATCCAGATTTACATATTTCCAGCAATTGAATTCCTGGTCAAAAGGTCTTTGCAAATCTTCCGGTTTAATTTCTTTATAATCTCTTTTATCCCAGTAATAAAGAAGTTTTTTGTCCTCTAAACCTTTTTCAATAAAACTTTTCAGTTCTTCGTCAAAACTTTCAAACTCCGGATGCAGATACCATTTTAGGTCTTGATTGACGATCCGAAATTCCTGTCCTTCAGTTAAATGACCTCCCATAGCCTGACGAAATAATGCCTTTCTCACATTTAATGGTGAATGCTGTTTTTCCATTTGATTACTTCGCATATCCTCTAAAGAAGAATTTTCCCAAATATTTAGATATGCCTCAATTCGGGACTGAAAAAAGTTTATCGCTGCAATGGTGTATTCCATATATAATATCCTCTTTTTTAGAATAAACTTAGCTGAAGCAACTTATTTATAATACTATTCAGTTTTGTTTGGTACATTCGGAACATAAATGATAACGGCAAAAGCGGTAATATATATCTATCAGACCTTGCTGGTAAAGGGTCTTTTTGTTCACAGTGCTAACTTGACCGGGATTTATATGATTACACATAAAGCGGGTGATATAATTTTCAGGCAGAGCTTTAAAGGTTAAATATGATTGCAGAACGGATTCTGTCATTTCCGTCCTTGCCAGTTTTTGATAGTAAAGATAGAGAATGGGCAGATAAATATTAATGTAAATATTGTTGATAACTGTAATACCCAAGCCAGGATTATTTTGCAACAATCCTTCCTGCTTAGGTTTAAACTGTTTACGAAAGGTCTGGTATCTTTTTTGCGGAGCGGGTTTGGCTGCTTCAACTGTATTGAGAAAGAAATTCAACACCCCTTCCTGTAAACAGTTATAAAGGAATTCACATAATAGAATAAGACGAAAAAACGGATGATTTCCCGGACGGATACGAAAAAGTTGCCAATCCACATTAATTTTACGCGCGTAAAATCTCTGGCTTTCATAAGAGCGAGAAAGAGTATTATAAAATTCATTGTTTAAACGATTACGACTTTTTAGCAACAACCCGGAAGAGCCAACAAAAATGCTGATCATTTCATCAGTTTTAAGACCCTCCTGATACCATTCTTTCAGTTTGGCAAAGGGAATACTCTGTGCTAATTGAAAGAGATTGAATTTATTCTTATCATAGCCAGCAGCTTCCATCATTCCTTCATAAAGAATTTGGTCAAAATCGCTTAAAGACAGAGAAGCATTAAATCTACGCACTTTACTCATAAACCGCTGTTTTCCGGAGAAGGACAAAATACTAAACAATCTATCATTATCAATGGCAGAAAGCAAATCGCAATAATCGTTTCCACTGGTGAGAACTTTATCTCCAAGGTCTGAAAGCAGTTTTTGAATATCTTCCGAAAGCTGATTTTTCAGTTCCAGAATTTCTATCAGTTCTCCATTCTCTTTCATAGTGAAAGGCGAAGGGCTGTCATTATTCAATACGATATGTAAAATAACCTGATTGTAAAATACATCTTCCTGATGAGAGTGTTTAATCCAATCCTGAGTGTTTTTATGAATTTCCACCGCTCCCTGTAAGTCCTCTCCCTCAATAGAAATTATGGCATTAACAAAATCGGGACCCCGAAAAGTATTAAATTGTCCCTGGTAATTTACTTTCAGGTCTTTACCGCTAACTGTTTTCAAATTGGGAACTAAGTGACCTTCATCCCAAATATGATAAAGAAATTTTTCATCCATTAAAAATACCTCTGCAGTAGGTTATATCTTTGTCTTGCGGAAGCAGATTTATAATATGTTTCAGGAGTATAGCGAAGAGGATTGGTTAAAATGCTGATTAATTTCATTGTTTGTGTCCGGGTTAAATTGCTGCAACTTTTACCATAATAATAACGGGAAGCAGTTTCCATACCATAAATTCCCTTACCCCATTCTACATAGTTGAAATAGAGTTCAAGCATTCTCTTTTTGCTCATACAAATTTCCATAATTACCGTTGCCTGAATTTCTAGATATTTACGCAGGTAACTCCTATCTGTAGTTAAGAAAATAGTTCTGGCAAGTTGATTACTGATAGTGCTAGCTCCAAAACGAATTTTACCGGCTTTTTTATTGCGCTGATAAGCTTCTTTTACCATTTTCCACTCAAAACCGAAATGTTTATAGAAATTGCCATCCTCAATTGCTATAAGCATATTCTGAGTGCGTTTAGGAATCTTTTCCAGGGGAACAAAATATCTTTTATGCAGCGGATAGCCACGCACCAGATATCTTTGTAACATTAAAGGTGTTACAGGAGGATTAACAAAATTATACAAAAGCGATAAAAATGCTACTATCCCCCAAAAACAAAGATGGATAATAACAATAAACCGTAAAATACGCAGCCAGATTGAACGTCTGCGTTTCAAGAAAGATTCCTGTTACTTGAAACTATTTTCTTATTTAAAATACCTGAACCGGAATTCAGGATGTCTTTTCTGCTTTGGTTTTATTAACATATTCAGCTAAACGAGCTTTCCTGCGGGAGGCAGTTCTTTTATGAATAACACCTTTTTTAGCTGCTTTATCAAGTTCGGAATAGAGTTCAGAGAGAAGCTTTTCTTTTTCTTCAGGAGTAGTAGTGCTCTGAATTTTTTTAGATAGTGTTTTGATAGTGCGTTTTACATAGTTATTACGAGCAGCTCTCTTGGCATCTGTTTTCATTCTTTTCAGGGGTGATTTGTGTTGGGGCATATTATCCTCTTTTTATAATTAAGTATTTATTTGAGACCTTTCTAATTGGAGCGGGTTTCTGTCAATGGAAAAAATGAGAGTATCACTGTGAGGTCTTTAGAATGAGATTCTATGAGTTCAAATAAAAAATGAGCCATAACTTCTATCACACTATCTTACTTCTAACTATCTTTCTTATTCCTTACCATTATTATTCTTGACATATTTGCATATTTTACCAAATAGGAAATAAAAGGAAGATGTAAATATGAAAGATAATCCTAAATATCAATATATGAGCACAATAATGAAGGCAATGGCACATCCGACCCGTTTGTTTATTCTGGATTTACTTGCAGAGAAGGAATATTGTGTATGTGAACTGCAAAAAAAGATAGGAACGGATATATCAACTGTCTCCAGACATTTAGCTGTTCTAAAAAATGCTGGATTAATAAGTAGTCGCAAAGTGAATAATCAGGTTTGGTATAATCTTCTCTGTCCTTGTGTGTTGGACTTTTATAACTGTCTGGCCAAAATTAAAAGTAAAAATTAGATCCAAATAAGAGGTGAAAAATGACAAACAACAATACTTGTAGTTGTTCCTGCAATTGCAATACAGGAGAGGGAAATAGCAAATGTGTAACTAATTTAGCGGAAAACAAAGTTTACGCTTGCGGAGGAGCAAGTAATGTAGGTATGATATCTTTAGAACTTGCGAAGACATTGCATTTGGAAAATCATTATAAAATGGGTTGTGCATCCGGAGTTGCAGCTGGTGAATTTGAAGTGGAAAACATAATTCAACAGGAAGGTAATCAGGATTTGGTGATTGACGGTTGTCCGATTTCCTGTTTACAAAAACTCTTTGAGCAAAAGGGAATAGAGGGCTTTAAGCATATAATCGTGACAGAATTTGGCATTAATAAAGAAGCTACATTTGATTTTGACCCCGCAATAATTAAGCAATTGATAGATAAAATACTGCATTAACACCGAAGAGTAAGATAAGGCATTATTTCCATCATAATCATCGGGTTTAAGGTGTCAAACTCAATTTGGCACTCCGTTTACTATTAGCTTTATAGATAAGGCATACTTTTATCAAGCAATAGTTTTACTCTTTCCATTTTACTATCTTCCCAATATTCCATTTGCCTTTTATGCTTTTAGGAATTATAATATAAAAAAGCTAAATCAACTATTAAGAAGGCAAAAAAATAATGGATTTAAGACCTAAAATCGGTATTAGTATAAATTATATGCATTTGGGCGATTATATGCAGTATCATATCCGGGATAAATATTTGGAAGCGCTTTTTGCTAATGATGCCTTGCCTGTTTTGATTCCACCCATTGAAGATAAACAGGTTTTAAGGCAATATATAAATATGGTTTCTGCCTTGATTATTATTGGGGGATTGGATTACCCTCCTGATCTATATGCAGAAAAACCGCATCCTAAAACTGAATCTATGGAAAGGCGTAGAGCTGTTTCCGATTTTTATTTGATGGATATTATTTTGGAAACGGGAAAACCTATTTTGGGAATATGTGCTGGGATGCAATTAATTAATATTTTTTTTGGTGGCAAGTTAATTCAACATTTGGATAATGTGGATATCCACTATGGCGAAAAAATGCACGAAATTTATGTGCAAAAAGACAGCCAGTGGCTTAGTCAAATAATTCCGGAGGGTAAAATTACTGTTAATTCTAATCACCATCAAGGTGTAGATCCTTTTCATATTGGCAAAGGGCTTAAAGTTGCAGCATTAAGTTTGGATGGTGTTATTGAAGCATTGGAATATAACTCAGAGCAAATGATTTTAGGAATTCAGTGGCATCCAGAAAGAATGAACAATTTAGAACATCGTAATCGTCTTTTCAACTTTCTAATCCATTTTCTTCTCCAACCCTCTATACCCTCCAATCCATAGCCCTCTTTTTTGGCTAGTAAAGGGTATAAGTACCCCCCTACCAAAGATCATAAATGCTACTAAGCAAAAACTGGTAAAAGAAAAAATAAAAAAATATATAAATGGGATTTATTGAGACAGGTAAAGGGAATGCAACCTTTATGAATACCTATATGGAAAACAAATAAATGATTGGTAGTCAAGATGCCAAGACCTATCGTCTGCAGATGGTTCAAGATGCGCTAAAATATGGAATTAAACCCTGCTTCAGACATTATCAGACAACGGTTAAAACAGTGCGTAAAGGGGTAAAGCGATACCAGCAATATAAGGAGGATGGTTTGAAAGATCTTTCCCGTAAAAAACACACTGTCTAATCAAGATTGATAAAGAAACATAACCGTAGACCTACTTGGAATAGTGATGTGGAATCCTTTCATAACCTTATTGAAGAAGAATTCTTTCTTTCTGAAAAACCGAATAATGAAATTGCTCTCTTGGCTAAAACTTTCGCTTACCAAATCTGGTTCAATTCCTATAGAAATAACAGAAATAGAAATAATCAAAATCCTGAACAAATCTTCCCATCAGAATTGAATACCAATAAACCCCTTCCTGTCATTCCTCCAATTTTGGTTGACAAATATATGCAGCTGTTTGGAAAAGATATTAAGGGGGATACTTTTTACCTTTACCACCCAAGAAAATAGAAAAAAGGAATTGACGGAAACAGCTGAAACAAAATCTTGACTTACAATTATAAACAGTATATAAAAAAATATATGATAAACGGACTGAGGAAAAAATGAATGTTAATGAAATGAAGAAAATTCGTAATCTATTGCTCATTGGAGCCAGTGGTGCAGGAAAAACAACTCTGGCAGAACAGATATTTTACTTAACGAAAACGACAAACCGCTTGGGCAGAATTGAAGAAGGCAATACTATAATGGATTTTGATCCGGAAGAGATCGCTAAAAAAATGTCCTTAGGCCTTTCTATTGGTTATGTTCAATATCTTGACCATAAGATAAACATTCTGGATACACCTGGTTGTCCAGATTTCGTTGGGGATGCAATTGTAGCTTTACCAGCTGTAGAAAATGCTTTAATTGTAGCAAATGCAACAGGTGGTTATGAAGTTGGTTTGGAACTTGCTCTGGAACAAATTGAAGAACGCAAAATGGGCAAGATCATTGTAGTAAACAGAATGGATAATGATAATGCCGATTACGATAAAACGCTGGAAGCAATTGCTGAAAATACAGATCTTAAACCTGTAAAAATTCACCTTCCTATTGGTAAAGAAGGTGCTTTTGAAGGTGTTGTAGATATCATTAAACGGAAAGCAATAAAAGCTGGAAAGGAAAGTGAAGTTCCAGCCAATGTTGTGGAAACAATGGAAGAAGCAAGAATTCATTTATTGGAAGCAGTTGCCGAAACCGATGAAGATTTGCTTAATGAATATCTGGAAAATATGGAACTGCCTGAGGATAAACTTATTGAAGGACTCAAGAAAGGAATCTTAAGCGGTGAAATATCACCTGCCTTTGTTTGTTCTGCTGGAACAGGAGAAGGAGTTTTAGCTTTTCTGAACGGAATTATAAATTATCTTCCTTCCCCTGCCGAAGCAAATGAAATAGAAGTTCTTAAGGGAAATGAAAAAACCACTTTTATCTGTCAGCCCGATGGTGAACTTTTAGGTTATATATTCAAACTCTATGCTGATCCCGGAATGGGAGATTTTGCTTATTTCCGCCTTTTTTCAGGCACCTTAAAATCAGGTATGGAATTTTACATTCCCGAAAAAGATGCCAAAGATAAAGCTGGAACAATGTATTATATGCTGGGGAAAAATCGTAATGATTGCAACGAAATTAACTCAGGCGATATTGGTGCTTTATTGAAACTGAAAAATGCCAAAGTAATGAACAGCATAGTTTCTTCCGGCTCTAATTTATCTATAATACCTATAGAATTACCTACTCCAACTACCTGGCAAACCCTCAAAGCTGTTAATCAGGCAGATGAAGATAAAATAGGAACTGTCCTGCAA
>ERZ1026800.1216-NODE-1216-length-17266-cov-2.857460_pt1 | contig 17266 bp, 19 predicted proteins | sample MGYA00520873_ERZ1026800 | MGnify/ENA primary metagenome ERZ1026800 (study PRJEB33270, sample SAMEA104284475) | anaerobic digester metagenome | biome: Anaerobic digester microbiome; feature: mesophilic sludge digester; material: Anaerobic digester biomass...
GTACGTGCGAGCGCCGTCGAGCAATCGACCCACACGAAGGCCGGCGCCGGCCGGCAGCACCACCGGGCTGCCCCAGCCGACGGGGGGCCCATCGCCGACGCTGACGTGTGCCATCGCTCCTGTGACCGCCACCATCACCGGCCGGTGCACGCGGAGCAGCAGCCCTCCAGAGGTTTCGATTGCGGGCCACAGCTCACCATTGCCCACCAAGCGGTTGGCGAGTGCGAGCGCCGCGGGGTCGACCGCACCCCCACGGCTCTGACCCAACCAGGCGCGGCCCACCCTGCCGCCGTCGACCACCGAGCCGGCGATGCCCCACGACTCGACGGCGATCATCTGGGCCGGAACCTCACCGTCGCGCCGGGCGGCAGCAACGCTGCCGGCTCGCGGACATCGTCCCACAGCACCGCGTCGGTGCGCCCCAACAGGTGCCAACCGCCGGGGCTCTCCTGCGGGTAGACGCCGGTGAACTCGGCGGCGATGGCGACCGATCCGCTCGGCACTCGCGTGCGGGGCGTGCTGCGTCGCGGAAGGTGCAGCGCTGTGGGGAGACCGATCAGGTAGCTGAAGCCGGGCATGAAGCCGCAGAAGGCCACCGTGTACACGGCCCCCGCGTGCAGGGCGATGACCTCGTTCGCCGGCAGGCCGCACTCGGCGGCCACGGCAGCCAGGTCGGCGCCGTCGTAGGTGACGTCAACGGTGATCTCCGGCCCGGTGGGCGTTGCCGACGGCTGCGGTGTCACCGGCACCAGCAGCCGGCTGTCGAGCGAGCCGTCGTGCATCACCAGCACCGTGCGTGCTGCCGGCACGACGTCGATCACACCGGCGAGCCCCGCCTGGCGCCAGGCGCTCGACGCGGCCATCACCTCCGCGAGCGTGGAGAACTCCGCCAGGACCGCCCGTGGACCGTAGGGCAGCAACCTCACGAGGCGAACGGTCGCAGCTGCACGCCGGCGGCGGCCAGCGCGTGCGCAACCGCATCGAGGAGGTCGGTGGCCCCAGGGGTGTCGGAGTGGATGCACACCGACTGCAGACCGCTGGCGGCGAGCGCCACCGCTTGCGCGGCGGCCCGCAGCGGATCGGTGATGAGCGCGCCGGGCTGCGTACGCGGCACGAGCAGGCCATCTGGGGTGTACTCGCGGTCGGCGAAGCCTTCGTGGACGAAACGCACGCCGAGCCGCTCGCATGCCCGACCGATGGCGGATCGAGGCATGCCGAGCACGGCCAGCGTCGGGTCGTACTGGTGCACTGCGGTTGCCACGGCAGCGGCCTGGGCCTCGTGCGCGACGACTGCGTTGTAGAGCGCACCGTGGGGCTTGACGTACTCGACGCGGCTGCCGGCCAACCTGGCGAACCCGTCGAGCGCGGCGAGCTGGTACACCACGGCGTCGGTGAGGTCGCCAGGTTGCATGTCGATGAACCGGCGGCCGAAGCCGGCGAGGTCGGGGTAGCCGACCTGGGCGCCGATCGCGCAGTGGTGCCGCACAGCGAGTGCGCAGGTGCGGCGCATGATCGAAGGGTCGCCGGCGTGGTAGCCACAGGCGACGTTCACCGACGTTGCCTGTTGCATCAGCACCTCGTCGGGCCCGCCGGGCCATGCCCCGTAGCCCTCCCCGACATCACAGTTGAGGTCGACGCGGCTGGTGGTCACTGCTCAGCCGGCCAGCGCGGCCGCGACCGTTTCGTCGCTGAGCCGCCGGAAGCAGCGGCGACCACCGCTGCGCGACAGCACCGCGACCTCGAGATCGGTTGCGAGCAGCGTGCGCTCCGTGCCCGACAGCGCCCGCGTGGCCTCCTGCACCGCCGCCGGCAGTGCCTGGCCATCGGCGAAGGTCTCCTTCATCCGACCGCCGATTGCCTCGGCGTCGCCACCCAGCACCGAGTACCGGCGTTCGTCGACCACGGTGCCGTCGTAGAGGATGTGGAACAACTGGTCGTCGGCCGGCGCTCGGCCGACTTCGGCGACGAGGATCTCGACCTCCATCGGCTTCATCTCATGAGTGAAGATCTGGCCGAGGATCTGCGCGTAGTTGTTGGCGAGACTGCGTGCGTCGACATCGTCGCGGCTGTACTGGAACCCCTTCAGGTCGGCAGCGCGCACACCGGCGACCCGGAGTTGATCGAACTCGTTGTACTTGCCGACACCGGCGAATGCGATTCGGTCGTAGATCTCGCTGATCTTGCGCAGCGTGTTGCTGGGGTTCTCGGCCACCAGCGCGATGCCGTCGTCGTACCGAACCGCAACCATCGCCCGGCCGCGCGCGATGCCTTTGCGGGCGTAGTCGGCGCGATCCTTCATCACCTGTTCGGGTGCAACGTAGAAGGGCATGTTCATCGGCTGCGCACCTCCGAGGCGATGCTGTCGAACGCAGTCACCAGTTCGGCGTCTCCCAGGCGCGACCAGCCGTCGTGGGTGATGGTGGCAACCACCGGGTAGATGCCGCGCAGCACGTCGGGCCCACCGGTGGCCGAGTCGGCGTCGGCGGCTTCCCACAGCCCTCGGCACGCCAACGCCACCGCAGCAGCGCGATCGAGGCTGTCGCGCCACCCGATCTTGATGACCGTGCCCGCGTGCAGCATTCCCGAACCGGTGGCCACGAAGTCGTGCTCTTCGTAGCGGCCGCCGGTGACGTCGTAGGTGAACAACCTGCCGGTGCCACGGCGCAGGTCGTAGCCGGCGAAGATGGGCACCACCACCATGCCCTGCATGGCCGCCGGCAGGTTGCCGCGCACCATCATGCTGAGCTGGTTGGCCTTGCCCTCCAGGCTGAGTGCCGAGCCCTCCACCTTCTCGTAGTGCTCGAGCTGCAACTGGAAGAGCTTCACCATCTCCATTGCCGGGCCGGCGGCGCCCGCGATGGCGACACCGCTGTGCAGGTCGGCCTGCACGACCTTCTCCATGCCGCGATGGCTGATGAGGTTGCCGCTGGTGGCACGGCGGTCGCCGGCCATCACCACGCCGTCGGCAAAACGGAGGGCGACGCACGTGGTGGCGTGCGGCACCACCATCTCACCGTGCATCGCGACCGGCGCCGAGGGTGCGAAGCCGACGCGCTTGAGCAGCTCGGGAAAGCTCGAGCCCGGGTCGGTGCCGGGAGTGAACATTGGCATCGACATGGAACTACTGGCCACCCTTTTGCACGTACGACTTCACGAAGTCCTCGGCGTTGGTCTCCAACACGTCGTCGATCTCGTCGAGCAGGTCGTCGAGCTCGGCCTTCAGCTTGTCGCTGCTGGCGGCGGCCGCCGGTGCGACCTCGGCCGTTTCCTCGGTGCGAGTGGGTACCTGCTTCTGCTTCTGCGTGCGCTCAGCCATGTGCTCCCCTGTGTGGACGAAGCCCGCGGACGGGCCATTCAGGCACCCAGCCGGGCAAGCAGCTCGGCCGGGGTGTCGCTCTCATCGATCAACCTAGCCACGGAGTCTGCCGTGCCGCGCAGCGGTTCCATCATCGGTACCCGCCGCAACGGGTCGCGACCGACGTCGAAGACCAGGCTGTCCCAGTTGGCGGCGACGATCTGGCCCGGCCACTTCGCCAGGCATCGGCCGCGGAAGTAGGCGCGCGTGGTGAGCGGCGGGTTGGTCATCGCGTCGTGCACGGCGGCGCTGGTGGTGAGCACGTCGAGGCCGACTCTTCGGGCCAGGCACTTGTCGGGCCGGAGGTCGTGGTACTGCAGGTCGAGTGCCTTGAGCCGGGCATCGTCGGGGCGCGCCTGGTGTCGCTGCGCATAGGCGCGCACGATGCGGCGCTTGGCAACCCAGTCGACCTGGTGTGCCACTGTCTCGGGGTCGTGCTCGAGACCGGCGAGGATGCTCTCCCACAGGCTCAGCACCTGCCGGCCGACGTCGTGCCCCACCGGCTCCAGCCCGTGCGACTGCTCGTACTTCAACGCCAGCTCGAGCACACGCCACTGGATCTCGAGCGCCGTCGCCCGCTGACCGCTGCGCAGCAGCACGGTTCGCTGCAAGGACGGGTCGTGACTGACGTGCCGAATGGCCGCCACCGGGTTGGCGAGCACCAGCTCGTCACCCATCACGTCGTCCTCGATCATCGCCAGCACGATGGCCGTGGCCCCCAGCTTGACGAGTGTCGCGGTCTCGCTCATGTTGGCGTCACCGACGATGACGTGCAGTCGCCGGTACTTGCTGGGGTCGCAGTGCGGCTCGTCGCGAGTGTTCACGATCGGCCGCTTGAGCGTGGTCTCGAGGCCGACCTCCTCCTCGAAGAAGTCGGCTCGCTGGCTGATCTGGTACGGCACATCGGTCACTGAGATGCCAGGCGTCTCGCAGCCCACCTTGCCGGCGCCCACCACGATCTGGCGGGTGACGAAGTGCGGGGTGACCTGTTGCACGATGCGGCCGAACGGCACCTCGCGCGCGACCAGGTAGTTCTCGTGGCAGCCGTAGCTGTTGCCCTTGCCATCGGAGTTGTTCTTGTGGCACAGCACCTCCGCGCCGGCGGGCAGCATGGCAGTTGCAGCCTGCATGCTGGCCCACACGATCTCCTCCGCAGCTCTGTCGAACACCAGCGCCTCGAAGGCGGTGCGGCACTCTGGTGTGCTGATCTCGGGGTGCGCGTGGTCGACGTAGTAGCGCGCTCCATTGGTGAGCACTGCGTTGACCAGGTGAGTGTCCACATCCGGTGCCAGCAGGTCGTCGACGCTGAAGCCGCGGGCGTCGACGCCGGGGTGCTCGTCCTCGAAGTCCCATCCGACCTTGCGATGGTTGGCGGCGAGGTAGGCGTTGATGAGCAGCGACGAGGCGGTGACGGGGTTGCTCGCGTTGTCGTGCACCGGCCCACGAACGAGGATGCCGTACTCGGTCTCGATGCCGCAGACCTTGGGAATCGCCATGTGCTGGACCCTACTGCCAACCTCGCATCCGGCGCCGACGTCAGCTGTCGAACAGTTGCAGCGCCGCTGCCCAGGTGTCGTCGACGAGATCCCAGCCGGCCGAGTTGGTCTCCTCGTAGTGGCCATCGGGCTCACCCAGCTCGCGCCCCAGTGCCTGGCCATAGCGGCACACCGCTGCCAGTGCCTCGCGCTGAGGCTGTAGTGCGTCGTCCTGGCCGGCCTGCGTCGGGTTGTCGAGCAGATCGCGGCACACCGGGCCGGCAACCGCATCGGGTGCCACCAGCACCCCTTCGTCGAACAGCCGTTGACACGTGTACCCGCCGGCAGCCGGCATGACCAGATCGAGGCACTTCAGGCGCACCTCGTTGATCGGCACCCAGTAGCCCAGCTCGTCGCCGCCGAGACCGACGGTGAACGTGATGGGCGACGGCACCAGGTCGAGCAGCGCCCCGGGTACCTCGTACGCCGCGCCCACCGCGTGCAGCGCAGGTTCGGAGTAGTAGGCGGCCGTGTTGCTCTCGAAGTCGGTCGGGAGGCCGATCACCAGCTCCGGTGGCAGCTCGCCGGGCATGAACAGGAACCCGACCTCGCCGAGACCGATCCAGGAGATCTGCGTCTTCAGCACGTCGCCCGTGCGTACCTGACTGTCGACCAGCGGTGTCAGCACAGGATCGTCTTCCAGCGCTCCTGCGTCGTCGACGCAGTTGTCGTCGGTGAACGGCGTGCTGCTGCAGTTGTACGCGGTCGGATCCTGCCAACCCAGCGAGCCGTCGGCCAGCAGCACGCGGAACCCGATGTTGGTGAGTCGCGTGAAGTACGGCTGCTCTCGCCAGTCGATCGTGTCGACCGTGAGGGCGGTGGCCTGGTCGAGCAGGCGCAGCACTTGGTCGGCCAGTTGCGTGCCGATCGCGGCGGTGCGAGCGAAGTTCTGACTGCGAAGGTCGCTCGCTCCCGCGACCGGCTCCGCCCCGGAGGGGGCGGTGATGCCATCGCCGACCGGGTGCTGCGCGTCGACCTGCCACACGTCGGCGTCACCCGGCCCGATCTGACTGCCGATGGCGCCGTTGAAGTACAGCACCTCGCCACCGAGCGCAGCCTGCACACGCTCGCGCACGATGCCCGGGTAGTCGGCCGTGAAGTACCTACCATCGGCGCTGCAGTCGTCGGCCGCCCAGCCCTTGGCGGCGCACTGCTCGGTGTAGTCGCCCGGGGGCTCCCAGCCGAGCGTCGTCTCGGGGTGGCTGGCCCACTGCACGACGGTGGCGATGGTGCGGTCGCCGTCGCCGTCGAACACCACGCGCAACACGTTCAATCGCGGGTCGACGATCAGCGGATCGCGGCCGTCGCTCTGGCCGAAGCGATGGTCGCCGCTCACCACCTCCAGACGCGCGGGTTCCATCAGCGTCGCGGCGTCGTAGATCGCGTCGGCCATCTGATCGGCCAGGACTTCGTACCACTCGTCGTTCACGCTGAACGCCGTGTCGGGCCCGTGATGGTTGTGAGTGGCGCTGATCACGATCTCGGCAATCTCGCTCAGGTCGGGCGGCAGCAAGGCCCGAGCGCGACGCTCGATCTCGGCAGCATCGGCGGCGAAGATCATGTACACGTCGGCGGTCGCCATGACGACGAGCTGGTTGCCTCGGCGGAGAGCGAGGGCCGTTGTGCGCAGGTCGTCGTGCACCCAGGCAGCATCCTCGTTGCCGTTGCCCACATCGATGCGGCCTTGGTCCCACGTCGGCACGAAGACGCCGATGTCGTTCGGCTCGACGTCGCCCCAGCCGGGCGAGTCGGCCATGTAGCTGTGGTCGCCGTTCACCGTGGGCAGGATCGTGTTGCTCGATGCTCCGGCGTACAGCGTCACGTCACCGGGGCCGGTTGGGTCGGGCGCAACCGTGTCGGTGGTGGCCGTCGCGCTGGTCGTCGAGATGACCGACGACTCGGGAGCGCCGGTGGGCTGCGCCTGCTGCGCAGAGTCGCTCCCCGAACAGGCGGCAACTCCGAACGTCAGCGCGATCGCGATTGCACAGGATTTGCGCACGGCACCCTCCCCCATCTGCGAGCCGAACCTCTCCGACAGTAGCGCTGTGCGGCGGTTCGGATGGCGGTGACATCCCACGATCGGCGACACTCGCGAGATGACCGACTGGTTCGAGATCACTCGCCGCAACGCTCGCTCGGTGCAGACGACGATCGGATGGATCTTCTGGGACCCTGGCGCGATTCGGCGCTACGAGGCAGCAGGGCTGCCGCCGGGCCTGGCCGGTCCGCTGGGCTACATCGCCGCTCGCTGCGCACCGCTGGCGAGCTCGGGGCCCGAGGCAGTCGTCGCCGCCTTCGGGTCGATCAGTCCGGCAGGCATCCGCGGCGTGTTCGGTCTGCTGCTCCGCAGAGTGGACGACACCGCGGGGGTCAACTACCAACCGGCGTCGCGGGTTCGCGCACCGCGATAGGCGCTACAGGTACTGCCCGGTACCGACGCGTTCGATGGCGCGCCCGCCGGCGCGGTCGTGCTGTTCGCGACCCTTGACGAGCGTTCGGATGAACACGATGCGTTCGCCCTTCTTGCCGCTGATCTTCGCCCAGTCGTCGGGGTTGGTGGTGTTGGGCAGGTCCTCGTGCTCCTTGTACTCCTGCCGGATGCTCTCGAGCAGGTCGGCGAGGCACACCCCGCGGGTGCCACCAGCGATCACACGCTTGATCGCCAGCTTCTTCGCTCGTCGAACGACGTTCTCGATCATGGCCCCGGACGAGAAGTCCTTGTAGTACAGGATCTCCTTGTCGCCGTTCTGGTAGGTGACCTCGAGGAACTGGTTGGCCTCGTCGTCGCGATACATCTCGGCAACGGTGGCCTCGATCATCTCCGGTACCGACGAGCCGGCATCGATGGGGATCTCATCGGTGAGGTACTGCGCGAAGATCTGCTTCGCCGCGGCTGCGTTGGGACGCTCGATCTTGATCTTCACATCGAGACGACCGGGGCGCAGGATGGCCGGATCGATGAGGTCTTCGCGGTTGGTGGCGCCGATCACGATGACGTTGCGCAGGCCTTCCACGCCATCGATCTCCGAGAGCAGCTGGGGCACGATCGTGCTCTCCATGTCGCTGCTGATGCCCGAGCCACGCGTTCGGAACATGCTGTCCATCTCGTCGAAGAAGACGATCACCGGCCAGCCTTCCTCGCTCTTCTCGCGAGCGCGCTGGAAGACCAACCGGATCTGGCGCTCGGTCTCGCCGACGTACTTGTTGAGCAGCTCGGGGCCCTTGATGTTGAAGAAGTAGCTGCGCCCCTTCTCGCCGCCGGTCTTCTCCGCCACCTTCTTGGCCAGTGAGTTGGCGACGGCCTTGGCGATGAGCGTCTTTCCGCAACCCGGCGGGCCGTACAGCAAGATGCCCTTCGGCGCCGGGAGCCGGTGCTCGGCGAACAGGTCGGCATAGAGGAACGGCAGTTCCACCGCGTCGGCGATCTGCTCGATCTGCGGGTCGAGCCCGCCAATGTCGGAGTAGGCGATGTCGGGCACCGCTTCCAGCAACAAGTCGTCGACCTCGGGTCGCGGCAGCTTTTCCAGCAGCAGGCTGCTGCGTGGGTCGAGACGCATGGTGTCGCCGGTGCGCAGGTGCACTCCGCGCAACGAGTCGGCGAGCTCGCAGACACGCTCTTCGTCGGCGCGGCCCACCACCAGTGCGCGCACGCCGTCGTCGAGCAGCTCCTTGATGGTGACCACTTCGCCGGTGATCTCCGGGTGGCGGGCCTGCACCACGTTGAAGCTCTCGTTGAGCACCACCTCGTCGCCGCGCTCCAGATCGTCGTGCTCGATCTCGGGATGCAGCCCGACGCGCATCTTGCGGCCGCTGGTGAGCACATCCACCGTGCCGTCGTCGTTCTTGCCGACGACCACCCCGTAGGCGGAGGGCGGTTGCGTGAGCTTCTCGACCTCGTCGCGCAACGTGGAGATGTGCTCACGGGCCTCGCGCAGCGTGTAGCTGAGCTTCTCGTTCTGCGAGATGGCGTGGGCCAACTGCCCCTTCGTCTCCAGCAGGCGCTCTTCGAGGGCCCGTTGCCGCTTCGGAGCGTCGGCGAGCTTGCGCCGCAGCTGCTCGATCTCGCCGTCCAGCACGATCAGCTGCGCCTGCAGCACCGCCATCGACTCGTTGGTGTCACCATCGGCCATGCAGGGAACCTAACACCGCGGGGCCCGGCCATGTCCGCCATGCAGCGGACCCCGCGGTGTTGTTGCTTCGTTCAGTGACGATCGCCCGCTGGGATCAGGCGATGCGCCGGCGGGCGGTGAGGACGAGTGAGAGCCCGATGAGCAGCAAGCCGAGCGCCACCAGCTGCATCGAGCCACTACGGCTGCCGGTGGGGGGCAGCGAGCGAACCGTGGTGGTGGTGGGCGTCTCGCTGTCGAACTGGGTGGTGGTGGGCGCCTCGGAGGCCACCTCGGAGGTGGTGGTTGCCCCGGCAGTGGTGGTGGTGTTGCCGGCGGTCGTCGTTGTGTTGTTGCCAGCCGTGGTGGTGGTGTTGCCAGCCGTCGTGGTGGTGTTGCCAGCCGTGGTGGTCGTGTTCGCTGCCGTGGTGGTGGTGTTCGCTGCCGTGGTGGTGGTGTTGGCTGCCGTGGTCGTGGTGTTGCCGGCGGTGGTGGTGGTCTCGCACTCACCGGGGTTGTACACCGTGACGGTGTCGGGCCCGCCCGGCCACACCGTGCCACCCCACAGGCCCACAGCCACCGAGGTGATGACCACGTGGCTGGCCCCGGAGGGGAACGTGAACGAGCCGGAGAACGAGTTCGAGCCGGGAGTGAACGCACCCGAAGCCAGCGGCAGGCTGGGGCCGGCACCTTCTACCTGGTACGAGACGTCGATCTGGTTGTTCTCTCCGTACAGGTCGCCCGGGTTCCAGCTCGAAGCGGTCCAGTACACGACGTAGGAGCAGTCGACGCTGGCTTCGAGCTCGACGTGGTGAGCCGAGACCGTGCCCACACCACCGGCGACGGCGCCGAACAGGGCGATCACGACGCCGGCGACGAACAGTGCGATGCGCGATCCGCCGCGGTGCTTCAGTGTGTTCATGACTGCTCCCGTTCTTCGTTGCTGTGCAGATCGCAGATGCCTACGTGCTGCCGGTGAGGCGATAGTAACCCCAATCCTCACCCAGAGTGCCGAAAACTCTGCCAGAGCCGGAAAATGAGCCGTTGGGCCTAGTCAATTCCCACGGAGAGTGCGTGTCAAGATTCGGACCGTGTGAAATGACGCCCAGAGGGGGACCTGCAGGTATGCTCAGCACGTCTGACCCTCGGCTATAGGAGACACAACGATATGAAGGTCTGGATCGACCAGGATCTGTGCACGGGCGACGGCCTGTGCGAAGAGATTGCCCCCGACGTGTTCACCTTGCTCGACGATGGTCTGGCCTACGTCAAAGAAGGCGACAAGATCTATGCCACCGCCAAGGGGCTCCCCCAGGGCGCCGACGGCATGGCCAACTTCCCCGACAGCCGGCTCGACGCAGTCATCGAAAGCGCCGAGGAGTGCCCCGGCGAGTGCATCTTCATCGAACCCTGAGCCGATCCATCGGGCCCTGATACCGGGGTCTCGCTCAATCGCACCAGAAGGCGGCCTGTGGGCCGCCTTCTGCGCGCCCGCCGGGATACCGCAATCAGCCGATGAAGCGACCGACCGTGAGGAACCCGGTGTGGGCCACCATTCGATGGTCGGGGCGCACCGCCTGACCTTCGATGTGCCAGCCTCGGTGCAGCACCTCCAGCGTGCGAGTACCGCTCCAGGCCTTGTTGGCCATCACCTCACGAGTCTGCGCAGCTTGCGTGATGGATGGCGTGTACGCGATGAGGCTGCCGCCAGGCCGCAGCGCGTGCACCGCGTGAGGCACCACCTGCCAGGGCTCGGGCAGGTCGAGCACCACTCGGTCGACGTCGCGCTCGTCGATGCCGTCGTAGCAATCACGAAGGTGCAGCTCGTAGCGGCTCAACGCCTCTTCGCCAAGGAAGCTGCGCACGTTGGTGCGTGCTCGGTTCAGGAAGTCTTCGCGCAGTTCGTAGCCGACGATCTCGGCGCCGTAGCGCAACATGGTCATGCTGAGTGCGCCGGATCCGACGCCGCTCTCCAGGACGCGCACACCCGGGCCGATGTCGGCCAGCATGCAGATCGGCCCAAGGTCCTTCGGGTAGATCACCTGTGCGCCGCGGGGCATCTCCAGGACGAAGTCCTCCAACGTGGGGCGCAGCGCCGTGTAGGCGGCGCCCTTCGTGCTCTTCAGCACCACACCTTCGGGCTGACCCACGAACTCGGCATGCGGCACCAAGCCGGCATGCGTGTGGAACTCGGCACCCTCGGTGAGCGTGATCAGGTAACGGCGCTGCTTGTTGTCGAGCAGCAGCACCTTGTCTCCGAATGCGAGCAAGCGATTCATCGTCGGCCTCTTCCTTTTCCGAGCACCAGTTCCACCGGCACCGGCTCGTGGGCGCTGGCCTTGGCCACCACCCGGCAGAACGCGCACAGGTCGCCCGTAGTGGGCGCCCCGCACGAGCTGCAGGACTGCAGCGAGTCGGTGGCGGCAGCTGAGCGACCCGCCAACAGCGGCGCCATGTTCTCGAGGAAGTTGAGGTAGAACGCCGCCTTGCTGCCGGGCGACTGCTGCTCGATCGCGTTCAACGCCTCCTTGTACGCGAGGTGCTTGTTGCCCACCGCCATCGGGCACTCGTCGACCAGGTAGTCGATGCCGCGCACGATGCACCACGCAGCCATCTCGCGCTCGGTGAGCCGAACCAGCGGCTTCACCTTCTTCGGGAAGCCGTGCCGCGACGGCAGCACCGGCAATTGCCTGGCGAGGTACTCGACGTCCCATCGCAGTGTGTTGCCGAAGAGCACGGCTGCCTCGTCGTCGAGGTTGTGGCCGGTGACCAGCACGGTGTAGCCACCATCGAGTGCTGCTTTGTCGAACAGGTGCCGCTTGCTGATGCCGCAGGCGCTGCACGGCACTCGCTTGGTCGCCTTCGACGCAGTGGGCACGTCGTAGCCGTACTGGTCGCGCAACGAGACCTCGATGAGGTGCAGGTCGCGTTGCGCGGCGAACGCTCGTGCGAACTCGGCCGACGTGTCGCTGTACTCACCGATGCCGAGACCGATGTACAGGCCATCGGCCTGGTAGCCGAGATCGATCAGGAGATCCCAGACGGCGAGGCTGTCCTTGCCGCCCGACACTGCAACGAGGATTCGATCGTCCTTGGTGAGCATCTCGAACTTCTCGATCGCCTTCACGACCTGACGACGACACAGCTCGAGGAAGTGCTCGGCGCAGAAGTGAGCGTTGTGCCGGGGCAGATCGATGATGGCCGGCTCCTTGCACACTCGGCACTTCGACCCCACTGCCACCATCAGGTGCCACCGGAGATCACTGGCCGGATCTCCACCACATCGTCGACGGTGAGCTCGGCATCGCCAGGAACGAGTGTGCCGTTGCGAATGACCAGATGCGACTCGCGGGCCAACTGCAGCTCGGCGAGCAGCGAGTTGACGCTGCGCTTGCCATCGATGGTCAGTTCGCGGCGCGGGTTGCGCAAGAGCACCTTCATCGCACCAGTGTGCCCGGGCTGCAGCCCGAACCGCCCACACCGAACCAATCGCAGCTGTGCGCTACCGCGCTCGCCGCAAGGCCTTGCGCTGCTTGCGAGTAGGCGGTGCAATGGACTCCACGCGCACGAACTGGCCCGCTCGCAAGCGCTCGATCGCGACGATCTCCTCGGTCTTGCCGAAGAGGCGCCGGCAGACGCGAGGCCCCCACATGAAGGCCCCGACGACCACCCAACCACGGCTTCCGCCGAACACACCCTTGTAGAGGGCGTTGCGGCGCAGGAGCGCCGTGGGCGACAGCAGGCGCGTTGGTCGGGCCACGCCGCCTACACCCGCCGGATCTCGACGAACGTGGTCTTCTTCTTGCCGGCGCGCTTGCCGAGCAGGAAGAACAGCAGCAGCAGCACGAACCCACCGGTGGCCGCGACCGCGACGAGGGTTTGCTTCTTGTCGTTGAGCTTGCCCTGCAGGCCGCCCTGAGCCTCGCGGAACTTCGACTCGAGGTCATCGCGCGTGATGCGTTGCTGGGCCATTGTCAGCGCTTCTCCTTGGTGAGAGGTTGCTTGTTGATGCGCCGGAACGCCAGCCCGGCCACGATGGCGCAGAACAACAGCCCGAAGGCGTAGGGCGCGAGCTGGGCCCAGCGCCCCTGGAACGTGCCCGGCCACTCGGTTTGCACGAGACGCAAGGTTCCGAGCACCAAGAAGCCGGTGGCGGTGCCGATGAGCAGCGCGCCCACCAGACCGAGCGCGATCCAGCGACCGGCCCCCTTCAGCGGGCCAAGCGTCTCCTGGCGGGCGTAGTCCTTGACGAGTTGCACCATCTGGCCGGCCTGGCCCTGTGGTGCGTTGTTCTTGGTGTCACGGTCCTTCTCGGGCACGCACTATGTGTAGCACGCGTTCACCCCATTCCCCTACCGAACGGCTGATTTCGCCAGGTCAGGGGCTCTGCAACCGGAACGACTGGATGGCTTCCACATCGTCGAGCAGCGCTGCCAACGCCGTCAGCCGCGCCACCGGCCCGGCGGCAGACAGCAGCGAGTAGACGTCGGCCGGGCCGATCGGTGCCAGCGCAGCGAGCTGGTAGCTGGCGGTGAGCAGATCGTCGGCGATGTCGCTGCTGGGGTCTGCAGCGTCATCACCCAACTCCACCGCCAGCGCGGCCGCCCGTCGAGTGCGCTGGGTGACCGATCCGAGCAACTCGTCGAGATCCGGCGGTTCGTGGGGATCCGGCAGTTCGTCGAGATCCGGCCACACGTCGATCTCGGCGAGCGGGTACGGATCGTCGACGAGCCACTCGCGCACCCTCATCCGCGCCACGCCGACGGCGATGACGGCGAAGCGACCGTCGTCGACTTCGGCCACCTGCACCATGCGAGCAACGGTGCCCACCTGGCGGCGCACATCGCCGCCGCCGACCTCACTGCCGCGATCGATCAGCACCACACCGAACTCGTGGTGCTCGGCAGCGACGCAGTCGGTCACGAGCGCCCGGTATCGGGGCTCGAAAACGTGCAACGAGAGCACACCGTTGGGCAGCAGCACGCTGCCCAGGGGAAACATGGGCATCACGGCCATGCGGGCACGGTACCCGCCCGCCCGACGATGTGCCTGTCGTGCAGTGCTGGTCGTGCAGTGCTGGTCGTGCGGTGCCTGCCGGCGCAGGGTTCAGCGTGGGCCGAGCGTCGCCGCGGTGGGGCCGCTGGGATACGCCGCGAGCGTGGTCGCGAACAGCTCCCAGATCGGTCGGTACTCGGTCTTGTTGGTGATGGTCTCGCCGTTGAGCAGCATCGCGAACTCGATCGACCCACCTCCCTCCAACGGTACGTACCCGCTGAGCGCTTTCGTCCCGGGCTTGTCGGGCACGCCGTCGGTGTTGTCGAGCGTGCCGGTCTTGGCGCGGATGACACCCGACAGTGGCTCGCCCTCCTGGAACGCGTCGTAGAGCGTGCCGCCCTCGCGGCCGCCGAGCGGAAGCCCTTGACCGACGGCGTCGTCGACCGAGCCGTGCTGCAGCACCGCCAACAGTGCGGCGCAGGTGAGGCGGTTCTCGTCGGAAAGGCCGGAGCCATCGACCAAGGTGACCCCGTCCATGGGGATGCTCCACTTCTGCAGCGTGGTCATCACGACGGAGAGGCCGGCATTGGTGGTGGGGGCGCCGCCGGCCTGGAGACCGAGCTCCTTGAGCATCAGCTCGGCAGTGTTGTTGTCACTGGTGGTCAGCATCTCCTGCAGCACTGCCGGCAGCGGCTGCGACGTCACCGAGGCCAGAACCGGCTCCCCGCCGGCGGTGCCCTTCTGCGGCTCACCGGCAACGGTGATGCCCCGTTCCTGCAACAGCTGCGTGAGCACGGTCGCCGCGCCGACTGCAGGATCGTTCGAGGACCTGTCGGCGGCCTCGCGCGAGTCGTTGACCAACAGCGCCGACAACGGCCCGCCTTCGGTGAAGCGCAGCGAGTCGGCCCACGTGGGCAGGTACCACTCGTCGTCGTAGCGCGAGGCATCGCCCACCACCGAGCCGGCCACCGAGGTGATGCCCGCCGCCTTCACCGCATCGGCCAGCGACTCGATGGGGGTGACGTTGAACGGAGGGAACTTCTGACTCGGACCATCCCACCACTCGCTGCTCAGCAACGGGTCGCCGCCGCCGATGAGGTACAGGTCGCCGCTCACCACTCCCCCGCTGTCGGCGACCCCGTTGACCGTCGTCGTGTACACGAAGTCGGGGCCGAGCACCTCCAGCGCCACCGCTGCCGTGATCAGCTTGACGTTGCTCGCAGGGCGCAGCGCGATCGTGTCGTTCACCGCTGCCACCGGGGCACCGTCGATCGACAGCGAGAAGCACGAGGTGCTGTCGATGCGGTCGAGCAAGGGCTGCAGCTCGGCAGTGAACGTGCTGGCGTTGGCGGCACGTGACAGCGTGGCGGGCGCACGGCGCACGGAGAGCAGTGGCGTGCCCAGCGCCGCCGGCAACGTCGCCGGCGTCTGCTCGTCGTCGACCGCCACTGACACCTCGTCGGGCGCTCGGCCCTGCGCGAAGCGCCAGCAGCCGCCGAGCAGCAGTGCCGGCAAGAGCGCGACCACCACCAACCCGGGGTACGGGTTCCTGCGCCTGCCGGCCATTCAGCGAGCGCCTTCGCTGCCCAACCCGCGACGCTCGCGGAACTGGGCGTACTGCCACAGGTGGCCCAGCGCCGTGACCGCACGGTTCCCGCTGGCGTAGCACAACCGCCCGGTCGCGCGAACTGCTCTCGGGCCGGCGTTGTCGGCGTCGGCAACGGCAAGTTCGGTGGCCGTGAGGATGGGCTTGCCGTAGCGCTGTGACAGCTCGTGGGCTGCCTCGGCGAAGCGTTCGTCCTGCCGCTCGTGATACGCGACGATGCGCTCCAACCCGTTGCCGGGGTAGAACCTGCCCTCCTTCATCAGCCGGGCCTGGTTGCTCTGAATGCCGATGCCGAGGTACACGATGGCGTGCACCTCGGGGTGAGCGGCGATCATCTCCATCACCTCGGGGATGGTGTCGCGCACTTCGCCACCGGCGCAGTCGACCGGGTTGTTGCGGCTCCAGCGCGGTGGCAACTTGGTGTCGATCTGGGCCTGGAGGTCGGCCGGCAGCTCCATCAGGCGCAGCCTGCCATCGCGCACGATCGCGTCGCTGGTGACCACGCCCCACCCGCCCGCCGTGGTGAGCACGATCGTGTTGGGGCCCTTGGGCAGTGGCTGGGTGGCGAACGTGGCAGCCGCTTCGAAGGCTTCCTCGACGGTGACCGCTCGGGTGACCCCTGCTTGCCGGCACGCACCGTCGAACACCTTGTCGTCGGCGGCCAGCGCGCCGGTGTGGCTGGCGGCAGCGCGGGCACCGCCTTCCGTGGCGCCGCCTTTCACCACGACGAGCGGCTTGCGCGCCGCCACCGATGCGAACCGCTCGAGCAGGCCGCGCCCGTCGACGATGCCCTCCACGTAGGCGAGCGAGACCGTCGTCGCGGCATCCTCGGCAAACCAGTCGAGGTAGTCGGCCGGGGTGACCGCCGCCGCATTGCCGGCAGAGACGGCGCGGCTGATGCCGACACCGGTCTGGCGCGAGTAGTTGAGGAAGCTGCTGACGAAGTTGCCGCTCTGGCTGGCCACACCGATGCGGCCGCTGGGAGGAAAGGGCGCGACGATCTGCGCGCACAGGTTGACGGGCGTGCTGACGACGCCTTGACCGTTGGGGCCGGCAAGCAGGATGCCCAGCTCGTCGGCCAGCGCCACCAGGTCGGCCTCCGCTCGGCGCCCCTCCTCGCCGGCCTCGCCGTACCCGGCGCTGGTGAGGAACGCCGCCTTCACACCTTTCGCTGCGCACGCCCGCAGCATCGCCGGGTTGGCACTGGCCGGTGTGCACACGAAGACGAGATCGATGGTGCCCTCCGGCAGCGCCTCGATCTCGGCGACGGTGCGAATTCCCAGCACTTCCTCGCCCTGCAGGTTGGTGCCGAACACTGCCCCTTCGTACCCGCTGGCCAGGATGTTGTGGAGGCTGACGAAGCCGAACTTGCCGGGGTGCGTGGACGCACCGGTGACGAGCACGCCCTTGGGCTCGAACAGCGCACGGAACTGCGCATCGGTGGGCCGCGGACGGTGGCTGCCGCTGCGCACGTCGGGGTCGCCGATCTCCACCAACGCATCGACCGCGACGGGCTCGCCGTCGGCCCGAACGATGAGCGGGTTGACGTCGACGCTCGCCACGTCGGGTCGTGCGGCCGCCAGTGCCGACAGGCCGAGCAGCACCTGCGCGAGCGCCGTGCGGTTGACAGCCGCTTCGCCTCTGAACTCGCCGAGCAGCTGCTGTGTGG
>ERZ1026800.1222-NODE-1222-length-17213-cov-1.875219_pt1 | contig 17213 bp, 17 predicted proteins | sample MGYA00520873_ERZ1026800 | MGnify/ENA primary metagenome ERZ1026800 (study PRJEB33270, sample SAMEA104284475) | anaerobic digester metagenome | biome: Anaerobic digester microbiome; feature: mesophilic sludge digester; material: Anaerobic digester biomass...
TATAAGAGCAGCGACTCTAATTCGCTCAGGCGGTGCCTCTTCATTCAGAAGTTGCGGAGCAGGATGGCCTTAAATAGAAAAGACAGTGATATTACCTATCTGATCGGCAGGTGTGGGCCATGAGATATCCTTGGTTGATACTTTCGCTGGCGGCATTGGCCATTCTCGGCCTTTATCCCGGCATGGCTCTCTCCATCTCCAGTGAATCAATGGATGGGAGAGAGTGGATGGTTTATAGTGAGGACAAAGTTGCTTTTCAATTGATGGAAGATGAGGCTGCCCTATGGGCAGAGTCATCCTCAGGTTCGGAAAGGCTGGCCATAATCGACTCATCGGGAGAAGAGAGCCGGACCTCTCTGGAGATGCCCTCGGGAAGCTGGGCGCAAATGCGGCTGATCCCTGAAGCGGGCGGCGATCTAGAGCTATTCTGCCTCTATCCCACGGGTACGGTTGCCGTAGTCTTAAATGCCTCGGTAAAGAAAGACAGATCCTACACCACCTGGATAGAGGCGGGGCGGGAGGGAGAGTATGAGCTATGGTTCGTGGTCGATGAAGCCCGGAGCAATTCAGTGAAGATCCGGGTGCTCGAAGCTGAGGCCATAGAGGAGGGCGCTCCCATGGCCGGTTCGGGCATTCTATCCAAGGCCCTGGGCGGCAGGCCTTCCTTATCCTACAGCACTGCTCCCGCTGCTGCGGCTGCAGGACCCAGCATCGGCCTTTCCGCCGGGGGAGCCAAGGATATCTCCAGCTTCCGGGAGAACATCAACAATAGCTATCTGCCCCTGCCCAGCGACCTGACCTATGAGGGCCTCTTTTATGATTACTACTTTGAGACCGGAGCAGCCCAGGAGTGCAATAAGCTCTTCTGTCCCTCCTACAGCTATGCCCTCTCCGGGGATCCATTCTCCGGAGAGCGGCAGTATTACCTCTCCGTAGGCCTGAACTCCGGAATCAAGGACTTTCAGAGAAAGAAGCTGAACCTGATGGTGGTTCTGGACTTCTCCGGCTCCATGGGCAGCCCCTTTGACCGGTATTACTACGACCGCTTCGGAAACATGGTGGAGGTGGATCCGTCAGGGCGGGAGAGCAGCAAGACCAAGATGGAGATAGCGGATGAATCTGTGGTGGCTCTTCTCGACCATATGAATCCCGAGGACCGCTTCGGCATGGTCATTTTCAGCGATGAGGCCTTCCTCCTCGATCCCCTCACGGATATGGCGGATAAGAATCCCGAAAAGCTCCGCAGCCGCATCCTGGGCATCAGGGAGACATATGGCACCAACATGGAGGCAGGAATGGAGGCAGGGACGGGCCAGTTCGACCGGCTCCTGCCCCAAGGCGGATCGGACTATGAGAACCGGATCATCTTCCTGACCGATGCCATGCCCAATCTGGGGGAGACGGGAGACCTGCCCCTATATCGGATGCTGGAGGAAAATGCCCGGAGGGGAATATACACTACATTTATCGGCATTGGAGTGGACTTCAATTCGGAGCTGGTAGAGGGCATAACCAAGATCAAAGGGGCTAACTACTATTCGGTCCACTCGGCGAACGAATTCAGGCAGCGCATGGACGACGAGTTCGATTTCATGGTCACCCCCCTGGTCTTCGATCTGCGGCTGAACCTGAATGCTCCGGGCTATGAGATCGAGAAGGTCTACGGCTCTCCCGAGGCTGACCTGGCCACGGGGGATCTGATGAAGGTCAATACCCTCTTTCCATCCAAGGCGGAGGAGGGAGAGGTAAGGGGCGGCGTGATCCTGGTCAAGCTGAATAAGCTCACCGATCAGGGCAAGATACGGCTTTCCGCCAGCTATGAGGACAGGGATGGAAAGAGCGATAGCGACGAAGCCGAGATTATACTGGAAGAGCGCGACTCCGACTTCTATGAGAACAACGGTGTACGCAAAGCGGTGCTCCTCTCCCGCTACGCCGATCTGCTCAAGAACTGGATGATCGACGAGAGGACGACAGCGGAGAGGGGCGGGAGGATTGTGCCCTCTGTCACCCTGACCGGCGGAATCGTCGTCCCTGTGGAGCTGGGGGAGTGGGAGAGGCAGTCCCTGCCATTGACCGTATCCGATCCATATCCCGAGCTGTTCGGAAGGTTCCGGGACTACTTCCATAGTGAAGCGCAGGAGATAGGCGACGGGACGCTGGGCCAGGAGGAGGCGATCTTGAGAAAGCTGGAAGGGGCGGCCAGGATGGCAGCAAAGCCAATAAGTTAATGGATTGCAGGTCTGGCGGGAGAGAGGAACGGGATGGCGCTAAGCGGAAAGCCCCCTCCCTCCATTTTCTGGGCTTAATTTTCGGGACGCTCCCCCCGGTTCATTTTCGGCGGCTCAATTTTTGATCAGAACCGTCTCCAGCGGCCTTCTATTAGATGGCCCTCCTGCTGGGGCGGCATAACCCAGGCGGAAGGTCTGCTGCACCACTCTCTTTTGTGAATCTGCAGGAATCATAGCGGCCAGTCTTCCCTTGATTTCGGGCGCCTCCAGGGGCTGGCTCATTGGATGCAGGCTAATGCCGCTGGCGGTGGCGGCCAGCCAGAGCCGCTCCAGCACCTGCCCCGCCTTGACCGATGAGAGGCTGTCGTTTTCCGCCGTGCAGATGAATCCGATGCAAGGAGTGCGGTTGATCAGATCGGAGTCCTGCCGGATCTGTTCCGGCCCCACATCTAAAAAGACCACCTCCAGCTGAGCCAGCTTGGCCTTCAATCCACTGGGTCCCATCACTCCCTGGCCCAGCCAGCGGCCCAGCTCGCTCTTGTAGTTGATATCGGAATATAGAATGCCGTCTGCTTCCACCACCAGTTGCCGGAAAGCCTCAATTGTATCCGGATCCTGGCTCAAGAATACAGCTACATCGGGATGGGAGCTTGAGCTGAGGAGCCGATCCAGATCGGCCTGAGAGAGCGCCTGAATCTCATAGGGATTGCGGTTGGTCTGGCGGGAGGTTATGGCCGGAAATAAAACTGCATTGGCGGGGGCGGGAGTGCCCGCCTGCAATGATATCGAGGCCACCAGATCTTCTTCGCCGGGAAAGGCAGAGACGGTGCAGTTATAGCCGAAATGCTCTGCCGCTATGATCAGATTTTCCAGGGCGGCTCCCAGGCTGATATAGATCTCCCTTTTATCGGCATCGGCTACGGAAAGCCATCTGGACCGGTCGGCATACAACGATATCTCGTCGTCCGAGACATTGAACTTCCAGGGCTGGCTGTTATGGCTGGATGGAGCCAGGATGGCGTAATTGAGCAGGAAGGCCAGCTTCTCCCGGGGATGGGAGGAGTTAGAGGGAAAGTCGCTCTCATTTATATTCCAGACCTCAATAGATGACTTCGGCTGGAAGACAATCCCCGGCAGCAGCATTCCCAGGAAGAGGAATATGCTTAACAAGATGACCTTTGCAGCTGATATACCCATGTTCTTCCCCCTTTTTCCAGGGAGATATACAAGTATCGGAAATAAATCCTGCGGAAGGCAGACGGGGCTCACAGCTTTATAGCTCAATCTTTTTATACTTCAAGACGCTTAACTAGAATGGGAAGTAGCAAGAAGGCAGAAGCCAACTGCGGCCGGAGATGAAATGCGATAATGAGGTTCATTTATAGGGCGATGACGATCTTAAAAAACCTCCAGAGTTTCATGGAGAGATGATATGTTGATGTCCATAGGCAAGGGAGAGGTGGGGACCATAGTCGGTGAGACCAATCCTCTGGCGTTCAAGTTTCTGATAAACAAAGAGGTTGGCCGGGGCACCTATATCAAGGCCAGGGCGGATGGGGGAAGGGACTGGATTTTGGCCCAGGTGGAGGATGTGAAGCGCTCCAATTCCGCCTATAGCGTAAACCAGCTCTCTGATGCCGCCAGAAATTATGATTCTCGAGAGATGATGATAGCCGAAGCCAGGGTTATTGGTGTGCTCAACAGCGGCAAGCTCCATCTTCCCACCAGCCCGGCCCGTCCGGGAGATCCGGTGTTCATAGCCGACGAGAAGCTGATCAAGGCCACGCTCGGCCTGGCCCGGGGAGATATGTACATCGGCATGCTGCGCGGATATGATATCCCGGTGGAGCTGGATGCCAACACCCTGGTGCAGAAGCATTGCAGCGTCCTGGCCAAGACCGGTTCGGGAAAATCCTATACCGCCGCTGTGATCCTGGAAGAGCTCTTGGAGAGACGGGTATCCCTGCTCATAATCGATCCTCATGGTGAATATGCCTCTATGAAAGAGGCCAATCGAGTGGGTGACTTCTCCCGCTACAAAGTCAAGCCCCGGGGCTATCCCGTCACCGTCTACACCCCGGGAGAGATGGCCATGAATCCCAGAGCGGACAGACCCTTCCGTTTCAACGGTCTCAACCTCTCAGCGCGCGAGGTGGCCAAGATGATCGCTCATGAGAGCAGCAGCGGCCAGCTGGGCCTCTTATACGAGGCCATCAGTGCCCTGAGATCGGAGACCGATGTCTACACCCTGGAGGATATAATCGAGCAGGTGGTGCGCAGCAACTCCAAATCCAAATGGAGCCTGGTGAGCCAGCTGGAGTCGCTCCTGGAGCTGGGGCTCTTCTCCGGAACCGAGACCCCGGTTGCTGAGCTGCTCCGGCCTGGCAGAGCGGCGGTTATAGATATGACCGGCATACTGCCGGAGCTGCAGTCCATGATCGTCTCCCGCCTTCTGACCGATATCTTTGAGGCCAGAAAGCGGCGGCTGATATCTCCGGGGATGGTGGTGATAGAGGAGGCTCATAACTACATACCGGAGCGGGGAACGGGAAATGCTGTATCCACCAATATAGTGCGCACCATCGCTGCGGAAGGAAGGAAGTTCGGACTGGGACTGATGGTCATCAGCCAGAGGCCGGCCCGGGTGGACAAGAATGTCATATCTCAATGCAACACCCAGATCATCATGAGGGTGACCAATCCCAATGATCTCAAGGCCCTCTCCAAAGGGCTGGAAGGAATGACCGGGGAGCTGGAAGAGGAGATCAAGAGGCTTCCGCCGGGAGTGGCCATGCTGGTCAGTAATGAAATCGAGCGACCTATCACGGTGAATGTCCGGCCCAGGAAGTCCAGGCATGGCGGCGTCTCCACCCAGATAGTGATCAGAGACGAGGAGGTGGCAGAGGCAGCCTCTCGGAGGGCTTCGGTGCGCCATGAACGAGGATCACCTACCCCTGCTGCCGCCCTGGAGCCCAGGCCCGGGGGGCAGAAGAAGGCAGGCAGGCTTCTGCAGAAGGTCTTCGGGCCGAGAAGAGCTTGAAGCCGTTTTCTTCATTTATCATAAAGACGGCCGTTCTTGATCCATCCGCTCCCAGGCACCCAATGAATATTGCATCAGATAGGTCCAGCCGGCCCTAATGCTCTGGGCGATCATTATGTTTCATTCCCCTGGGCCAGGACACGACGCCCCGCTCTCGGGAGGGCTTATCTACCAGTAAAAGCAAATGCGATTGACAGCAGTCTGATGGATTTGGTGCGATTATGTCCGGAAACAGCTTTGGCCGCATCTTTAGAATCACCACCTGGGGAGAGTCACACGGCCGGGCCGTGGGGGTGGTGGTGGACGGCTGCCCGGCCGGCCTGGCCCTTTTCGCAGAAGATATCCAGAAGGAGCTGGACCGGAGAAGGCCGGGGCAGAGCCGGGCATCTACCTCCCGAAGGGAGGAGGACCGGGTGGAGATCTTATCCGGGCTCTTCCATGATAAGACCACAGGCACGCCCATCTCCCTTCTGGTCTGGAACAGGGATGCCGACTCCTCAGCCTACGACCTGCTCCAGAACAGGCCCAGGCCGGGGCATGCCGACTACACCTATCAGATGAAATACGGCATTCGTGACCACCGGGGAGGAGGCCGGGCATCGGCCCGGGAGACAGTGGGCCGGGTGGCAGCGGGGGCGGTGGCCAGAAAGCTGCTGGGACAGTGGGGCATACAGATCGCCGCTTATGTCACCGAGCTGGGCGGGATCAGGGCCGGGATACCTCCTCTTGATTTGATGCGACTGGCATCTCTGGCCGAGTCAAATGCCGTACGCTGCCCCGATCCGGCTGCAGCAGAGAGGATGCTGGGGCGGCTGGAAGAAGTGAGAAAAGAGGGCGACAGCCTGGGGGGGATGGTGGAGATAGTGGCGGAGGGAGTGCCGCCTGGCCTGGGCGAGCCGGTATTCGACAAGCTGGATGCAGATCTGGCCCGGGCCCTTATGGGCATCGGAGCGGTGAAGGCGGTGGAAATTGGGGTGGGAATGGAGTGCTCCGGCCTTAAGGGCAGCGAGATGAACGATTCCCTGCTCTGGAGGGACGACCGGGTGGTATTTGATAGCAACCGGGCCGGAGGCATTTTAGGCGGCATATCCACCGGCGAGCCAATCCTCTGCCGGATCGCAGTCAAGCCCACCCCCTCCATAAGCCGGAGGCAGAAGACGGTGGACCTGGCAGGAAGGGAGGCAGCGGAGATTGAGATCAAGGGCAGGCACGATCCGGCCATACCTCCCAGAATAGTGCCCGTGGCCGAGGCCATGGTGGCTTTAGTGCTGGCAGACCACATGCTGCGGCAGAGGGCGGCGCGGATTTGATTCTCGAAATCCTTATGGCTCGGGGATCATAAATTAGCCAGGCCGGAAATAATCACAGGATCGAATTCAAGGTACAGGATAGAGCTGAAAGAAGGCCGTAAGAGGCCTGGAAGAGGGGGAGGGCGTAGGGCATGAATTCAAAAGAGGACGAGGAGATGAAGAGATGACCTTGAGGCTGCGCATTGCCACATTTAATCTTATGACCCTGGACGATCGGCGAGAGCTGCGTCCAAGCCTGGAGGAGCGCATACCGATCCTGCGCCCTCAATTGGTTCGTCTGGATGCGGACATCTTATGCCTGCAGGAGGTTTACGGGCAGCATGAGCGGGGCAAAAAGATCCGCCTCACTGCCCTGAGCCGCCTCCTGGAATCCACCCCCTACGAGGGATACAGAAGGGTCACAACCATAGATCCGGCCACAAGAGAGGTCTCGGAGCGCCACAATCTGGTCATCCTCAGCCGATATGATATCTTGGAGCACGACCAGTATCTGCATGAGTATGCACCGGCGCCCTGCTACAAGAAGGTAACAGCCTTACCTGAGGAGTGCGAAGCCATGCCCATAACCTGGCAGAGGCCCATTCTCCATGCCAAGGTAGGGCTTCCCAACGGCATGGTGGTGGATGTGATCAATCTGCACCTGAAGAGCCGCCGGCCCACCAACATCCAGGGACACAGGCTTCCGGACAAGAGCTGGAAGACGGCCTCAGGCTGGGCGGAGGGTGTTTTCATCTCCAGCATGAAGCGCATCGGCCAGGCCCTGGAGACCCGCATTCTCATCGGCAGGCTATTCGATGAGGATCCCTATTCCCTGATCGCAGTATGCGGGGACTTCAATGAAGAGCTGGATGAGGTCTCCATAGAAGCCCTGCGGGGAGATGTGGAGAACACCGGCAACATGAATCTGGCCATGCGGGTCCTGGTGCCCACAGAGAGAAATGTCCCCGAGCCGGCCCGCTACTCCTTCCTCCACAACGGCAAGGGCAAGATGCTGGACCATATCTTGGTCTCCAGATCCATGCTGGCCTACTTCCGGGGCACCGAGGTGCACAATGAGCTATTGCACGACACCTCCATGGTCTTTCCGGAGAGAATCTTCTATCCCGAGTCGGACCATGCCCCGGTCATAGCCCACTTCGAGCTGCCGGAGAAAAGGATCAAGCGGCAGACTGAGGAGGGTGAAATGGCGGGAATGCCGGTTTATGAAGACATAGCGGTCAAAGAGGCAATAAAGCTGACCTGATTGGAAAAGGCATCGACCGGGCTGGTTATTCAAGATTCAGCTTATAGTACCAGATCAGTCTGATGGGCTATGGCTGGAGACATTGCGGTGGGAATATCATCGGTGAGACAGTAATTCTCAGCATAGCCTGTCAAGGTGACAACTATCTGCATCACGCTTGCCTCGCATTGCAGCCATCCGCCCAATGCTTGCGATATCTTAAGGATATGGCAAATCTCAGTCAGCTTTAATTCAGATAACAGGGCTATCCGTCCAAGACCATCCGGCAGGCAAAATGTTCTCAAGGCTCCTTGGAAATCATAATAGAAAGGATCATCGTTCATTGTAACTTCATGGGAAAATTATTTGTAATATCAATGGTTATAAATTAATTAATTCAGATTCCAGGATTAGAATTTAGGCCATGCTTCCAGGAGGAGTATTTGTGAATTTTAAGGAGATCTCCATAGGAGAGAAGATAACCGATAGCCTATCGAAAAGAGAGAGCAAGGGCTATCTGGTCAGGGTTGAAGCCAATCGAAAGCTGACCATTGATCTGCGAGGACCGGCCAATCAGGACTTCGATCTCTATATCAAGCACAATGAAGAGGCATCAACTGTTAATTGGGACTATAAGCGGGTGACGACAAAGGCAGATGAGATTATCACCATCGAGCCCACCAGTGCAGGCTCTTATTATATCCTGGTTTATGCTTATAGAGGATCCGGCCAGTTCAGTCTATCCACCGAAGTTCCTACACAAGATGTGGAGATAGTCCCCAGCCAGCAGATTAAAGGAACTCTGACTGCCAGCAAAGAAGCACTCTACTATCACATAAAGACCAAAGAGGGACAGAAGATCACTCTGGACTTGAACGGCCCCCTGAATGCCGACTTCGATCTTTATGTCCGCTATGGCGAAAGGCCCACCAATATCAATTACGACTATAAGAGCTACAGCGGCAGCTCCAAAGAGAAGATCGTAATCGATAAGGCCAAAAGAGGCAGCTACTTCATAATGGTCTACTCATACCGCGGCAGCGGAGATTTCACTTTATCCGCTCTGCCTTTGGAGGAAGCGGAGACGCTAGAGCTGATCATAACCAGCAAAGAAAACCTCAAGACGAAATACGGTCAGGCGGAACTGGGCCAGATAGAGGCAAAAATCGCCGATTATATCAACGCCCTTGGGACAGCAGGCATAATCGCCAAGCTGGCTTATGTCGATGATGCCGCCTCCCTATCCCCCTATGGATTAAGCCCGGTTGCCTCCGACAGCCCGGAAAAGATCAAAGAGCTGATCGACAGCCTGGAGGGAAAGCTCAATCCCAGGCATATCCTGATCCTGGGAGGACATTCCATCATACCCTTTTTCAGCCTGGCCAATCCGGCCGGCTTCGACGGAGACAGAATTGTTCATTCGGACAGCCCCTATGCCTCCCGGGACAGCGACTATCTTATTCCCGAGAGGTCCTTGGGCAGGCTCCCCGATGCCAAGGAGAGCGAACTGCCTTTCTTCCTGTCACTGCTGTCGGCAGCCGCATCCAGGGTCAGAAGGGCGGATAAAGTCTCCTTTGGCATGACTGCCAATGTCTGGACTGATGCCTCACAGGCGGTCTATGTCCCCATTAAGAACGCCGGCGAGATTCTGGAACTCTCTCCTCCCGTGAGACATGGGGATCTGGCGGTGGCAAGGCTGAACAGGAAAGGCTACTTCTACTTCAATCTGCATGGAGGCGAGGACACTGCCAACTGGTACGGCCAGGAGGGAAGCTCCTACCCGGTAGCCTTCACTCCGGAGAATATCAAGGACGCCGAGGTGAGAAATGCTGTGGTCTGCTGCGAGGCCTGCTATGGAGCAAATATCGTGGACAAAGGAGTTGATGAGGCATTATCTCTCAAGTTCCTGGCTAAAGACGCTGCCTGTTTCGTGGGCTCGACCAAGATAGCCTACGGCCCCATCGAGCCGCCCAGCACTGAGGCAGACCTCCTGGTTCTGAAGTTCTTTGAGCGGATCAAGGAAGGCCTGACCTTCGGAGATGCCTTCATGAAAGCCAAGCAGGACTTTGCCAGGGAGTGCATTGCTGCCAGAGCCAGGCTGGATATGACCGAGAAGAAGACCCTGATCGAATTCGTGTTGTTTGCAGACCCGTCATCAAAGATGGAGGAAGCATAATGCCCCTTACAGATAAAGAGCTGAAGAAGATGGTCAAAGGATATATGGAAGAGAATTCCCCCGAGCTGGCTGATGAGGAGCCGGTCATCAGCGAGGAGAGCTACGAGATTCCGGAGGGAGTAGCGAGAAAGCTTGGCGTGAGCTTGCCCAAGAGCGCCAAGACGGTCAAGGTTCTGACTTACAAGAAGATGGTTACCGCAGAGGACGGAGCAAAGCTCCCCATAGTCACCCGAGTCACTGTGGACCAGGACGGCAATATAATCAAGACTACCGGCAATTAAAGAGGAAGGGAGGCGGCCCTGGCCAGAGCCCGGAGAAATGACAGCCGGACGCCGTCTGTCCTGAGCCGAGATAGAGTTCAGGACAGATGGCAAGGCCTGGTTGAGATCAATATTGGGATGTGGGATTTGAAACAAAGGCCGGCCATCCTGCTCCCTTATAGAGGCCGGCAATGACGGCTATTGTCAAGCCCGCCTCGACCATGCTGGCCCCGCTGGCGGTCTGACCATATACTGCGGCGCAGGGGGACTTCTGATCTCCCGGTGAAGGGAGATTTCTTTATCAGCGGCGGCATATCCAGCCAGGAACTCCTTGCCTGACCAGCCGGATGTCTTCCACTTTCACCACTCTCCATAGGCTATTTATCTTAATCGAGCGATTTTAGACCAGGCAATATTCTAAAAGATGGAGTGGGATCTGATTGATACTTCAATTCTGGGGTGCAGCCCAGACTGTGACCGGCTCGATGCATCTGATCGAGGCCGATGGGCACCGGATGCTATTGGACTGCGGCATGGCACAGGGCAGAAGAGAAGAAGCCAAAAAGCTGAATTCCGAATTTCCTTTCCAGCCCGAGAAGATCGACGCCGTCGTGCTCTCTCATGCCCATCTCGACCACAGCGGCAAGCTGCCCATGCTGGTCAAGAAGGGCTTTTCCGGTAGCATCTTCTCCACATCCGCCACCAGAGACCTTTGCAGCGCCATGCTGGCCGACTCCGCATCCCTGCAGGAGATGGATGCCAAGTATGTGAACAGGCAGAATGAAAAACAGGGACTGCCTTTCATCAAGCCGCTTTACACCTTGCATGATGTTGCCAGGACCATGCGGCTCTTCCAGACTGTGGAGTTCCAGCGCCCTATGGAGATCCTGCCGGGAATAAAGATGACCTTCCGGAATGCCGGCCATATCCTGGGCTCGGCATCGATAGCCCTGGAGATTGCTGAAGGCGGGGACAAAAAGAAGGTGACCGCCCTGGCCTTCACCGGCGATCTGGGCCGCAAGGGTGCGGCGGTGGTGAAGGATCCGGATATCATCGACCGGGCTGATGTCCTCATCACCGAGTCGACATACGGAGGCAGAGATCACGGCCCCATGGATGAGGCCAGGAATAATCTGGCCCGGGTGGTGAGGGAGACGGCCAACAATGGCGGACTTTTGATCATTCCCGCCTTTGCCGTGGGAAGGACCCAGGATGTGGTCTATCATCTTCATGACTTGATGCAGTCAAAAGAAATTCCCCAGATGCCGGTCTATGTGGACAGCCCCCTGGCCACCAATATCACTGAGATCTTCAGAGCCCATCCGGAATGCTTTGATGAGGAGACCGAACAGTTATTGATGCAGGAAGGCGGCGATGATCCCTTCGGCTTTAATATGCTCAGGTACACCCGCAGCACCGAGGAGTCGAAAAAACTCAATAATATAAGGCGACCGGCGATCATCATCAGCGCCTCGGGTATGTGCGAAGGGGGCAGAGTCTTGCACCATCTGCGCCGCAATATCGGCGATCCCAATACCACCGTCCTGTTCGTGGGCTTCCAGGCGGAGAATACCCTGGGTCGAAAGCTGCTGCGGGGAGACAAGACGGCACGGATATACGGAGAGGAACATGAGGTGAGAGCCAGGATGGAGAAGATCGATGGCTACAGCGCTCACGCCGATGAGGGAGAGCTGCTTGATTTCATCGATGCTATACCGAACAGGCCGAAACACGTCTTTGTGGTGCACGGCGAGCCGGATGCCACAGCGGCCATGGCCGCCGGGCTGGACAGACTGGGAATCGAGGACATAGCAATTCCGGAGCGCGGTGAGAGGTTCGAGGTTTAAGCTCACGGAAGTGGTTCTTTGCTGTGGGCGCTAGCCCCGGAATAATGTACTCTCCAGAGAGCACTTCAACTGCCTGTGCAGGCAGACGAACTCGCTCTCTGAACAGCTGCTTATCTGTCCAGCAATTCTGCCCCATTATCCTGATCTTGGTCTCTCTGGCCCGCAGGAATCTGGCCTGGCATCCTCGGGCCAGGTTTGCTCTTTGCTCCGCCCGGCTCTACCTCTCTACTTTCTGGCCGGCTATTTTATATTCAGGCAGAGCCCCCTGGAGAAAAGAGTTCCCTGAAACAGTGCCCTAAAAAGCCGACCACAATAGCCGCCTGGGGCCAGGAGGGGGCAGAAAAAGCATTTATACTTGTTTCTGCGTAAGGGTTCTGGTTTGTCCCTTATCATTTGGAGGATTGAAGGATTTGACAACTGTTTACGACGTACCTCCCCATGACTTGATAGCTGCCGTGGCCCAGGAGCTAAAGGCGGCGGGCAAGGTTCAGCCCCCGACATGGGCCGAGTTTGCCAAGACTGGGGTAAATAGGGAGATGCCTCCCACCAACCCCGACTGGTGGTTTGTGCGGTGCGCATCAGTATTGCGCAGGATATATATCGACGGCCCGGTGGGCGTCTCTCGCCTTAGAAGCTTCTACGGCGGAAAGCACCGCAAGGGCGTAGCCACAGGATTCTTCTGCAAGGGCAGCGGCTCCGTGGTCCGCGAGTCTTTGCAGCAGCTGGAGAAGGCCGGCTACGTGAGGAAGCTCAAGAAAGGACGCCAGATGACCCCCGAGGGCCAGGCGTATCTGGACGGCGTAGCCCACAAGGTCAGAGGCCAGATGCAGGTTGAGGCCGCACCCAATCAGCAGCCTCCGGCCGAGCCAGCCGCCGAGCCTACAGCCTGAAGATCGAAAAGATCGGCAGCAATCAAGTTTAGCGAGGTAGAGTTCAATGGTTGATGATGAGCTTGCAGAACTGAGACGAAAGAGGATGGAGCAGATCCAGAGGCAGCAGATGGACACCCAGATGGCTGCCGCTCAGCAGGATCAGGCCCAGCAGGAGCTGGAGGCCAAGAAGGCAGCTCTGATGAGGACCATCCTCACCCCCGAGGCCAGGGAAAGGCTCAATGCCATTCGCATGACCAGGCCGGAGTTCGTCGCCCAGATCGAGGCCCAGCTCATCATGCTTGCTCAAAGCGGCAGGCTGAGGGGCGCGATCACTGACGAGCAGCTAAAGGCGATCCTCCAGCAGGCCCAGCCCAAGAAGAGAGATATCACCATAACCAGGAGATAGGAGTGGCATCTTAGCCTCAGGCAGGATAGATGAAGGTTGTAGTCTTGTTCTCCGGCGGAAAGGATAGCAGCCTGGCGGCTCTTCTCCTCGAGCCATTCTTCGAGGAGATTGAGCTGGTCACCTTCAGCTTCGAGGGCGACCAGTCCTGGCTTCGAGCAGCAGATGCGGCTGAAGAGATCGGCCATCCTCACCGGAGGATGGTATTTCCTGAGAAGGTGGGAGAGAGAGCCCTGGAGATATTGCTCTCCAAAGGCTTTCCCAATGATGCTCTCGATTATGTTCATGCCATTGCATTAGAGACAGTAGCAAAAGAGTGCGAATTTGTGGCGGACGGAACGAGGCGGGATGATCGCGCACCCAAAATGGACTGGAGCGCCATCCGCAGCCTGGAAGACCGGTTGCATGTGCAATACTTAAGACCGCTGGCTGGCCTGGGTCAGAAGAGCATCCGGGCTATGGCCTCGCGCTATTTGGACTTCGAGGAGATGCTCTCCCAGAAGTATCCCGCCTCGGACTATGAGGTGGGCCTGAGATATGCGCTGAAAGAGAGGTACGGCCAGGAGAAGGTCGATTGTATCTTCCCCTCCAATCATACGCACACCAGAGTTATTCGGAGGAAAAGATTTGTCCAAGAAATTAAAGGGCAAGAAGATCAGGCTTGCCAAAGCATTCAATCAGAATCGTAGAGTGCCCTCCTGGGTTATAGTCAAAACCATGCGGCGGGTAGTCAATCATCCCAAGAGAAGGCATTGGAGAAGAAGCAGCTTAGAGAGATAGACATGGCCGACACAGAAAGAGTTTACACCATACCCCTGGGCAAGGTCAAGAGCGCCCCCATTTATAGAAGGTCCAATCGGGCCATGACCGAAGTTAGAAGCTACCTGGCCCGGCATATGAAGGTCGAAGAGGAGAGCGTCAAGATAGATCCGGGCCTCAATGAAGTGATCTGGGCCCGAGGCGATATGAAGCCTCCCCTGAGGGTAAGGGTTCGCGCCGTCAAGTTCGAGGACGGCGGGGTCGAGGCGGAGTTTGCTGGTGACAGATAAGCGTTTGAAGATAGCAGGAAACAGCCTTATCGGCGTATTTTCCCGATGCACGGAGAATATAGTGCTCCTGCCTCTTGAGGCGGCAGAGCAGGACAGACTTACCCTGGAGGCAGCACTCAAGGCAGAAGCAGTAAAGATGCAGATAGGCGGAGCATCCGTTCTCGGATCTCTGATCGCCGCCAACAGCAGCGGATTCGTGCTAACCCATCATGCCGGCAACGGGGATCTGGAATTCCTTCGCCGTTACGGTCGGGCCAGCAGGCTGCCGGCCCGCATCAATGCTGCGGGGAATGTTATCCTGGTCAATGACAGCGCAGCTCTGGTTCATCCCGGCCTCTCCGCCAAGGCCTGCGAGACCATAGAGAAGACCCTGGGAGTTGCAGTGGAGAAGGGAACCATAGGCGGCCTGAAGACCGTGGGAATGGCAGGCAGCGTCACCAACAAGGGTCTTCTGGTCCATCCAAGGATCTCTGAGGCGGAGATCGCTGTCCTGGAGAGGGTCTTCAACCTGCCCATAGATGTGGGCACAGTGAATATGGGCTCGCCTCTGGTTGGCTCGGGGCTCCTGGCCAATAGCAAGGGCTATCTGGCAGGATTCGAGACATCAGGCCCTGAGCTGGGACGCATCGAGGATGCACTGGGCTTCCTGGTATGATTTGTGCATGATTTGCCTTAAGCTGATAGTATTGAGATAAAGAACTAGAGCAGGGGTGGAAGATTGAGCAATTTTGAGATCAAAGGAAGATACAAGGGAGGACTTGTGGGCAAGAGCTGGCTCGCCTTTTGCAAGGTGGTAGACAGCCAGAATGAGAAGAACGCCGTTAACAAGATCTACTCCCTTCTGGGAAGCGAACATGGCCTGAAAAGGGACCAGATCAAGATAGACGAGGTGAAGACAGTTGAGTAGCGCTCCTGGAGGCGAGGAGGAGATCAGAAGGCTCCTGGCCGCTTATCAGCAATATCAGGCCCAGGCGGATGGCATCATGCGCCAGCTGAGCCTGACCCAGCTCACGGCGGAAGGCCTGGAGAGGGCCTCTACTGCCGTGGATGCTCTGGACAGGGCAGAGGTAGGACAAAAGATTATGGTCCCCATTGGATCCGGATCTTTTGTCCATGCCACCCTCGCCTCTAAGGAGAAGGTAGTCTTGAATGTGGGCGCAGGCGTTCACATAGAAAAAGATGCTGCCGAGGCCAAGGAGATCCTCAAGCTCCGAAAGGCGGAGGTTTTAGAGGGCTCCAGGAAGCTCAATGAGGTCCTCTCCAAGATCGACCAGGAGATGCAAAAGATCCAGGCCGTAATGCAGCAGTTCGAGGAAGGCGCAGCGGCCCATCAACACAGTCTGGAGAGCCAGGGAGTTGTTTAGCCGCTTCAAGGAGAAGCTCTCCGGATTCAAAGAGGCTCTCTCCTCCAAGATAGCAGAGAAGGTATCCCAGGCAGAGAAGATAGCTGGAACGGTAAACGGCAGACCTGATAATGCTGTGGCTGAGGATGAGGTGCACGGCCTCCCGGCGGAAGCCAAGGCCGTAAGTCCTCCGGCAGAAAAGGGCACCGAGGTTAAGAGATCCTCAGAATCCCCCCAATCAACTCTTACTGCTGGCTCCTCGGCTCAAGAAAAAACCGACGCCAATAATAAGGCTAAAGGCCGCTTCTCCTTTTTGGAAAAGGCCAAGAGCCTGATCTTCGAGCAAGAGGTCATCCTGGAGGAGAAGGATCTGGAGGAGCCCATGTGGGCTCTGGAGATGGCCCTTATGGAAAGCGATGTTGCCCTTCCCGTAGCCGAGGAGATAGTGCGGGAGGTAAAGTCCGATCTGGTAGGCAAGAGGAAGAAGATCGGTGCAGACACCGGGGCCATAGCCGAGCAATCGCTTAAAAATGCCCTGATATCTCTATTATCCAAAAACCATCTGGACTTTGATGAGTTCGTTAAGGCCAAGGAAAAGCCGGTCAAGATACTCTTCGTAGGAGTAAACGGCACAGGCAAGACCACCAGCATCGCCAAGGTGGCCAGATACCTCATGAACCAGAACTACTCTGTAGTGCTGGCGGCAGGCGACACCTTCCGGGCCGGGGCCATAGAGCAGCTGGAGGTGCACGGCAATAACCTGGGCCTGAAGGTGGTAAAGCATAAGACCGGCGGCGATCCGGCCGCAGTGATCTTTGATGCCGTAGAGTATGCCCGGGCTCATAACAAAGATGTGGTTCTGGCGGACACAGCAGGAAGACTGCACACCAATATCAATCTCATGGATCAGATGAGAAAGATCGTAAGGGTGACCAAACCTGATCTGCTCATATTCGTAGATGAGGCCATAGCCGGCAACGATGCCGTGGAGAGGGCCCGCCTCTTCAATGAGTCCGTTCCCATAGGCGGCTCTATACTGACCAAGACCGATGCCGATGCCAAGGGCGGCTCAGCCATATCCATAGCCTATATCACCGGCAAGCCGGTGCTCTTTTTGGGCGTAGGCCAGACCTATCCCGATCTGGTGAAGTTCGAGCCGGAGTGGCTGGTGGACCGGCTGATGGGCGAGGCAGAAGCTTAGATTCAATAATTTTAGCACATTCTTACATAATTTATTTTTTAAATTAATTCTTAATTATTTTATAATTTATATGATGTAAGTTTATAATCGCTCCCATTCATCCTTATACCCCCAATTCCACCCATGCCTGGCGATCATGCGCATCTCCCACTGCCAGATGGATATCTGCAGTGAAGCTGCCCTTAGGATATCCAGAATTTCAGAAAATCCCTTGCTCATGATACTAATAGTAGTTGTAATAATTATAAATAGCTATCGG
>ERZ1026800.1226-NODE-1226-length-17124-cov-5.099194_pt1 | contig 17124 bp, 16 predicted proteins | sample MGYA00520873_ERZ1026800 | MGnify/ENA primary metagenome ERZ1026800 (study PRJEB33270, sample SAMEA104284475) | anaerobic digester metagenome | biome: Anaerobic digester microbiome; feature: mesophilic sludge digester; material: Anaerobic digester biomass...
CGTGTGCGCCGCCGCGCCGGCGCGCACGGCCGCGTCCCCCTGCGCGAGGGCGCTTGCCCGCGCCCACGGCGTGGATTTGGCGTCCCTGACGCCCTCCGGCCCCGAGGGCCGGATCATCAAGCGCGATGTCGAGGCGCGCATCGCCGCCGCGCCGGCGGCCGCGCCGCCTTCCGGGGAAGGCACCCGCGTCGTCGAGCTCACGGGCATGCGCAAGGCGATCGCCGGCGCGCTCCAGTTCAGCAAGCAGCAGGCGCCGCACTTCTACGCGACGCTCGAAGTCGACATGACGCGCGCCCTGGCCTTCAAGGACTACCTCCGGCAGACGGGCCGCAAGGCGACCGTGAACGATCTCGTTCTGCGGGCCGCCGTGGCGGCGCTCCTGCGCCATCCCCAGGTCAATTGCCGCATCGAAGGCGACCGCGTCACCTACTTCAGCCAGGTGAACCTCGGCGTGGCGGTGGGGCTCGAGGAAGGGCTGGTCGTGCCGGTGATTCTCAACGCCGGGGCTCTAGGCCTCGACGCCCTCGCCGAGGAGGCGCGGCGCATTGCCGCCGCGGCCCGAGAGGGCAAGCTCATCGGCATGGGGCGCGGGACTTTCACCGTCACGAACCTCGGGATGTTCGGCGTGGAATCCTTCGCGGCCATCATCAACCCGCCCGAGGCGGGCATTCTCGCCGTCGGGGCGGCCAGGGATGCGGTCGCCGTCAAGGACCGCACCTTCACCTTGACGAAGTCAATGAAGCTGACGGCGTCGGTGGACCACCGCGTGGTCGACGGCATCCTCGCCGCCAAGTTCCTGAACTCGGTCAAGGAGTTCCTGGAGAACCCGGAGAACTTGAGCGCGTGAGCGCGGCCGCGTCAAGGGCGCGGGGCGCCGCCGCCCCGACGCTTGGGCTAACCGGTGTACACCTTGTCGTAATTGAGACCGCCTGAAAACCCGCATTGCGGCCGGATAGTGCCATCGCCCTCCCCGCAGTCGTCACAGTATTTCTCCCCACACTCCGCCTCCCCACCCTCCGGCTTATGGCGCGCGCGCACCCGGAGCCAATTGTGTGAAAGCCCTTCTTCTGCTTCACGACCGCTCCTTGCACAGGAGCCACGGCCGTTCATTTACTCTCCTCGGATGGAGTCTCTGCGGCGGGTCGGAGGCCGCTTGCGCGGCCGCTCCACCCCGGCCGCCTCGAAATCACCATGCGCGCCAAGCCGCCTCCGTCAAGCATCCCGATAGGTGACCGGCTCCGCGTGTCGAACCACCGCCGCCAACAGCATGATCCTGCTCGCCGCGCGCGGCGCGGTGAGCGCGGGCACGGAAATTGGCGCGGGAGCAGTCGGGGCGGGAAGCCCCCGAGCGCGCCGCAGGCTGCTCGCCTGAGCCGCGGCACGGCCCGGGCAAGCGCAGCGCCTTGGGCGGCGTTCTCATTCCGCAAGGATGGCTCGAAACACTCGCAATTCGGTGGAACGCAGGCGACATCGCTTCTGCGAGCTTCTTGAATCTCGCCCGTGGTCCGTGTAAGCTTACGCCATGCAGCAAGTCCCGCTGGAAGCCGTGCCGGAGGCGCCCGATGCAGGACGAACAGATCGGCGGTAAAAGACATCAAACGATCAGGACTTTGCTCCGCCTTTTGGGTCCGCTGGTGCTGCTGGTCGGAGTCGTGTTCGTGATCGCGGGCATCGCGAGCTTCTTTTCGTCGTTCGGCTCACACGAGCCTCCTTCCAACTTCTGGTGCGCCATCGTCGGGATCCCGCTTATTGGCATCGGGGGCGGTATCTGCCACTACGCATTCATCGGCGCGGTCGCTCGCTACGTGGTCAACGAGACCGCGCCCATCGCCAAGGACGCGGTCAACTATTTGGGCAAAGGCACGCAGGACGGCGTCACGCACGTCATCCAGGCGATCGCTGAAGGCGCCGCCGCCGCACGCCGCCCCGACGGCGCTCCCATCCTCTGCCGGGCTTGCAAGGCAAGCAACGAAGCGCACGCCAAGTTCTGCAACCGCTGCGGCACGGCGCTCTAAGATCGCCCTCACGCTGGGACCGAGAGCCTGCGCGGCCCCCTCTCGGCCTGCGCCGGCGCTCCGGGCGATGCGGGGCGCGCCGCATCGCCCGGAGCCCGCGGGCCGCGCGCATTCCGCGCGCGGCCGGATTCGGTCTCACGGCCGCATGGCGGGGTCGCCGAGGAGCACCCATGTGCGGCGGGCCGCGACGCTCCCGAGAGCCGCCTTGGCGGCTTTCGCCGCCTCGCCCACGGTGAGATGCGACGCGCCGAAAAGCCGCCGCACGAACTCCCGGTTCATGGCTCCCAGCGTGGCTTGATCGACATAGTCCGAGCAGCCCCACACCGCCGCCGCGCCGCCGCCAGGCGCAAGCAGCAGAGTCTCGCCGAGCGCCTCCACGGTCGAGTCGTGAAAGCAGCAGTTCAGATCGCACACGCTCGCCACCACGGGCAGGCTCGGGCCGTTCCCCAGCGCGGCGGCGTCGGCTCCCTCGAGGACGCACCCCCACCAGAAGTCGGCCCAACTCCACCCGCGGTGGTTGACGAAGCGCGGGCCCTGTTCCCAACGCCTCAGAAGCTCGCTCCTGACGCCGGCGATGCCCAGATCCGACTCGAAGATCGCGTGGACGTTGAGCGACCTCGGGAACAGCGCCTCGAGAGCGCGGCTTTCGGCCTCGCAATCGACGCCGCCGGCCGTCGATTCGGCGCACAGCAGCACATCGTTGGTCTGGCGCACCCGCTCGCGGGCGACCAGCTTGGCCGCCACCGCCGCCGTCTGCGCGGCGGTTTGCACGGGAAGGCGCCCGATGGCCAGCTCGGCCGTCCCATCGCCGTCCAAGTCGGCGAACCAGTCGTCGGAGGCGGTCTCCATGAAGACCCCGTCGATGAGTTTGGTCGGCACGAAATCGCAGAACCCGAATCCCATGTAGTTGCGCGGATCGAAGCTCGCGTCGCCCACCAGGAGCACATGGGTCGGAGCGGTCCTCCAAACCGCCGCGGCCCGCCCCAGGAAGCTCCTGATGGCATAGGGGCTCGCGTGCCCGTAGTTGTATTCGTCGAAGATGTCCTGCACATCGACCACCATCACCGACCATCCTTGGCCGGAGCGCAGCGTCACGAGCGGCGCCAAGGCGGCGGCGAAGTCCGCGTGGGTGATAACGACGAGGTCGGCCCCTCCCGTGATGCGCCCGAGCCGCGAGGGGACGTTGGGCAGCACCGCCGCCGGCTGGTTGGTGGCGCCGCCGGCAAAAACATAGATCGTCCGCGCTCCCGCGGTGTTGGGCGCGAAAGACGCCGTGTACGCCCCGGCTTCCCGGCGGACCGTGCACCTGAGCGCCACGGGCTGCATGGGTTGCGTGATGTCGAGCGCGGTGACATCCGAAGTCGTGAAGCCCCGCACCGTCGCGCGCTGCCTGCCCGCGGCGATACAGCGCAGTTCGTTTCCCGTCGCGTGGAAAAGACGCGGATACGTCAGGGTGATCTTATCCACGAGGGTGATGTCGGCGGGCGACTCCCGGGCGGCGAGAACGACCTCGTTGGCGCCATCGACCAACCATGACGCCGGCACGGTGAACGCCGCCCGGCGCGCGGCCATGTCGGCGAACTGAATCGGCCCCAGCTCGATTCCGTTGAAGCGCACGTTCACGCTGTGGGCGCCGCCCGAGACACCCTGCAGAGCGACGTCGAGCACGGCGCTCTCACGCGAGGCGCGGTGCGCCCCCGGCGACTCCACGGCGACCTGCGCCTCGAAAGAGGTCACGACCGGACCGAAGAAATTCCCGGCTTCGCCGTTCTTGAGCGACGCCATGTAGATCGTCCGCGGGGAGACCTCGGTCGTGGCGCGAAAACTCGCCGCCGCCGCGGCCCGGCGCGCGGTCCCGGCGACCGTCGCGATGCGCGCGCCCGATCCCAGCTCCGTGGTGAGCCAGTAGATCTTCGTTCCGGACCACGGAGTGTCGAGGGCCGTGGCGTAGAATTCGATCCAGGACCTGGGACCGAAGCGCGCGCTGCCGCTATCCGACACGCGCAGAGGGACCTCCACCCCCTCGGCGAACAAACGCAGCGAAGCACAGCGCGCTCTCGGCGACAAGCCGGCCGCCACCAGCGCCGGCTGGCCCACCCGGTACCAGCCCTCCTTCTCAACCGCCACCTTCACGGCGGCCATCTCGGCCAGAAGCCACGTGTCGGCCCCGCGCGCCGCCGCGCACGCAAGCGCCGCGCACGCGAAGGCGCACGCCGCCGGAAACACGCGGGACCTGCGCGCGCCGGCGACGACCTTCGGTGTCGCCCGGCCGCCCGCGCTCGATCCCGGCGTTCTCCCCGCGACAGGCGCCGGTTCCGATACCCGTCGATTCGACCGCATATCCCAACACCCCCGAAGCGAGCTGGGAAGTATACGATGCTCCCGCGAATCGGCAACCGCCGCCTCGGTTCTCCGCGGAGGATTACTCCCTAACCCGCGCGGTTCCGGCGGGTTACGGTCGAACCGCGCCCGGGGCCGCGCCATCAGCGCCGCGGGATCGCGTACCTGCCAAGGAGTTGCAGAGGTCTGAGCACATGGGCCGCGCCGGGGGACGCGCGCCGCCGCACCCAAGCGGGCGGAGTGCTCATGCGCTTCCACAACAAGCGCGCGCGGTCGCCGGTCCGGTCGAGCGCCCGCAGAAAATACCCCGGGCTTTGCCTGGCCGGCGCCGCGTCCTCGTCGAAAAGCAGGCGGCAGGCCCGCACCGCCAGCGCGGTCGCCGTACGTTCCGCGTCGAGGACGCGTTCGATGGCGCGGGGCGCTTCCAGCCCGTACGTCCACGCCGCCACGCGGATGCCCAGGAGCAGCATGCGCCGGGCGCCCAGGCGTTCGGCGCGCGCCATGAGATCGAACCACTCCCGCTCGCTCAGCAACCGGCCCAGGGCCGCCACGTCGGCCGGCCAGTCCAGCCGGCGCCAGTTATGGCCGGCGCCGTGGACGCACAGGTGGAGCATGGCATCGGCGGGCGCCGGCGTCCGCGCGCGGCCGCCTCCGAGCGCCACGGACACGCTCCGGTCCCACAGCGACGCCGAATCCCGCGCCGCGCCGAAGTACTCGTCGAGCAGCGCCCAGTGAAGGTCGATGTGCACATCCCCCCGGGGCCGGACAAAGGCATGCTCGCAGCGGGCGAAGAGCGCCGCCGGATCATCGGGCAGAGGGAAGTAAGGCCGGTAGCCCTGGGCGCGCACGAGCTCGCACGCCGCCGCGAAATCGCGCCGCGGCACGAGGAGATCGAGATCTCCGAACTGCCGGCATGATTCCTTTCCGTACAAGAGCGCCCCGAGCGCGGGCCCCTTGACGGCGAGGGCGGGAATCCCCCGGCGCTCAAGCTCGCCGATGACATTGAGCAGCTCAGCGGTGAGCACGCAGGCGCGGGCGGCCGCGGCCCGCGCCTGGGCGTGCAGGCGCCCGCGCACATCCGGCGGCACATGGGCCGCGGCGCCGCACGCGCGGTGCACGAAGAGTGTCAGCCCGTGCAGGCGCGCCTTTCCGAGGAGGGCGTCCCACCGCAGCGGCGCGCGCACGAGCTCGGCGACGGAGGCGCGCGCCGACGCATCCCACGCGGACCTCACGGCCGCGGCCAGGAGCCGCATGCCGGCGCCGGAACGGGCGCGCGCAAGTTCGGGGGGCATCATGGCAAGACCGCGCGCACGCAGCGTCCTGCCCGGCGCGCGAACGCGCGCCAGCGCGCAAGGCGTCCGCGCCACACGCCGTGCGCCGTAAGATCGACGCGCGCCCCCTTCCGCTCAACCGCGACGATCCGGCCGAGCACATCCTCGGCGCGGACGGGCAGATCAGGACCCGAGGCCGCGTCGCCGCGGGTGAGGAACCGCGGCGCTCCGTCCGCGCCGGCCCCGATGCGGACGACCCGGTGCGCCACGAGACGCGTTCCCCGCCGGAACAAGATGATCTCGCCGCGCGCGATGGCGCCGGGCGCCGCCGGCGCCGCGATCAGCGTCTCGCCGCCCCGGATCGTCGGACGCATGCTTCCGCCGGGCGCGCAGAACCTGGCGTCGCGGCCGCGCGCAAGGAGTTCGGCGACCACCGCCGCCGCCCTGACGGCGGACGTTGCGCGCGTCTCCATGGCCCTCAGCCCTCCAGCGCCGCGGCCGCGGCCGCCACGTCGGTTCCCAGGAGATACGCCACCTCGCACCCGGGAACCCGGTCCGCAATGTCGGCGAGGGCGCCCAGGGTGTACTCCACGGCCGGAGCGGAGTAAAAGGGACAGAACACGCAGGAGTAGAGCCGCGCCGCGTACGCGGCGCCGCCGACGGGCCGGAAGCGCGGCGTCGCGCCGGCGGTCCCGTCGCGCCGAATGAAGTACACGCGCGCCAGCGGCGCGCTTCCCGGCGCGCTCAGCGCCGCTTCGCCGTGCCACGGCGTTCCGTGCATGCGCAGCTCGCCCTCGTGCCGCCTGACGACGATGCGGTCGTCGCTGAGGACCACCGCCCCAGCGTGCCGTTCCCAGTGCCGCGCCATGGTGGTCTTGCCCGCGCCCGACTGGCCGACGAAGAGATGCCCGCGGCCGGCTCCATCCACGATTCCGCAGGCGTGCAGTTCGACGCCGCGCCCCGCGGCCAGAAGATGGGTCACGAGCAATTCGTCCAGCGGGTAGCCGAGAGGATAGAACGCGGCGCCCTCGCCGAAGTACGGGCGGTGATACACGACCTCGCCGCGGGCGAAATCCCGGGAGAAGCGCGCCTTGCGCACCGGCACGGCCCCAAACGCCGGCGATCGGAAGCTGAAGGCGAGCCCGTCCCCGTCCTCGTGAAGCCGCCAGTGCGCGCCCGAATCGAAGACCTCGCGGCCGGCGGGCGCGTCGAAGAGTTCGCCCCACGCGACCTCCACCCGCGCGTCCGGGACCGCGCCCTCCGTTTGGAAGCGGGCGACCGCGCCTTCGAGCGCGATGCGCGGACCGCCGTCCGTCGCGGCCAACTCGATCAAGAGGCCGCCGATGGCGATTTGCCGCGAGGCGGCGCGCTGGACCGACGTTCCGTGCAACACTCTCTGCTCCGCGGGCCCGCGGTTCACGACCCGAGCACCACGCAGCCGAATTGGCCGCAGGTGGAGAAACTGCTGCTCCCGTAGCCGCCGGGCGCCTTGCAGCCGGCGAGAACCGCCTCCTCGGGCCTGAGGGGCACCAGGCCCACGGCCGGCTTTTCGTAGGGCTTGCGCGCTCCCCGGTTCGGCGCGGCCGAGCCGCGGCGCGCGTCAGACAGCGCCGACATTACCCACCTCCGCGCGCCGCGGCGGCGGCGCGTCTTCCACGCAGTACTCGCACGGCCCGTGCGGCGCAATCTCCATGCCGAAGGCCCGCGCCCGCAGGTGCGCCACGCGGCAGAGGAAATCCACGGGCGTCTCCCCGTCGCCGCCGGCAAGCATTCCCTGCGCCGGGCACATGCCGCACAGCGGCGCAAGCGAACAGTCCGTGCACTTCGTGCGGCGCGTGATCTCCGCGCCGCGAATGCAGGGCATCCACTCTTCCCAACCGGCGCGGAATCCGCCGCGCCGCACATCGAACCCCTCGCCCGCCGACAGCGAGCAAAGGCGCAGCATGCCGTAAGGATCCACCGTGAAGGCCATGGTCCCGCCGCCGCAGCGATACCGCGTCCGCTCCCCGCCCGCGGCGCCGCCCAGCCGCGCCGCCAGGCGCCGCCATTCCGCGGCCCGCGCCGGATCTTCCCGGTCGATGGCGACGATCCGCTCGGCGCTCAGGCGGTACCGGAGGGGCTCGGCGCCGCCGTCCAAGCGACCGTGGATCATGGGATCGACCTTGAAAGCGCAGCCGAACTCCTCCTCGGCGAGGCGCCGCATGCTCTCCCGTTCGTGTTGATTGATGGTGAGCAGCATGCTCTTCAGGCGCAGCGGGACCGCGCGTTCCCGAAGCAGCCGGATGCCCCGCAAACAGCGGGCGAAGGACCCCGGAACGCGCGTGACGCGCTCGTAGGTCTCCGCGGTGCTCCCGTACAGGGTGATCTCCGTGTAGAACGGGCGATATTCCGCCAGCAGGTCGGCCAGGGCCGGCGTGAGGAGCACCCCGTTCGTGAAGAGGATGACCAGAAGCCCCCGGCGCTTGGCGTGCAGGTAGATTTCCGCGAAGTCCCCGCGGGTCAAGACCTCGCCGCCCGTAAGCAGCACCCACAAGGCACCGGCCTCCGCGATCTCGTCGATCAGGCGGAAATGCTCCTCCGTCGAGAGTTCGCGCCCGGCCGCCGCGCGGTCCCCCGGGGGCAGGTTGTTGTAGCAGTGGACGCACGCCAGCGGGCAGCGATGCGTAAGCTCGATGACCGCATCGACGGGCAGGCGTCGCGCATGGGCGCGGCGGTGAACCCCCAGGCTGAACTCCGCGTAGGCGCGCTGCTCCACCGTCATGGCTCCTCGGCCCGGATGAGCCCGGCGCCGGCCAGTTGCGCCAGAAACTCGCGGACATCGCGTTCGGCATCGGCGCGCGGCACGTCGTATTCCTCGGCGAGCGCCGCCGCCAGGTCCTCGGCCGCGGCGCGGCCGTCGATTCGCCGCCAGATCGCGGCGCCCGAGCCGTTCAACACGTAGGCCCCCTCCAGGTCGCCCACGCGCCCCCGGACGGGAACGACGATGATTTCCCCGCCGATATCGCGCGTCACGAGATTCGCATCGATGGCAAACACTTCCGCCGGCATACCCATGGTCGGATCTTCCCCCGATCGATTTCCGCGAGAGGCCCTCCGCCCTACCCTTCTTATCGGCCCGGGATCCGTTCCCGCTTTACAGGCCCTTGCGGCCTCGGGCCATGCCAGCCGCGGCCAGAACGCGCTCGACGCCGGGGAACCTTCCGTCCCGGCCGCGCAGCACGCACACCCGCGGGCCGAGCGGCCGCCACAGCGCGGGGTCGCTGGGCCCGAACACCGCCACCGTGGGCGTACCGAGCGCTCCCGCGACGTGCGTGATCCCCGAATCGTTTCCCACGTACAGCCCGGCGCGCATGAGCAGCCCCGCGAGGGCGACAAGCGGCAAGCGCACGACCTCGGCCGCGGTGCCGTCCGTCGCCGCCGCGACGGCCTCCGCGTCGGCTTCTCCGCAGGGCACGCGCACCGCGCAGCCGCGTTCGAGCGCGCGGGCGATCACCGCGCGAAAACGCGCGGCGGGCCAGTTCTTCACCGCGCTCCCGCTCCCCGGATGAACGACGGCCAGCGGAAGCGGCGCGTCCTCGGGGCAGGGCAGGGCGCGGGCGATCAGCGCCCGGCCCTCGGGGAACTCGGCGCTGCCCCAGGGCGCGAGCACGGCGAAGAGCTGCCGCGCCGCGTGCGCCCCGGGCCGCAGGCCCGCGAACGACACGAGTTCCCCCGCGCCGTGCGCCCGCAATCGGCGCGCGATCGCGCCGTCGGGATCGGCCAAAAGGGACACGACGCGGTCGAAGCTCCCCACGAAGTCGGCGAGCGCCCGGCACGGGGCGCGCTCGGCCGGAGCGAAAAGCGGCGCGAAGAACGCGTCCGAAAGGTCGCGCTCCGTGTCGGCCAGCCCCGCCGCGACAGCCAGCAGCCGCGCCTCGGTCCTGGCCGCCAGGCACAGGTGCGCGCCGGCATCGCGGGCCCGCAGCCCATGCAGGACGGGGTAGCCCAGCACGACATCGCCGACGGCGCCCGCCCGCAGGATGAGAATTCGTTCCGACATGCGCTTCCCTGAATGAACCGCCGGTCGTGTTCGTCCAAGCGGATGGCGCGTATAATAAGCCACGGACGGCGGGGGCCGCCATGCGGGACCGGCGAACCTCCAAGGAGGGCTGACATGCGTATTCCCTGCGCGCTCCTCGGAACGTGGATCGCGATCCTAGCCGCTTCTCGCCTGCCGGCCGCGCCCGAGCTCGACGCGAAGGATCTCGTCATCACGCCCGTCATGCAAGCGCCGGCCGAGAGCGCGCTGCTGGCCGCGCGCTCGGCGAACGGCAAGACGATCGTGTACACGACGGCCGGCGCCGCGATCCTCTTTGCCGAGGAGGGCGCCGCGCCCATGACCTTCGCCACGCTGCCCGGCCGAGCGACGAGCCTGGCGTGGGTCGAGGCGCCGCCGTACGAGGGTCTCGCCGCCCTCACCGAGCAAGGCGACGGGTTCCTCTTCGCCGCCGACGGCGCCGCCGCCGCGCTCTTCAAGGGACTGGGCGTGCCGGTCACCCGGATCGCCTTCACCGCCATGCCGCTCTATCACCAGCGCCCCCACGGCACGATCACGGAAGGCGGCCAGGAGCGCCTGGCGCGTTTCGGGCCGCAGGCCGACGCCGCCGCAGGGCACGAGCTGCCGCTAAGAATCGAGTCGCGCCTGGAGGCGCTGGGTCCCAAGGCGACGGCCTTCGCCTTCGCCGAGCTTCCCTGGCAGAAGAGCCTCCTCGCCCTGACCGACTCCGGTCAGATCTGGCGGATCGACTCCCTCGGCAAGGCCGAAGGCTGGCTTGCCGTCAAATCGCTGGCGGGCGGGCGCGATCTCGCCAGCGATCCGCTCGGGCTGCTGGGCGGCGGCGTCATCGTGAGCGTGCCCGCCCGCGGCGAGCTATGGACGGTCGGGCCGGACAACACTCCCAGGCGCCTTGCGAGGGGCCTCGACGCGCTGGCCGAGGGCGCGCCGTACCAGGGGGCGATCGCCGTCGCCGCCGATGGGACTCTGTACGTCCTCGCCGGCGCGCGGGTCGCTTCCATCGCGCCGCCCAAGGACGGCCCGCTGGCCAAGAGCGTGCTCGCGTACCGCCAGGCCGAGAAGCTCTACCTCGCGGGCCAATGGAAGGAGGCCGCCGCGTCGGCGCAGGGAGCGTTGAAAGGCCTCAAGAGTCCGAAAGCCTACGTGGCGCGGGTCCAAGACCTTGTTCGCGCTTGCGAGGGCGCGCTGCTGCTGGAGCGCGCGAAGGGCGCCGTGGATAGCCAGGGCTTGAAGCGGCTCCTGCCGACGGCGCAAAAGTTGGAACAAACCTACGGCCAGACCCGTCTGGCCCCCGAGCTGGCGCTGTTCCGGAAGCGCTGCGAGATGGCCACGAACGTCCTCCTCGTCCACGACTTCGAGGACCGTTGGGCGGAACCCGACGGCCTCGGGCCCGCCGAGATCAAGGCCCGCGGGTCGGCGATCCGCCGCGCCGCGGCGCCCGATCCCGTCAAGGAAGGCGCCTACAGCCTTCTCTGGCGGATTCCCGGGACGAACCCCGAGGGAGCGTCGTTGTCCTTCGGCGGAACGCAGTGGGGCCACGCGCACGACTTCCTCCAAGCCCTCATGTGGGTCTGGAGCGGGCGGGACCGCTTCCAAATCATCGTGATCTTCCTGAACGGCATGGGGCTGGAGCTCGCGCGTTATCCGGTGGCGCTCAAGAAGGGCTGGCAGCAGATCATCAAACCGCCCATGCAGTTCCGCGGCGAGCTCGAGCCCATCGACCTCACGGTCTGCACCCTGGTCATCGAGGCCTACTCGCCGGGCCCCAACGAGATCTACCTCGACGACATCCGTTTCAACATGCAGCGGCGGCGCTGACCGCCGGATCCTACGCGCCGCCCTCGAGAAGGAGCGGAATCGTGCGCCCGCACGCCGCGCAGCGCGCTCCGTCCAGGCGCACCGCGGTCACCGCGAAGCCCTCCCGCTCGATGACCACCGTCCCGCAGTCGGGGCAGCGCGTGTGCTCGTACCCGCACCCGGGGCTGTTGCCGACGTACACGTGCTTCAGCCCCGCTTCGAGGCCCGCCGCGCGGGCGCGTCGCAGCGTTTCCACCGGCGTCGCCGGGCGGTCGAGAAACTGAAACGCCGGGTGGAAGCGCGACACGTGCCACGGGATGTCGGGGCTGAGCGCCGCGATGAACCCCGCCAGCTCGCGCAATTCCTTCGGATCGTCGTTCTCGCCGGGGATGACGAGGGTCGTGATCTCCAGGAAGATCCCCAACGCGTGCAGGCGCGCGATCGTCGCCAGCACGCCATCGAGGCGCGCGCCGCACAGCCGCCGGTAGAACCTGTCGCTGAAGGCCTTCAGATCCACGTTGGCCGCATCGATCAGGCCCGCCATGGCGGCGCAGGCTTCGCCGGACTGGTAGCCGTTGGTCACGAAGAGATTGAGAATCCCGGCCTGGTGCGCCAGCGCCGCGGTCCGAAGCGCGTACTCCAGCCACAGCGTCGGCTCGGTGTACGTGAAGGCGATGGAGCGGCAGCCCGCGTTCCGCGCCGCCGCGACCGCGTCCTCGGGCGGCAGCTCGCGCCCGGGGAGCATGCGCTGAGAGATCTCCGCATTCTGGCAGAAAAGGCACCGGAAGTTGCAGCCGCAGCTCGCGATGGAGAAGCTGCGCGAGCCGGGCAGCACGTGGAAGAAGGGCTTCTTCTCGACGGGATCGACGTGTTCGGCGACCACGCGCCCGTAGAAATCGGTCACGAGGGCGCCGCCGGAATTGCGCCGGCCGCCGCACTTGCCGGCCGCGCCCTCCGAAATGACGCACGCGTGACGGCAGAGATTGCATTGCACGCCTCCGCCGGCGCGCGCCGTGAAAAAACCGGCCGTACGCTCCGCCATGCCGGCCAGGGTACCAGGAATCGGGCGCGGGCGTAAGCGCGCGCGGGCGGCGGCACGCGCCGGTCGCCGGCGCGCGGCGGCGCCAACCGCTTGTGTGTCAAGGCGTTGCAGCGCGGCAAAACCCCCGTTGACTCCGCCCGGGAATCCCCGTAGAATATTACTTGTGTTGAACTCCGCGACGAGTGGGATCAACCGCCGCGGTTTAGCACTTAGACGCACTCACGAGGAAAACGCTGGTCACCCCATGAAGCGGCATTCGCGAGTTGTCGGCGCGGTCTATGCATGTGTGTATGCGAGTGTGGCGTGGGCCGGCATCGCCTTGCGCATCGCGGACGCGACCGCGATTCCCGAGACTCCGCGCCTGCCCATTGGAGTCTTCGCTACGGGCCCCGGCGAGATCTCCGCCGCGGACATCCGGATCAGTTTCCAGAAAACCGATCTGACCTTCGTCGAAGCCGCGCTGACCGCCGGCGTCCTCAAGGACGGGTCGGCGCGGGTCTCCGTCGCCGACGCGGGCCCGGCGTCGGCCGCGGTCTCCATCACGATCGCGCTCGGCGCGCCCGTCGCGCTCCCCGCCACGGAAGTCAAGCTCTTCGACGCGGTCTTCCGTTTGGGCGGAGGCCTGGTGTCCGGCGATGTGTACCCCCTCGCCTTCACGCGCCCCCCTCGCGTGACGGTGTCCGGCCAGGCCGTCGATGCCGCGGCCGGCGACGGCAGCATCACCGTCGCCGCGGGCAACTACTTCATCATGGGCAACGCCTGGGGTTATCCCGGCCAAAGCCGGATTCCGGTGGAGTTCAAGGTCTTCAACTCCGACCCGCTCATGGGCATGCAGGTGAGCTGCAGGTTCGACAAGGATCTGCTCCGACTCGACGAGATCTCCCAGGAGAACACCCTCACCGAGAGCCTCGGGTGCGAGTTCTTCCAGCCGGTTATCGACAATGACGCCGGGTACTTCGTCCTGGGCATCCTCCTGGATGCCCTCGCTCCGGCCAACCCCGAGAAGCGCTATCCGACGAGCGGTTACCGCCTGCGCGTCGCGCGGCTCTTCTTCGATGTCAAGGACGCGGCCGCGGAGGAGCAGGACGCGGCGATCGAGTTCGAGGACGGACTCGGCTCCCCGCCCCTCAACAACCGCGTCGTCGTCGATCACGAAAGCAAGGTCCCCCACCTCCTCGACGGCGCCTTGCGCGTCGGCAGGGTGCCGAGGTTCATCCGCGGCGAGGTCAACGGCGACGGCCGCATCGATATCGCCGACCCGGTCATGATCACCCTGTATCTTTTCCTGGGCCGGCCGATCCGATGCGTCAAGGCCGCCGATGTCGATGACGACGGCAAGGTCCGCGTAAACGACGTGCAGTACCTTCTCAACTACCTCTTCCTGGGCGGGCGCGTCATTCCGCCTCCCTTCCCGACTCCGGGCCTCGACCCGACCGACGACGACCTGCCCTGCTCCGGGTGACGTCCGGATCCGATAACTTCGGTCCCCGCGTCCTCGCAGGCGCCCTCCGTCCCGGCGCCCCCGCACATTTGCAGGACCATATCCGTCGGGCTACACTTCCCACGGCGGGAGGCGCCGCATGCGCGGGGCAACGCGCGGGCGTCCTACCAGTGTCGCGTTCCGCGACGGGCGCGGCGCATATCCGACGGAAAAACCCGGCAAGCGGGGTCGCATGCAGTGAAGGTTGGAAGGGTTTTCGTCCTCTCCGGACCGCACACCGGCAAGAAGATCTTCGTGCTGGACCGCCTCAACGTGTACGAGGTCGGGAAGGCTTCCGGTTCGCACATCAAGCTGCATGACGACAGCGTGGCGATGAACCAGTGCCGCTTCTACAAGAAGGGCGAGGAGTACACCGCCTACGCCCTGAGCGAGCAGTCCGCCACGATGGTCAACGCCGCGCCCATTAAGAAATGCGTTCTGGCCGACGGCGACGTGATCAAGATCGGCGCGACCGAGCTCCTGTTCGAACTCGTCGAGCGCGACCTCGCCATCATCCGGCGTAAGGCCCGCAAGGTCGGAAAACGCATCCACCGTGTAGTTGATGGTCTCGCCGATCGTGGCCTGCGTGTTGATGTCATTCCCGGTCTCGTCGATCGAGGTCGTGCGGGTCTTGAGCATGCCGACGTCCGGGGTCTTGACGTTGCTCGGGTCATCGACGCGGGCCACGTTCGCGGTCGGCGCATTCGGGTCGATGTTGTTGGCCGGCACGTAGGTGTAGCGCTCGCCCAGGTTGGTATCGGCCTGGTAGCTGCGGACGCCGGAATTGTTGGTGTAGGTGTTCTCGGGACCGAAGGTGCCCGGAATCAGGACCTTGTAGGTCAGTGACTTGGTCACGCCGTCATTGATGGCCGGGATCGTCCACTTGATGCGGCTGATGCCACTCGAGGTCGAGCAGACTCCGAAATCGGTGATCGCCGAAACCATGGTGCAGTCGTATGCGGCGGGGAGCTGGTCCCAGACCTCGACGTCCTTGGTATCCAGAGTCGACTTGACGTCGATCTGGTAGGTCACGAGGTCGCTGCCCTTGACGGTCACGCCGTCGATCGGCGGGTTGTTGACCGTTCCCGAGTTGACCTGCTTGACACCCTTCTTGATCGTCTCGAGCGGAGTGATGACCTTGAAGTCCTGCTGGTCACGCAGCGGGAAGGCGACGCCCGGCGTGTTCTGGATGCCGAACTTCATGAGGTTGCCCTCGATGTCGACCGGCGGGATGATCCCGGCCGGCGGGACGGTCTTGGTGGCGAAAGTAACCTGGAACTTCTGCATTCCGACCGGCACGTAGGTGCCGTTCATGTCCCAGTTGAGGACGCCGCTGCCGGCATCGACGTCGTGGATTATGCGAGCTTCGTACGGGCGCTGGAGCAGCGGCGTGCTTACTTCAAGGCGATGGGCGCTCGCGCCACCGACCATGCGGCGTTGACTGCCTACACGGCGGAGCTCACACCCTCCGAAGCCGAAGCCATCTTTCAGCGTGGCCTGGCAGGCGAGGCCACGGCGGACGACACCACACGCTTCACCGGCCACATGCTGCTGGAGATGGCGCGCATGAGCGTGGAGGATGGGCTGGTCATGCAGCTGCACATCGGTTCGTATCGCAACCACAACGACCTGATTTTCGCACGCTTTGGCCGCGATATGGGCGCCGACATCCCCGTCGCCCGGCCGGACGGGCTGGACGCCGCTCCCCCCGGAGGGCTCGCCACCGTGGTGAGGGCCGAGTTGCGGCACGGCTTCAGCCTGCCGGGCATCGAGCTCGACGTGTTCACCGCCGGCGACCTTTCCGGCCAGCGGGACGCCGACAAGGCGTCGCGGAAGATGCCGGCTCGCCGCAAGAACCAGATCGACCCGCTCGAACTGAGCCCGGGTGACCCGGTGGTCCACGAGCAGCACGGTGTCGGGCGTTATGTCGAGATGGTGCAGCGCTGCTACTGGTCGTACCTGCGCATCTACGCGCCCGGCGGGAGCGAGCTGCTGGAGACCAGCGGGCTGAAGAAGCCGTTGAGCGAGACGGGCGAGCGGGGGACCGCGGTCTTTGCCGGTCACTTCGTCCTGTCACCGTCGCAGCAGCACGTCGTCACCGTCCGCTATCGCCTTCCGCTTGACCTGGCGCAGCCCTATCGCCTGTTCGTGCGCAAGCAGGCGGGCACGTTCGCCACGCCGCTGCATGTCACTGCCGGTGCGTGCGCGTGGGACACGGACCTGTCCCGCGACCGCACCTTCACCTGCCCTGAGCCTGAAAGATGACGATAACCCGCAACCGCCCGCATTCTATCCTGCTGCCCCTGTGTGCCCTGGCCTGTCTGCTCATCACGGTATCCGGCTGTGCCGCGCCCGTCCGCGTCGAGTGGAAGACGGAAACCGAGATGAACACGGCCGGCTTCAACCTCTATCGGGGCCTCTCGCCGGTAGGACCGTTCGACACGAAGGTCAACGATGGCCTGATACCGCCTTCCGCGGATTCACTGACCGGCGGAGACTACAGCTACATCGATCGCACAGCCCAGACCGGTGTGACCTACTACTATGAGTTGCAGGAGGTCGAGCGCAGCGGTGCGATCAACAAATTCGGGCCTATCAGCGTGACCGCAAGCGGCCTGGACTGGCGCCACAGCCTGGTGCTGGGGGGACTCGCGCTGCTCGTGCTGGCGCTCTGGCCGCTTACGCGCTGGCTGTTTCGCGCGGCGGGGGCGGGTGATGCCGCGTCGGGGTCGCTGCTCAGCGGGCTGATGCTGCTCTTCATCATCAGCTTCTGGATCAAAGCGGCGGGGGTGATCTTCCCCTTCGCCTCGCGCCCCGCGCTGCCCCCGCGCCCGTACTTCTCGGCGATGTTATCGAGGAAATTGTCGACAGTCTCCTTGGCCTGATACGTATCAGACAGGGAGTCGAGCCACAGCTTCAATTCGACATTGGAGTTGAGCCGCTGCGCTGACATTCCGGTCGCCTGCGCGATGGCGTTGAGCAGTATCGACCGGTAACTCTTGATGGTATCGCGATGCGATTGCGCCTCGCTGCCACCGGCACGCGCAAGATCCTGCCCAAAGGGGAGGCGCGTCACCGACGCCGCGATGTTCTCGACGGCGTTGTTCTGGGTGCTGGGCATGTCC